>PPYE01384152.1_pt1 | contig 102763 bp, 87 predicted proteins | sample 1559881 | NCBI WGS metagenome assembly PPYE01 (sample SAMN08240022, study PRJNA423297) | Human gut metagenome, whole genome shotgun sequencing project.
ATTTTTAAATTTGTCGGTTTGACTTGACTAATAAACATCTTGGAGTTATAATAAAAACGTGGTAAAGATCTGTCATAAGACTTGTAAAAAGCTAGTCTTTTGACAGAGTTTCTGTATATACAGAAATAATTAGTTCTTACTGATCTTTAGAGACGAAAACAGGAGGTAATAATTATGTTAAAATGTTTTAAAGACGAGAAATTCTGGTGTGCAGTAGGCGGAGCAGCCGCAGTCATTCTTGGCAAGAAAGTCGTAAAGGCTAAGAAAACAAGAGAGCTTGCCGTTACAGGTCTTGCAAAGGGAATGAAGCTCAAGAGCGACGCTCAGTCAGCATTAAGAAGCATGAAGGACGAAGCATCTGACATCTGCTATGACGCTAAGGTCGAGGCAGGGATAGATGACAAGGAAGAAGTAACCGAATAATGAAAGCTCAGATCGTTTATGACAAGCCCTGCCGCATACGTTTTCGATGTGGCAGCGGCGCTTTCACAAAAGAACTTGAACGGTCGATACATAAGCTTGTTATGTCAAACCCGTGGGCGATCGCCTGCGAGGCTCACTATGAGAACGTCGGAATACTTATACGCTATAAAGAGGGTCACAGAGCCGAAGCTGTCGAACTTGTAAGAAAGCTCAGAGGAAGCGACCTAGCACCTGTCAGCGACAATCAGTATGACACCGAGGAGATAGACAGAACATTCAAATCTGACCTTGCAAAGCTTGTGATGCAAAGATATATAAGAAAAGCTATTCTGCCTGCACCTATAGGCGCAGCACTTATCGTGTACAGCGGACTTAAATACATAGCAAAGGGCGTAAGCGCACTGTTTGACGGCAAGCTTACAGTTGAGGTGCTTGACGGAGCGTCAATAAGCGCTTGTCTTATCCAGAAAAATTACAATACGGCTGGCACTGTCATGTTCCTGCTTTCTGTATCAGGCTTGCTGGAGGATTACACAAGAGCAAGAACAAGAGCCGCTCTTACCGACAGCTTGGCGATAAAGGCAGATCAGGTATGGCTGGCAGGCAAGGACGCTGATACTCTTATACCAATGTCACAGCTTCAGGTGGACGATTGCATAAGAGTTCGCACAGGAAGCGTTATCCCTGTTGACGGTCAGATAACCGAGGGCGAAGCTTACATAAATGAAGCTTCCATGACAGGCGAGCCTCTTGCGGTCATGAAGAGCGCAGGAGCAAGCGTATTTGCGGGAACAGTTGTCGAGGAAGGCTCAGTTGTGATAAAAGTTCGCAAGCTTTCTTCCGACACAAAGATAAGCAAGATAATCGAGCTTATCGACAACTCAGAAAACCTTAAAGCAGGCGTGCAGAGCAAGGCGGAACGTCTTGCGGACTCTATCGTGCCGTACAGCTTCCTTGCCTTTGGTCTTACACTGCTGTTTACTAGAAATGTCACAAAAGCAGTTTCCGTTCTTATGGTGGACTATTCCTGCGCTATCAAGCTTTCAACGCCTATAGCCGTTATATCCGCTATTAAAGAAGCCGCTGATGATGACGTTACGGTAAAGGGCGGAAAATATCTTGAAGAATACGCACTTGCCGACTCTATCGTTTTTGACAAGACCGGCACTCTTACAAACGCCGAGCCGGTGCTTGAAAAGGTAATAGCCCTTGGGGATTACTCCGAGGCGGAAACGCTGAAAATTGCGGCTTGCCTTGAAGAGCACTTCCCTCACAGCGTAGCGAGAGCTATAGTAAAGGGTGCGGCCGATAGAGATATCGACCATGCCGAGGAACACGCCGAGGTGCAGTATATAGTTGCCCACGGAATTTCAACAACGCTTCACGGCAAACGTGCTATCATAGGAAGCAGGCATTTTGTCTGCGAGGACGAGGGCATAGAGATAACAGACGAACAGCAGGCTGAGATAGACGAAAAGTCAGGAGCTTGCTCAGTGGTTTATCTTGCAGTGGGCGACAAGCTCACAGGTGCGCTCTGCATAAGCGACCCGCCTAGACCTGAAGCTGAGGAAGCCGTTAAACAGCTCAAAGAAGCAGGCATAACAAATATCATTATGCTCACAGGCGACAGCGCAAAGGCTGCCGAGATAACCGCCCGGAAGCTTGGCATATCAGATTTCAGGGCGCAGGTGCTCCCAGAGGACAAGCACAGATATGTTGAACAGCTCAAAGAGCATGGACACAGAGTAATAATGGTAGGCGACGGAATAAACGACGCTCCAGCCCTTGCGGCGGCAAACGTTTCTGTCGCAATGAGCGACGCTTCCGATATTGCAAAGGAAACTGCCGATATCACAGTTCGTGGAGCAGACCTTACACAGCTTGCGGCTATAAGACAGCTTAGCGAAAAGCTAATGCAACGAATAAACAGTAACTACAGATTTATACTGCTGTTCAATTCAGTGCTTCTGCTGTCAGGGGCTTTCGGGCTTTTACAGCCGTCAGCCTCAGCGCTTCTGCACAACGCTTCAACAATGGCGATCTGTGCAAAGAGCATGACTCCTTTAGAGGATAAAAAACGCAAAAAGAAAAACAAGTAAACAAAATATAAAGAGCGAATGATCGTAACGTCATTCGCTCTTTTTGCATCTTAATAAATGTAACGCTTTTTCTTAAATTACTTAGCAGGTGTACAGTAGCAAATAGAATAAACTGTGATATCACCGTTTTTTGCCGCAGCATGAAGCTGATCCAGCTTATCAAAACCTGCACCAAGCTCTTTTACACAGTCTGCATATGTGAACTTAGCATAGTAATGATCATTCGCTCTGCCTGTTTCGCTAGGCTGAACTCTTGCCCAGCTTGCTCCTCCTGACCAGCTCTGGAGAATAAGCTCAAGCTCGTTCTCTGCACCCGAATACTCAACATAGAAATAGCCATTTGAAGAAAGATACGAAACATCAAAACTGCCATAATTTTTTGAAGTCATAACTGAAACTGCCTGACCCCATGAGCCACATGATTTTGCACCCCAGAAAATAGATACATATGGATCCTGCTCCGGCTTATCAGGGTCAACAGGATCTACCGGATCAACCGGCTCTGTTGACTTTCCGACAATATACTTAACACTAAGAACTTCGATATCTCCGTTAGCCGCACCAACATGGAAGCGGTCTACTTTGGAGAAATCTGTTGTTCCGAACGCCGCCACAACATCGTCGTAGCTGTACTTTGCGTATACAATGCCGTCCTTTTCTGTTACCTCAGTTGGTGAAACTCTCGCCCAGTCTGCACCGCCTGACCAACTCTGGAGAATTATCTCCGCCTTGTCTGTGCCGCCCTTGAACTGAACTTCAAAATATCCGTCCTTTTCGATAACTGAGCTGTCAAAGCTGCCGCCTTCCTTAGTTGTGGAAAGTGTGATAGCCTGACCCCAGCCTGATGTCTTTGCCGAGCCTGTGAAGATAACAGTTTCCTTTTTGTCACTTACCTCACCAGTTGCAGGGATAACCTCTGTCTTTATCACCTTGCCGCAAGTTGTACACCCAGTGTGCTTTGAGCCATTTTCTGTCGCAGTAGCCGCCTTGTCGATTATCCATGCGCTTTCGCTGTGACCTGTCGCAGGGATAGTTTCAGTGTACTTTTCACCGCATGAGCAAGTGTATACCTTTTCGCCGTCAGATTCGCAAGTTGCAGCCTTTGTTGATGTGAGGATATAGCTGTGTCTGTGACCGATAGGGTCGGTGTAATCGTCCTTCTTTGTCTCGCCGCAGGAAGCGCAGGTGTAGATAGTGTAGCCCTTTTCGTTCTCTGTAGGAGCAACTGTCTCGCCCTTTACCCAACTGTGACCCTTTGCAGGGATAGTTTCAGTGTACCTGTCTCCGCAAGTACAAGTGTAAATTCTCTCGCCATCTGTTGTGCATGTAGCTTTCTTTGTTACCTTTGCGGTGTAGCTGTGAGTGTGTGATGACTTAACATTCTTGACAGTGAGTGCAAATGTATCTGTGCTTCCGTCTGAGAATGTGTATGTAAGTGTGTAATTACCATTTGCAAGCGTCTTGAGCCAGCTTTCGTTGAGCATTATCTGACTTCCGCTTGTAGAATAATCTAAGCCGCCTGTAAGCTTCTTGCCGTTTGCTGTGATAGACTCAACGCTCTTTCCATAAAGCACAAGGTCTGTTCTCACACCGCTTGGAGCATCAGCGTCAAATATGCCTGACTTTTTGGAAAGGTGTGGCTTCTCGGTCTGTCCGTCCTCGTAGAAAACAACATCGTCTATGTAAACTGTACCTGTCTTTTGGGCAGAATCTCCGCCCATATAGAACGAGAACTGGTTAAGCTTTGACGTATCAAGATTTCCGCCCGACTGCCAGCTTGGAGCTTTAAAGTCAGCGAATGGTATCTTGATAGTTTTTCCGTCTGCGAAATCAAGTGCTATCTGCGCTTCAAAATAATTGTCGTTTGCGTCTCTAAGCTGAACAGTAAGGCTGTTGCCTGTGCCGTCCCCCTCTACCCAAAGCTCAACGCCTGCAAATGATGAAGCATTTCTTATTGCAATAGGGTGGTTTACTCCGCAGTAGCCGTTTGGCGAGCCGATATCATATCCGAAAGCAAGTGCCTTTGAACCGTTCTTTGCAGCAAGAGAAAGCGAAACTTCATTGCCGCTTGTGTTTCTTGAATAAGACGACCAAAGTGCCTTATCATATGAATAGCTCTCAAATGTGTCAAGCTCATCAAGGCCTGTGGTGTCGGAAACATTTATTGTAAGCTCCCTATCCTCGCCCTCATAGAAATCGAACTTAAGCGTCACAATGCCTGCTGAAAGCGTCTTGAGATATGCACTTTTAAGGGTCACAGTGTCGCCCGAAGTTGTGTAATCTGTACCCTCTGCGAGTGAATTTCCATCAGCAACAATGCCTCTGAACTCGCTTGTCTTGCGATCCATGGTGATATCAACATCACTGCACTTCTTAGGGTTTACGTCAACAGAGATTATCTCTGGTGAGATAATAGGCTTAGGGATAGAGCTGTCGCTCACCGTCAGATTGAACTTAGGCTGATTGCCGCCTGTTGTGAGTATCCTGCACGAATACTTTGCAAGCTCCTGCCTTTTAAGATAAGAAGCCTTGATAGTAACAGCGTTGCCACTTATGGTGTAATCGTCTGACGAAAGTTTCTTTCCGCCGACCTCAACACCGCTTATGCTGCCCTCTTTCATAGAAACATTCACCACAACGTTACCTGACTTGCTTCTGTCAAAACTGTATGTAGACTTGTCAGTGGTGTTTACAATGTTCTTCTTTTCCATTTTTGCAGCACCGTTCATCATAAGAGTTCTTGTGCTGTCCGTCTTTTCGATACCCTCAGGGCCGTAAACGGTGTAGCCGTCATAGTCCTGATAAAGAGTGCCGTCATCAAGATAGGAAGCTATCATCCAGTAGTTGAAGCCCTGATATTCGACACCCTCATAGTAGTCCCCTGTTACAATATCCAGCCAATCGGAATAAGCAGCGTCACGCTTTGTTTTGTCTGTAAGACCGAATTCCTCAAAGATAATAGGCTTGTCAGCGGAAGATGTGGTCTGTGCATGGCGCTTTATCCACTCGAGGTCATCATCGCCAAGGTCAAAGCCCCACTGATCAACGTACATATGCGGTGTGCCAAAGTCTACAGTGTCGATAGTCATAAGCTTGTCAAAGTCAACACCGTAGTAGCCTGAATATGCGGAAGACGGAAGATCTTGCCTTGCAGCTTCCTGATAGCCAAGGTTATAAAAGCCCTCGTCGCCAACAGATACCATGTGATAAGGGTCGATAGACTTTACATATGCTGACATTTCCTTTGCCCAGTTATAAAGAATATCGTCCTTGCAGAACTCGTCAACAGTACATCTCGGCTCGTTTGAAAGCTCCCAAGAAAAAACAGCTTCAGAATCCATAAGCTTCTCGCCTGTGTAGTAGTTGGTGTGATTTAACAAAGTCTTGATATAATCCTTATACCAACCCTTGATAGTTTCATTAGTGTAAAAATCGCAGGTGTCCTTTTCGTCCACTTTGCTATTACCAACGCTCTTGCCCTGTGACATCTGATACCACTTTACATACTGACCCATTCCGCCGAACGCTTCCCAATAGTTCGTGAAAGTGATAACAAGCTTCATATCATGTTCTTCAGCCTGCTTGATAATATAATCAAGATGTCTCAGGCCGTCTTCGCCCTCGTTCACAACAGGCTTGCCAGCCTCATCGTCCCAATACTGGAAGTAAACTCAGTCCTTTTCGCCCGTTCCGTCATTGTTGCCCTCAAAGGTCTCATGACCAGACTGCGAGTCGATCTCGCCTGTTTTCTTACCAACGTCAAGATTTCCCCAAATTCTTATTACTTTAAGCCCCATTTTTGAAGCGTCATCGAAAACATTCTTTACCTCACTTTTTGACTTATAGGTGAGATAATAGCAGTTCGTGCCGCCGTAATAGTAAGGGCTCCCGTCGCACATAAACTTTGAGCCGTCAGCATAAACAAATCCCTCCGGGTGTGTCGCCGCATACTCCGCATATGCGCTGATATCTGCGAAAGGCACAATGCTAACAGCCATTGCAGCAGCCGCCAGAGCCGCAGAAAATCTTCTCATTACTCCTGTCATAACCATACTCCTTTTTCATCATTTTAGCTAATTTTAATTAATTTAGCTTGCCGAATTATTGCGTTTTTACTTTATCACAAACTTAATTTAATGTCAATCTCTTAAAACGATTAAGCAAGCAAGTTTTTAAAAATCAATGTTTTTGACAAATAAAGAAGCACAAACTTAGTACATTGTGCTATAAGTAATCATCATTTTTTATTATTTTTGTCTTTCATTGTCAAAGAAAATAATAGTTAAAAAACGTTTACATTTCATATTAACGTCAAACGTTTAAGATAAACAAATTAACAAATGCAATTTACACACAAAACAAAGCCGGGCATATCACTTCAAAATGATATGCCCGGCTATACAAAAAGATATTCAATACACTTACCATGCATAAAGATGAGCCCTATGTAAACATAAAAAAACACCTATCCAAGTGCCACATCAAGTATCATCATAAGCACAAAGCCCAGCGCAAAAACTATCGTTCCAATATTGGAGTGTGGCTTTTCCGACATTTCAGGTATAAGCTCCTCCACCACGACATAAATCATAGCACCTGCCGCAAAGCTTAGAAGATACGGCAAAACAGGGATTATAAACTGCGCCAATAGTATCGTCAGCACAGCCCCAACAGGCTCGACAACTCCCGATAAAACGCCGTAAACAAATGCTTTTCCCTTTCCCATACCCTCCGAACGCAGTGGCATGGATATTATCGCACCCTCTGGAAAGTTCTGTATTGCGATACCGAGGGATAATGCCAACGCACCAGCGGCGCTTATAGCATGATGGTCAGCCGCCCAGCCTGCATATACAACGCCTACCGCCATTCCTTCAGGGATATTGTGAAGCGTCACCGCAAGCACAAGCATGGTAGTTCGCTGAAAACTGCTTTTCGCTCCCTCAGGCTCGGTGGCATTCATGTGAAGATGCGGTATAACTCTATCGAGAAAAAGCAGAAAAAACACTCCAAGCATAAATCCAACCGCCGCAGGAACAAACCTCAGTCTACCCATTTTCGCTGATTGCTCCATAGAGGGTATTAACAAGCTCCACACGCCTGCCGCCACCATTACTCCTGCCGCAAAGCCTGTCAAGGCTCGCTGGACAAGATAATGCAGATTTTTCTTCATGAAAAGCACACACGCCGCACCAAGAGATGTACCCAAAAACGGTATCAGAATGCCTTTAAAAATAGTCATGCTCATTGTTCTTCACTGATATGCTTCTTCAATGCCGCAAAGCTCTCGTCAGACAAAACGTGTTCTATCTTGCAGGCGTCATGTTCAGATATTTTTCTGTCAACTCCAAGACTTACAAGCCACTCTGTCAATACAAGGTGCTTTTCGTAGATCTTTTCCGCAACATATCTGCCGGCTTCAGTTAGAGTGATAAAACCGTTTTCGTCCATTGTGATGAACTTTCCCTCACGAAGTATCTTCATAGCGTTTGATACGCTGGGTTTTGTAACATTCAGTTCCCTTGCAACATCAATGCTCCTCACCTCGCCGTTTTGCTTGTTCCATAAAACGAGTATCGCCTCCAGATAGTCCTCCCCAGACGTATGAATGTTTCCCATTTATATTCCCCTTTCTTTATTAGTTATGGCTAACTTATATCTTTAAAATTACCGCACGCCACGAAGCCAAGCATATCAAAACAAAACGCCTTTTCACAAAAGCTTTTTTGCAAACTTAGCCACACCCTTTTCGTGCAGTATCAAAAGCATAGAATACCGGTTAATGTATGCTAACCGATATTTATTGTATCACAGAAAATATGTTTTGTCAAGCAAACAAAAAAGCCGTGACAGACCTTTTCATCTGCCACGGCTTTGTGCATAGCTATTTACTTGAATCTTGCAAAAAATCCTTTTTTCTCATAAGGCTCTCTTTCAGCGGAAATAAAAGTGTAGCCTGTTTTCTCAACTGCTTCTTTAAGCTTTTCATCAGGGATATCTTCATCAACTATAACCACAGTTTCGCCCTTCGCATGGGAAGAGCTTACCTTTTTCACCTTGAAATTCTGCCTGAAAGTGTCATTCATATGCGATTCACACATTCCGCACATCATTCCGTCTATTTTTACTATTATCTTTTCCATTTCTGACCCTCCAATGCTTAATAGGTTAGAATTTACTAACCATGCTTATTGTAACACAGCCTATAGCTTTTTTCAAGTCAATAATGTAAATTTTAATCTGCCGTTTGTCTGTTATTCTCCGCAAGAAGATAATTCTTCACTTCCCAAAGCTTCTGAGAAAGGTCAACATAATAAGTGTGCGGATTTTCAAATCGTGTGATCTCGTCCCAAAGAGTGTCTATCTCAGCCGCCGCATACTTTACGATATCCTCATATGCAGGCTTCTTGTATACGCACTTGCCGTCCTTGAATATCTGCTGTTGAATAGGCTTTGCCTCAAAGTTTGTGATGACCTTCTTCTTCCATGTAAACTGTGGGTCAAAAAGCGTAAGGGGTCTGCTTTCATCTATCACCTCGTCATGAATACACAGCAGGTCAGCCACAGCCTTGTGATTGTCCTTATCATAAATTCTGTAAAGCTTTTTGAAATGCGGAGTCGTTATCTTCGCCACGTTTTCAGAAATCTTTATCTTAGGCCGAATATTGCCATCATCGTCCTCCACAGCCGCAAGCTTGTAAACTCCTCCGAAAACAGGCTCGCTCTTTGCAGTGATAAGTCTTTCGCCAACGCCGAACATATCCACCTTTGCGCCCTGATATATCATATCTCTTATAAGATACTCGTCAAGGGCATTTGAGGCACATATTTTGCAATCAGGATAGCCTGCCTCGTCAAGCATTTTTCTTGCTTTCTTGGAAAGATAAGTTATATCTCCCGAGTCTATCCTTATCCCCACAGGTCGGCAGCCCATAGGCTTCAGCACCTCGTCAAAAGCCTTTATTGCGTTAGGCACACCGCTTTTCAGCACATTATAAGTGTCCACAAGCAGAACAGTGCCATTAGGATAGCACTTACAGTAAGTCTTGAAGGCTTCAAGCTCACTGTCAAACATCTGCACCCATGAATGTGCCATTGTGCCTGTTGCATTAAAGCCGAAAAGCTGGTCAGTGATAGTGCAGGCTGTGCCTGAGCAACCGCCTATGCCTGCGGCTCTTGCACCGAGTATGGCAGCGTCTGCACCATGAGCACGTCTTGAACCAAACTCAGATACCGCTCTGCCCTGAGCCGCCCTTACAATACGGTTAGCCTTTGTTGCAATAAGTGTCTGATGATTTATGCAAAGCAGAAGATAAGTTTCCACAAGCTGAGCCTGAACAGCAGGGGCTCTCACCGTGATGATAGGCTCGTTAGGAAACACCACCGTACCCTCCGGCACAGCAAATATATCTCCTGTGAAGCGGAAATCCTTAAGATATTCAAGGAAGCCCTCGTCAAAAATGCCCTTTGAGCGCAGGAACTCTATGTCCTCTTCGTCAAAATGAAGATTTTCGATATAGTCTATGACCTGCTCAAGACCGCAGGCAATGGCAAATCCGCCGCCGTCAGGTATCTGTCTGAAAAACAGATCAAAATAAGATATCTTTTCCTGCATACCGCTTACAAAGTAGCCGTTTCCCATTGTCAGCTCATAAAAATCGCACAGCATAGTGTAATTGAATTTGTCCATTTTGCTCTCTCCTTTTCAGCTTATAACAAAAGGGACTAATGTCCCTCCTGCTGTTTTATAATATTATATCACGCCACAGGTGCAAAAATCTGAACTAAAGCGCAAACTTTTCTGAATATTCAGCCAACAGCTTCTCGTAATAGTCAGGACCGTTTCTGTGAAGCTTATCAAGATATTCATGCTTTTTAAGGCTGTTGTATTTCTCTTGGTTTGCAATAAGATAGACCGCAATATTTGAGCAGTGGTCTGATATTCTCTCAACATTTGTGAGTATATCAAGGAAGTTCACACCCACCTCGATGTTGCAAAGACCATTCTTAGACCTGTCGATATGAACAGCCTTAAGCTCCTCAACAAGTCTGTCTACTACTTCTTCAAGTGGCTCGATCTCCTTGAGAACGTTCATATCCCCTGTCTTTGTGGCTTCGATAGCAAGCCCGATTATCTCCTGAATGGCGTTGCACACAACGTCAAGCTCGTGCTTCGCCTGCTCAGAAAAACCGATCTCCTTTTCATAAAGAACATCCGCAGTTTCATATATGTTTATAGTATAGTCACCTATTCTCTCATACTCTGAGATAAGGTGGAAAAGCGCTGTAACAGTTCTCGACTCATCCTCGTTCAGACCGCAGTCGTTGAGCTTTATAAGATATGAACCTACTCTGTCCTCAAGCCTGTCGATAAGCTCCTCACGCTCTTTTATCTTGTCGATAGACTTAAGGTCATACTTGTCATAAAGCTCTCTTACCGATATGAAATTCTTCTGTGCCAGCACGCCCATTTGAACAACTGCCTCTGTAGCCTGTGCGATAGCAACGTTTGGAGTAACAAGAAATCTGTCGTCAAGAAGATCCTCCTTAGTGAAAGTATCATCGTCCTCAGCGTTCTTCTTATCTCTGATAGTCCATTCGGCAAGCTTTTCAAGCACTGTATAGAACGGCAGAAAGATTATAGTTACCACAACATTGAAGATAGTATGGAAGTTTGCGATGCTTCCCGTTGTAAAGCTCTTATTCCAGAACGGAAGTCCTATTGTATACTGAATGATATAAACGCCGATAAGAAAGATTATAGTACCGATAAGGTTGAAATAAAAGTGTATCATAGCGGCTCTCTTAGCGTTCTTTGAAGCACCTATACTTGATATAAGAGGTGTAGCACAAGTACCGATGTTAGTACCCATTATGATAGGAAATGCAGAAGCGAATGTGATAGCTCCTGACACTGAAAGTGCCTGCAAAATGCCTATAGAAGCGGCTGATGACTGTATGATAGCCGTGAATATCGCACCCACCAATACGCCCAGAACAGGGTTTTTAAGCACTGCAAAAAGCTGCTCGAACTGCGGAAGCTCTGCCAGCGGAGCGATCTTCTCCTGCATAAGTATCATTCCGGTAAAGAGGATACCTATGCCCATCATTATCTCGCCCACGTTCTTTGTCTTGTTCTTCTTTCCCACCATTATGATGATAAGACCGATAACGATAAGTATAGACGAGAAATTCGACGGCTTGCAAAGCTGCAATATAGCAGGGCCGCTGCTGTCACCCTCAAGGTTTGTGAGCCTCAGTATCTGAGTTGTCATGGTAGTACCGATATTTGCGCCCATGATTATTCCAACTGCGCCCTTAAGCTTCAAAAGGCCTGCGTTTACAAGTCCAACCACGATAACAGTAGTTGCAGACGATGATTGCACCGCTGCTGTTACCAATGCACCGAAAAGTATTCCCGAGAACACGTTTCCCGTCATTTTCGCAAGGACCTTCTCCATAAGTCCGCCCGAAGCCTTTTCAAGTCCCGAACTCAATATGGTCATTCCGTACAAAAACAGACCAAGTCCGCCCGCCATTCCGATAATGTTAAAGATACTCAAATCAATTCATTCCTTTTCTTGTTTTTTCCACTGCACAACGTCCGAGCACGCCCCTGCGCACCCCATTACTTACCTTACCTTTACGCCGATTTTACTTAATAAATAAAACAAAGCCAAAGCCTGCACGGATATCCCGCAAGGCTCTGACTTTGATAATTATTTCTTTCCTGCCACCACAAGTCTGTTCATGGCACGTCGCAGCTTCTGCTCCGCCCTTTCAAACTCTTTCTGGCCAGCATTTTCTCTGAGCTTGTTCTCTGCCGCCGCCTTTGCCTTTTCGGCTCTTGCAACGTCTATCTCATCAGCCCATTCGATAGCAGATGTCACCACTGTCACACCGTCAGCAGACACCTTTATAAGCCCTCCCGAAATAGCGGCTGTTCTGAACTCACCTTCTATTTTGATACGGAAAGGAGAAGAAACGATATTTGCCACATATGGCGCATGACCTGCAAGTATACCGATATCACCTGATACGGTCCTCACAATGATCTGCTCAGTATTCCCCTCAAAAAAAGTTTTTTCAGGGGTTATTATCTTAAGATCAAAAGGCGTCATAATCTTTCTCCATAAGTTTTTACAAATCAGCGTATGCGGCACAAAATTGCCACATACATTCACTATATACTATAATCCGACTCTTGTCAAGTATTTTTCTTTAAACGTTCTGTTACTACTGTTCACTTTCTGCGATCTGTCTGCCCTTTTCAACAGCCTCGTCGATAGTTCCCACGAACAGGAAAGCAGATTCAGGCAGGTCGTCATGCTTGCCCTCGATAATCTCCTTGAAGCCTCTGATAGTTTCCTTGATAGGCACATATTTGCCCTTCATACCTGTGAACTGCTCAGCAACGGAGAACGGCTGTGACAGAAAACGCTGTATCTTTCTTGCTCTTGATACTGTGAGCTTATCCTCGTCAGAAAGCTCGTCCATACCCATGATAGCGATGATATCCTGAAGCTCCACATACCTCTGCAAGATAGACTGGACCTGCCTTGCTACCTGATAATGCTCATTTCCCACTATCTCAGGCGAAAGTATCCTGGAGTTTGACTCCAGCGGGTCAACCGCAGGATAGATACCAAGTGATGAAATGCTTCTTGAAAGCACAGTTGTTGCGTCAAGGTGAGCAAACGTAGTTGCAGGCGCAGGGTCTGTCAAATCGTCCGCAGGCACATAAACTGCCTGAACGGAAGTGATAGAGCCTTTTGTTGTTGAAGTGATACGCTCCTGTAGCTGACCCATTTCAGTTGCAAGGGTAGGCTGATAACCAACGGCTGACGGCATTCTTCCAAGAAGTGCCGAAACCTCAGAGCCTGCCTGAGTGAATCTGAATATGTTGTCGATAAAAAGCAGCACGTCCTGATGCTCAACATCTCTGAAATACTCTGCCATCGTCAGACCTGAAAGTGCAACTCTCATTCTAGCTCCAGGCGGCTCGTTCATCTGACCATACACAAGCACAGTCTTGTCGATAACTCCCGACTCTTTCATCTCATAATAAAGGTCGTTGCCCTCACGGGTACGCTCTCCAACGCCTGTGAATACCGAGATACCGCCGTGCTGATTGGCAACGTTATTTATAAGCTCCTGAATAAGCACCGTCTTGCCTACTCCTGCACCGCCGAAAAGACCTATCTTTCCGCCTTTCAGATATGGTGCGATAAGGTCGATTACCTTGATACCTGTTTCAAGTATCTCATTTGAGCCGGACTGCTCCTCATATGTCGGAGGCTCTCTGTGTATCTCCCAACGCTCCTTAGTTTCAGGTGCAGGCAGATTGTCAACAGGCTCGCCGAGAAGATTGAACATTCTCGAAAGAGTTTCCTTGCCCACCGGAACAGAAATAGCTTTGCCGGTATCAACAGCGTCGATACCTCTCACAAGACCGTCCGTAGAGCCCATGGCGATACATCTTACTATATCGTCGCCTATATGCTGAGCCACCTCAACAACGAGCTTTTCGCCCTTGTTGTCTATCTCAATGGCATTGAGCAGGTCAGGCAGGCTGTCCTTTTCAAAGCGGATATCGACTACCGCACCAACTATCTGGACTACCTTGCCTATGTTTTTGCTTTCCATTTATTTACCACCTTTCAAAAAGGGATATAAGCTATCATCATAGCCGTCACGTCTTTTAAATACTATCTTCCGATAGTTGCCGAGCTTATCTCCGTAAGCTCCTGAGTTATCTGCGCCTGTCTTGCTCTGTTGTAAAGAAGCGACAGGTTGTCTATCATTTCTCCTGCATTGTCCGTTGCAGACTCCATTGCAGTACGTCTTGCCGCCTGCTCAGAAGCGTAAGAATCCACTATCGCCGAATAAAGCATACCGCATATATACTGCGGTATCATGCCGTCAAAGACCTCCTCAGGGGACGGGTCATAGATAGTTGACGGGTGCTTTCTTCCCCCAAGCTTGTCAAGATCCTCCACGGGAAGTATCTGCAAGCTGCAAGGCTCTTGTGTCAGAGCCGACACGAAGGTGGTATACACAAGCTCTACCTTGTCATAATCCCCATGTCTGAAGCCTGCGATAATATCCTCCGCAATGTCCATAACAGTGTCAGCGTCAATGCTCTCCGCTATCTGCGGATATTTCCACACAAGGTCATAATCACGCTTCTCAAAGAACTCAACAGCCTTTTTGCCCACAGCCATGACACGAAGCTGACCGCCTGATGACAGCACATCGTCAGCCTTTGCCTTAGCCATTTTCAGCACGTTGGAGTTAAATCCTCCTGCAAGTCCCCTATCGCCTGCCACCACTATAAGCAGTGTGGAATTAAGGAACTTCTTCTTTGTATACACCGACTTGAAAGCTCTGTCGCATGATATATCGCACATTGTCTTAAAAAGCGTTTCAAAGAACGGCTGAACTGCCACCGCCTTGTCTTTGGCACGTCTGAGCTTAGAAGCTGCCACAAGCTGCATGGCTTTTGTTATCTGCATGGTGCTTTCAACGCTTTTGATACGTCTTTTGACGTCTTTCATATTAGCTGTTGCCATCGCTCAGCGCTCCTTATCTGCTTTGAAGAAACTTCTGTGAATACTCCGCAAGCACGTCCTTTATTGCCTGTTCATTCTCTTTTGTAAGCTCTCCTGTTTCTCTTATTGAAGAGAAAATGTCAGGGTGCGTTTCATCTATATACACAAAAAGGTCTTTCTCAAATTCAGCGATATCCTCAACTCTGATATTTTTCAGATAGTTGTTTACCACCGCATAGATTATGACCACCTGCTTCTCAACGTCCAGCGGTGAGGTCTTGCCCTGTTTGAGCACTTCCACGATACGTTCACCCTGTGCAAGTCTTTCCTTAGTGTCCTTGTCAAGGTCAGAGCCGAACTGCGAGAATGACTGCAATTCTCTATACTGAGAATAAAGCAGTTTCAGCGAGCCTGAAACCTTTTTCATAGCCTTTATCTGTGCCGAACCGCCTACACGAGATACTGATATACCAGGGTTTACCGCAGGTCTAACGCCTGAGAAGAACAGCTCAGATTCAAGGAATATCTGTCCGTCAGTGATAGATATAACGTTTGTCGGGATATAAGCCGAAACATCGCCTGCCTGAGTTTCGATAATAGGCAGAGCGGTTATAGAGCCTCCGCCGTAGTCCTTGTTAAGACAGCAGGCTCTCTCCAAAAGTCTTGAATGGAGATAGAATACATCTCCCGGATAAGCCTCACGTCCTGTCGGTCTTTGGAGCAGAAGTGACATAGTTCTGTATGCCACAGCGTGCTTTGAAAGGTCGTCATAAACGCACAGCACGTCCTTACCCTGAAGCATGAAATACTCAGCCATTGCAACGCCTGCATATGGTGCTATATACTGCAAAGGCGCCATTTCAGAAGCCGTTGCCGATACAACTATAGAATAATCCATTGCCCCATGCTTAGAAAGGGTATCCACCACGTTTGCCACAGTAGACTGCTTCTGACCTATCGCAACATAGATACAAATAACGTCCTTGCCTTTCTGATTTATGATAGTGTCAAGTGCTATAGAAGTTTTACCTGTCTGTCTGTCGCCTATAATAAGTTCACGCTGACCTCTGCCTATAGGTATCATAGAGTCTATAGCCTTGATACCTGTCTGCAATGGTCTGTTTACTGATTGTCTTGTAATTATTCCGAAAGCAGGGCTTTCCACAGGTCTTGTTTCTGTTGTAAGCACAGCGCCCCTACCGTCGATAGGCGCACCGAGAGCGTTCACAACTCGTCCGAGAAGCGCATCTCCCACAGGCACAGAAACTATCCTGCCTGTTCTCTTTACTCCAGACCCCTCTTTTATTCCGTCCTCAGAGCCGAGAAGTACACAGCCTACAAAATCCTGCTCCAAGTTCATTGCCATGCCATATGTTCCGTTAGAAAATTCAAGAAGTTCGCCCGACATACACTTGTCAAGTCCATGAACTCTTGAAATTCCGTCGCCAACAGTGCAGACCGTCCCCACATCGTCAAGCTCAAGCTTGCTGCGGTAGTCCTTGATCTGCTGTTTTATCAAGCCTGTTATTTCATCAGGACGTAATTTCATGTTAAAATACCGTTCCTTTCCTATGCAATGACCCCGTCGATCTGAGCCTTGATATCATCAAGCTTAGTTCTGACGCTGCCGTCTATTTCTGTGTCTGAATATCTCAGCACGATACCGCCCATAAGGCTTTTGTCCACCTTTTCCACAAGCACTATCTTTGCCCCCGAAACAGCTTCCAGCTTAACCACAAGCTTGTCCCTGAGCCTTTCAGACAGAGGCATAGCCGTCACTGCAGTGACCTCTATGATATTATTATGCTTTTCATAAAGCTCCTTGAACTTTGCGCATATCTCAGGCAGAAACCTTATCCTGCCCTTTTCGCTCACAAGGCAAAGAAAATTAAGCGTAACAGGCTGTATCCTGCCCATAAACACCTTTTCCAGCGCCGCCCTTTTTTCGTTCTCCGTCACCAGTGGCGACGCAAGAAGCTCCACATATTCCTCCTGACCCTGAGAGAAAAGTATATCCCTTATGCTCCCAAGCTCACCATAGACTTCATCAAGGCAGTTTTCCTCGCAGCACACCTCGAAAAGTGCATTGCCGTAAATATTCCCGATACTGTCTGCCATTACATCTCACCCACATTGTCAATGAACTTCTCGATAAGACGTTCGTTGTCCTCGCCTGTCATATCCTTTTCCACAACTGCCGCCGCAGCCGAGAAAGCAATATCGGTGATCTCGTTCTTGATCTGGTTGACAGCGATTTTCTTTTCTCTTTCGATCTCTCTTGAAGCGTTGTCCACAAGACCCTTTGCCTCAGTTCTCGCTTCGCTGATTATCTCGTCAGAACGCTGTTGAGCCTTTCTTGTTGCCGTCTGTATAATCTGTGCAGACTCTTCCTTTGCACCCTCTAATCTGCTTGTATACTCAGCTTCAAGCTTCTCGGCATTTTCTTTTGCCTCGTCAGCCTGCCTGTAAGTTTCCTTAACATCATTTTTCCTGTCCTCTATGACCTTGTTCACCTTATCGAACAGAAAATGCCTGAGCACCAAAAACAGTATGAGCGTATTGAGCAAAGTCGCAATTATCGTTGTCAGATCTATTGACAGAAACTCTGTCACATCGCCTGCTGCCAATACCATTTATCCAACCTCCCCTCCGCATCCATGCAGAGCAAATCTTGTTTGAAGCTTTTTATTAAAGCTTTCCGATAAATGGGTTAGCAAAGAGCAGGATAAGTGCAACTACGAATGCGTAGATACCTGTTGACTCAGCCATAGCAACGCCTATGAACATTGTTCTTGTGCAGTCGCCCTTAGCCTCAGGCTGTCTTGCGATAGCCTCGATAGTCTTTCCTACTGCGTAGCCCTCACCGATACCAGGTCCGATACCTGCGATCATTGCAAGTCCTGCACCGATTGCTGAACAGCCAAGAAGAATAGCCTTTTCCATAATGATAAACCTCCGTTATTTACTATTTACTTTTTTATACTTTCCGCCAAAGCGGTAATTTACTCCGTTTCCGCAGCCGCACCAACGTTTACCATGGTGAGCATGGAGAAGATATAAGCCTGTATGCACCCTGAGAACAGGTCGAAATACACGCTAAGCACCGCAGGTATACCTACCTGAAATACACTGAACGCCCATGAGCCTGCCTCAAAAGTCAGACCCAGTGCAGATGACAGCGAGCCTAACGCACCATAAAGCAATCCCGTTATTACCATGCCGCCTGCAACGTTACCAAAAAGACGGAACGCCATAGACGCAGGCGTTGCCACCTCGCTGATGATATTAAGCGGCAGAATGAAAGCCACAGGCTGTGCAAAGCTTTTAAGATAGCCCTTGAAACCATTCGCTTTTATCTTGTTGTATGTGATAAGCACGAATGTCATAAGAGCCCACGTTGCCGTAACATTGATGTCCGCAGTCATAGACCTCAGACCTATCATACTGATAAGAGCGCCAAACACCGCATAAATAAGCAGCGTAGCAATATAAGGGGCATACTTCATCATCTTAACGCCCATGTTCTCTTTGACCATGTTGTTGACGAAGTTCACAAGCATCTCCGCAACCACCTGACGTTTTTTCTCAGGCACTTTTTTCAAATCGTGTGTGAGCCACAAGCACAGTATCAGCACCGCAACTATAATAAGCCAGCCCATCACCACCGTTTCGGTGATCCTCAGACTGCCTATCTCAAACACTATCTTAGGGCCGTTTCCAATACCCGTCATTTATTTATCCCTTCTTTCTCTTATCTGTATGACATACAGAATTATCCTCGGATAAAACTGCGGCAGAAGTATCCCCACCGCACTCACAGCCTTCGTGAGCATAGCCCCAGCACAAAGCACAAAAAGCACTCCATACCTAGTCATGTAACACCCAAGCATCGTCCGCTTAGCCTTTTTGCCCTCAAGCTCCACAGCCTTTTCGCAGGTCACACCAAGGTAGTACATACAAAGGCACATATAGCCCCAGCCCAATGCAAAGCCCGCAAGCTGTGTGATGTCAAAGCCCCACAGCAAAGTAAATGCCCAGCATACGGCAGCCATAACACCGCCCCATAAGCATATTTTTTTCAGCAAGCTGCCAAGCTCAGAGCCTATATTTTTCACTTATTTTCTCCGATTTTCATAAAGAAATCCACCATAAATCTTTACATTTTCTTAACAGCAGAAAATATCTGCCTGATGTATTTCATTATACCACACAGCCCTACATTTTTAAAGAGCAAACCGCAAACTTAAACATTTATTTTACATAGGCTTTACATTTCGTTCATAGTTAGTCAAATAATTAGTTAATTATAATTCAGCGTTAATAATTTATCAATAGTCAATCTTTGATTTTTGATATTGTTTGAGTTTTATCATACTATTCTACAATAAAAAACGGACTGCCACAAGCCGATATAATATCACGGCTGAGCAGTCCGCAAGCATATGTGCGGCTTATCTGAGGATATCGTCAACAACGCTTTCTGCAGTGCTTACAGTATCATCAATAATATCCGCACCACCGCTTACTGTGTCCTTGATACCATCGCCGACACGGCTCACAAGAGTGTCGCTGTCATCACGTCTGCTTGTGACCTCATTTTTGGAAGTTGTGGTCGCAGTAACGCCGGAAGATGTCGAACCTGAGTTATCGTCATTTCTTGAACAGCCTGCGAGCATAACACCGCAAAGACCGAGACAAGTTAGCATAGCGAACATTTTTTTCATAATTAAGTTCCTTTCAGTATAAGATATGCCATTTCAGGCTAATGCTATTATTTCTCGGAGATGAAGATATATTCATAAAAAACAAAAAAGAGATGAGCCAAATGCCCATCTCTTTGTCAGATCAAAAAATCAATAGAACTGCGATCTCTTTTTCTTGATAACGAAAATAACAGCACCTACAATAACCGCCGCAACGACCACAATAACTACAATGCCTACTACTCCGATACCCTTTGAAGATTCAGCCTCAGATGACGAAGTGCTGCTCAGTCCGTTTGACTTAGGCTGCACCTTTAAGCCCTGCACGATCTCCTGTGCCTTTGCACTTTTATTGTAGCCATCGAGATTCATTACCTGAAGATCTTCACCATTTTTTTGCAGCGGAGTATCTATTACAAGATTATCAATATAAAGCACATCTGTCTTATCCATTTTCTTGATAACCGGTATTTCAAAAATGAACTTTGTTGCTCCGCACTCGTCAGGTACCGGTATAAGCGCTGTCGCATACTGAGTAACATTATTGCTTGCATCTGTATTTATTTCAAGCTGAACACTATTGCTGGTCACCTTTTTGTATTCCTCAGTACAAGGAAAAGCAAACACAGAATCTCCCATAAGCTTGCCCTGAGCGTCCTGATTTATCCTGTACTTGAAAGAAACCATACAGCCGTCAAAACAAGTCATACCAAAATCCTTGGCGTCGATCTCAACGCCCATCGTTATATAAGGCGTATCTTCAGAATCAGAGCCGGGATAAACCAAATTCTTATCGTCATCTCTTATAAGCGAAGCAAAAGTACAATAATCGCTTATGTCATTAGGCTGTGTTGCTGTTATCTTAAGGCTTGCACCCTGATAAGCATAGGTCTTTTCTTGGGATGCTCCCACTGATATCTTCTCTCCGTCAGGAGTCACCTTGATATATCTCTCCCAATCCTTCATATCAAACGACAAGGACGGCGCTGAAGTATCTGTTGTAAGGATACTCTTGTCGGCACTATATTCAGGTATTTCAGCCTCACTGTCGGCATAGGCAGGCACAGCACAAACGCCAAGCATCATTATCGCTGATACCACGCCAAGTATTCTCTTTGATCTCATCTTAATTCTTATCCTCCCTTGATACTATTGTATGTAAACGCTTTCATAGCCGTTCACACAAGTATCGAAACGCTATAAAACACTATTAATATTTTACACCTTTTTAACAAAACTGTCAAGCGTACCATGCAACTTTTCATATAATGTAACTGTTTTGTAATACAAACTAAGCGTTTTCACCAAAATAGCCACACGTTTTTTATGAATAAGCTCTTATTGACAGCCATTTTCATCAAAAAAAGACCGCCTTCTCAGACGGTCCTGCGGTCTTATTGAATACCAAGGAACTGGAAATACTGCTTATCCGGCATTGTTGTGACAGAAGTGGCTCTCAGATCGTCAGCCTCCGAAAGTCTGTACTGCACCTTGAGGACTCCGTCCTCCTCTACCCAGCCAACATCAGGAACTGTTCCTCTTATGCCCTTGTTGGAAATTGTCTTTTTGATACCTTTCTGCTTAAGAGTAAAGAATTTAAGCTCGATATCCTGATTGTATGGCACTACGCATATCTTAACAGCACCCTTGTCGCTGTCCTTTACATCGTAAAGTATTATCTGATACTGACCGTCAGGCGATATGGTATTTGAGTCTGACGTTACTTCAGTGAGCTTCTTGAAGTTATCTCTGTAGAGAGCATAAACGCTTGAAGATGTGTCAAGATCAGAATTCAGCACAGTTTCAACAGACGTTCCGCCGAAAAGAATATTAAGCACAAAGTAAGCAACTATTCCAAGAACATACATAAGCAGGTATATCGTACCCATTATAACCTTTACAGTTTCGTTCGTGCCTGCTGCAAAGAACATTATGATAGCAACAATGAACGGCGGAACTATCAATATCCAGTCGCCCATGTTGAAAAGTATCATGCAGAACACGACCGGAAGCATGAGTATGCTCAGTATCTCCGTCACAAGCTCACGTCTTGAAAAGAGCATAAGTCCCATAAAAACTACGTTAATCACCACATACACTGTGAAAAACGATTTTTCTCTGCCTGCCGCAAACTCCAGATCATACAGGAACGTTGCATAAGTGAGCAGAGTTATTACAGCAAAGTAAGCGACATTGAAAACTGATACCGCTCGCTTTACCCATACGTTAGATAAAAAATCCTTCATTTTTAGTCCTCCCTAGACACTCTGTTCTTTTATTTTACACGAAATTACGCAAAAAATCAAGTGCTTTATTTCTTTATTTTTTCTTAAAACACAAATCAGACATATCAAATAGTATTTAATTGGCTGAATGCCGTCAATTTAGTATTATCTCTTCACCGCCGCTGAGTCCCGAAAGTATCTCAACATTGTCGTTGTCCTCGATGCCAAGCTCTACGTCCTGCTCTATCTTTACGCCGTCCACAAGCAGGTTCACATAGTTGCGTCCATCAAGCTTTTTCACTGCCTTCTGCGGAACTATCACAGTATCAAGCCTTGAATACACGTCAAAGACAACCTCTATGCCGCCAAGATCCAGCATATCGTTCTCCTCGTCAGGGGTTATAACATAAACATATGCCGAGAAATCTCCGCTCTCATTATAGATTATATCCGTCACAGTGCCGCCCATCGTATTGGCACCCTGCACTATCTGCACTGCAGTGCCAAAATTGACGTTTGTGAGTGCGTTATCAAACACAGACACGCAAAGAGCCTTTTGTGATTTATCGGAAGTATACCCAAGCACCTCGCCCTTATTCACCGGCATGAACGCTGTCAGCTCCTGACCACGTCTGTCTGCAAGATCAAACTGTCCGTCACATGGAGCGTAAACCTTATAATCCTCCAAGGACGCCACAAGACTGTCATATTTGAGCTGTTCTATCTGCAAGTCATACTGAGAAAGCTGTATCTCACTGTAGTCAGCACCGTTCGCCTGCAATGTAGCGACCGTCTGCTTCGCCTGATTGAGCCTTATTTCTTCCTCTTCTATCTGTTCGTCCACATCGTCAGAATAAAGTGTGCAAAGCAGGTCACCCTTTTTCACATCACAAGGCGACTCCACATCTATAGACTTTATCTGACCGCTTGCCTTGAAGGTGACAGTTTCACTGTAAGGGTAATCATAAACACCCTCCTGATGATACTCCTGAGAGATATCTCCTATCTCAGCTTTTACCGTCTTATATGTTATATCCTTAGTTTCAAGAATAGGCACAGCTATCTCGTCTTTTTTCTCCGACTTTCCGCAGGCGCAAAGTCCGAAACACATTGCCGCTGCTGAGATCAAAGCAATAAATCTTATACTTTTCATAAAAAAGCCCTCTCGGTAATATAAAACTGCGGACACACTCCGCCGCAGTGAATTATACCACATTTTCCGTCATTTTTCAAGCTTATCCCCTACATATCGTATATCTATTGTATAACTGCACAACACTGTCTGCCTATATTTATACAGGTTTACCACAGCAGTTCACCGATAATAGAGTTTGAAGCCAGAAACCCCGCAGGCGTAAGCCTTAAAATACCCTTTTCGACCACGCAAAGCCCCTGTTTTTGAAACAAAGCCGCCTTCTTGCGGATATTCTCCCCAAGCTCTTTACCACCAAGCTCCTCGGCTTTACCTATGTCAATGCCCTCAGTGAGCCTTAACCCCAGCATGACATACTCCTCTGCCTTGTCAGGGTCGTCCTCAAGCACCAACCTGCTCTGCACATTGTCAGAAATAAACTCCTCAACATCGCTCTTGCAGTAATATCTCTCATTATCAAAGAAAGAATGTGCCGACGGGCCAATGCCTATATATTCTTCCCCGTGCCAATATTTAAGATTGTGCCGTGATCTTCCGCCCTCTTTGGCAAAATTTGATATCTCATACTGTAAGAAGCCCTTGCTTGCAAGCTGTCCCACAGTTTGCAAATACATATCGCACAGCATATCGTCATCAGCCACAGCGTTTCTCATCTCATCACAATCAAAAGCCGTACCCTTTTCTATTTTCAGCATATAAGCCGAAATATGGTCAACAGGGAGTGCCGTAAGGCTCTCTATGCTATCCCAAAGGCTTTCAAGGGTCTGACCCTTTACCCCGAGCATGATGTCGCATGAGATGTGCCTAAATCCCACCTGAGCCGCCGTTTCCACAGCCGATTTTGCCTGAGAAAAGTCATGAAGCCTGCCCAAGAAGCCAAGCTCCCTGTCATTAGCCGATTGAACGCCAAAAGAAAGCCTTGTTACCCCTGCTTTTCTCCACCCTGACATCTTCTCCCTGTCCACAGAGCTGGGATTAGCCTCCAAGGTTATTTCAGGCTGGCAAAGATCAAAGCACTTTCCTGCCGTATCTATTATCCTGTCAACCTGTTCAGCCGACAGCACAGAGGGCGTACCGCCACCGAAGTAGATAGTATTGCATTTTATGTCCCTGCCCTTGAAAGCCTCTATATTGCGGCACACAGCCTGCGTGTAGTCCTCATAAAGCTCAGGCCTGCAAACGGAATAGAAGTCACAGTAAGGGCATTTTCTTTTACAGAAAGGCACATGGATATAAATTCCCGTCATAGCATATCCCCGTCATCATCAAAAGCCTTGTCGATATACTCTCCTGTTTTTTCACGGTTGAGCCGAAATCTCTCTATCGCCTTTTTCACACCAAATATACCGCCCCACACAAGGAACATACAAAGGCTTATAAGCACCGCATAAAGCACAAAATAAGCCTGCTGTTTCAAACTGAGCTGAAAATACACCGACCGCCTGTTTAGCATATCGGAAACTTTGGGGTGGATAACAATATAGCAGATAACGCCAAGAATACCTGCATAAGCAAGTGTGCATACCATGCCCATAAAAGCTTCCTTGAATTTGAGTGCCGAGAATTTAGCTCCTGCACACACCGCCCACACAGCGATAAGCACAAGTCCAGCCGCCGCAGAGATATTGGCATACACCTCATAAAGCACAGGCAATATCACCGCACCGCTCAGCCCGAAAGCCAGCGACAATTTCATAGACTTTTGTATATCAGGCATAGCTGCTCCTTTCAAAAAAATGTTGATATGTTTTTATCGACCGACAAGACCGACAGACGTATTCTGTGTCTATAACTATATCTTTATCTATTTCTATATCTGTATCCATATCAGGTTATTTTGGTTTCATAAATAACCTACTGGTTTTTCTAATAACCTTTTGGTTTCACAAACCATGTAGGGGACGGCGCCCACGACGTCCCGCTTATGGGACATCACAGCGTATAAATAATCACACACTCTCTAACACCCCTACAGTGTTTCGGGATAGTTTGTTGTGCCGCTAAATCGCTACGCTCGGTGCTGGGTGATTTGTTCGGTTCAGCTATGCCAATTCCTCACTCCTCACTCCTCACTTAAACTACGCTACTCGTCCAGCTTCAGCACCGACATAAACGCTTCCTGCGGCACTGACACAGATCCAAGCTGTCTCATTCGCTTCTTTCCTTCTTTTTGCTTCTCAAGCAGTTTCTTCTTTCTTGTGATATCTCCGCCATAACACTTAGCAAGAACGTCTTTTCTCATAGCCTTGATAGTTTCTCTGGCAATTATCTTTCCGCCGATCGCCGCCTGCACAGGTATTTCAAAGAGCTGTCTTGGTATATTCTCTTTAAGCTTCTCAGTCAGTCTTCTGCCCCTTGAATACGCCTTATCCTCGTGTACGATGAATGAAAGTGCGTCCACCACCTCGCCGTTAAGGAGTATATCAAGCTTCACAAGCTTAGACTTCGCATAGCCCATCATCTCATAGTCAAATGAAGCATAGCCCTTTGTGCGTGATTTCAATGCGTCAAAGAAGTCATAAACTATCTCGTTGAGGGGGAGCTGATAATGCAGGTCAACTCTCGTTTCGTCTATATACTTCATATCCTTGTATACGCCACGTCTGTCCTGACAAAGCTCCATTATATTTCCAACATATTCAGACGGCGTATAAATATGTGCATTAACTATCGGTTCCTCTGCCGAAGCAATATTTGCCACATCAGGATAATTTGTCGGGTTATCAATGAACACAGTTTCGCCGTTAGTCAGATTTACCTTATAAATAACAGACGGTGCAGTTGTGATAAGGTCGAGATTATATTCTCTCTCCAAACGCTCCTGGATTATCTCCATGTGCAGAAGTCCGAGAAAACCGCATCTGAAACCAAAGCCAAGTGCGATCGAAGTTTCAGGCTCGAAGGACAGTGAAGCGTCATTGAGCATAAGCTTTTCAAGGGCATCTCTGAGGTCAGGATATTTTGCACCGTCCGCAGGATAGATTCCGCAGTATACCATAGGGTTTACTTTCTTATATCCGGGGAGTGCCTCAGCGCAAGGCTCAGCCGCATTTGTCACAGTATCGCCCACACGAGTGTCGCCGATATCCTTGATAGAAGCAGCGATATATCCTACCTCGCCTGCATGAAGCTCGCCCACAGGCACAAGGTCAGTTGCTCCCATATAGCCTATCTCCACCGTCTGGAATTCAGCTCCCGTAGCCATAAGCCTGATGGTATCTCCAGCCTTGATATGACCCTCTTTCACACGGCAGTATATGATAACTCCCTTGTACTGGTCATAATAGCTGTCGAAAATAAGAGCCTTTAACGGAGCGTTCTCGTCGCCCTTTGGGCATGGTATATCCTTTACAACACGTTCAAGCACCTCTTTGACGTTCGTACCCATTTTAGCTGATATCCTCGGAGCGTCCATAGCAGGAATGCCTATAACGTTCTCCACCTCTGTGCAAGCCCTTTCAGGGTCAGCGGACGGCAGGTCTATCTTGTTTATAACAGGCACTACCTCGAGGTCATGTTCGATAGCAAGATAAGTGTTTGCAAGGGTCTGCGCTTCTATACCCTGGGAAGCGTCAACGATAAGCAATGCACCCTCGCAGGCGGCAAGAGAACGTGACACCTCATAGTTGAAGTCAACGTGACCTGGGGTGTCGATAAGGTTGAAAACATAGTCCTGCCCGTCGTCAGCGTGATAATTAAGGCGCACCGCACGAGCCTTGATAGTGATACCTCTTTCACGCTCGATATCCATATTATCGAGAAGCTGATCTTCCATATCTCTCAGCTTCACAGTATCCGTAAGCTCCAAAATTCTGTCGGCAAGAGTAGATTTGCCGTGGTCTATATGAGCTATAATGCAAAAATTTCGTATATTATTTTCGTTCATTTACTGTTTTTCCTCTCTCAGACAAGTATACTTTTCCATAATACTTTATTATAACACGCTTGCCCCACATTGTCAATTTCTCCGCAAATAAAAAAGGCAGACACAACGTGCCTGCCCCAAAATACATATTATTCTGCGCTGATATATGCCGTTACAGCGTCATCAGAGCTGTCAGAAGTTGTTCCCTCTGGATAAGAGCTGAACGTGAACTTGTAATCCTTGTAGCCCTTTACCATAAGGAAAAGGTTTACATACTTGTATGTATTTCCAACAAAATATTCGTTCTTTTTCTGTGTAAGAAGCTCAGTAGTTCCGCCCATGCCGATATAAGTAGAAGCTCCGTCAGCAGAAGGTATTCCTCCGCCGCCCTTGTTGGAAGCAGAATAGTTTACATCAGGAGAGATTATGCCCCATTCATCGCTAGGGAAATCCTCAGGAACATAGACCTCATATTCCATAACGCAAAGCTCACAGTCATCAGGTATTTTCAGCTCGCTCTCGTCTATCTTATAAAAATCACTGCCAACAGAGTTGTTAAGCTCGATAGCTTTGTTTACATAATCTGCGTCCTCGCTCTTGCTAACTACCTTTGTTATCCTTGTATAAATAGTGTGATAAATTTTATCTGTAGGACAGTATATGGTAGTCTTTATCCACTGACCGATAGGCGCAAGATTTTCCTCGCTTGTTTCAGACGGCTCTATAGCACTAGCCGCAATATCGTTGCTGTCACCGCTTGCAGGCTTGTTTTCGTCAGCTGTGCTTGTGTCAACCGCCTCAGCCTGTGACGATTCCGTTACCGCAGGAGCAGTTGTTGTGGTAGTTGTCGTTGCTGTTGCATCTTCTGATGAGTCAGCAGCACTGCTTTCCGTCTGCACAGCCGCAGCAGAGCTTTCCTTATCACTGTCGGAAGACCCGCTGTCAGAACAGCCTGCCATGCCAAAAGCCATTACCACTGCCAATAAAAGAGCAGATATTTTTTTCATAATGTTACCTCCATATTTCTTTAATAAATTTATTTTACAACATTCTCCTATGCAAGTCAACAATATTTTCGACATTTATAAATATTTTGTTAAATACCCACAAACAACCATAGTGTTTTTACAACATAATGTAGTAAGAAAAGCACAACATAATGTTGTATGATATATTAAATATAGACTATCAGAAAGGAATGGAGCGCCGCATGGTTTTTCAAAGAATACGAGATATGCGAGAAGACGCAGACCTTAAACAAAACGATATGGCAAAAATACTCCATTGTTCACAGCAAGCTTACAGCAACTACGAACTAGGCCAGCGTGATATTCCCACGGATATCCTCATAGCCCTAGCTGAATATCACAAAACAAATGTAGACTATCTTCTGGGACTAACCAAAAACAAGACCTACTATAAAGATATGTAAAGCGGAAAGAACATCTCTTTCCGTTTTTTTTGCAACCCATTTCATACACATTTATACAATCCTCTTCTATGCAGGATTTGTTAAAATTGCCTATGACATTTTTAGAAAAAAAGTGTTATAATGTATATAAGAAACAAAATAAAGTTGTATTCACGATTTAATGAGGAAGGAGCGTTAAAAATGCTAAAAAAAGGCGACGTCATATCATACGGTACGACCGGAGTGTGCAAAGTCGAGGGCGAGTGCGAACAGACCGTCAAGGGTCAGAAAAAGCGCTACATAGTTCTAAAGCCTGTCCACCAAATCAATTCCACCTTGTATGTGCCGGTAGATAATGACGAGCTTAAAACAAAGTTCAAACCTCTGCTCACAGGCGATGAGATAGAGGAGATCATAAAAGAAATGCCCGAGGAGAGCTCCCTTTGGAAAGAAAGCAGCAGCGAGCGTGCCGAGCTTTATTCACAGATACTTGAAAGCGGCGACAGAAAGCGACTTGCACAGCTTGTGAGAACATTGTATCTCAGACAGAAACATCTTATTGCGAAGGGCAGACATCTCCATTCATTGGACGAGCGATTTTTCAAAAACGCTGAAAATCTTCTTTTCGATGAGTTTTCAGCCGTCCTGGGCATATCCCAAGACGAGGTCTTCGACTTTATAGAAACCCGTCTGAGCAAAGCCTAAATACATACAAATGACACAAATAATATCGGCAAACTAAAAAAAGGACAAACCACAGCGGCTTGTCCTTTTTGTTTTAATAAATAATACCCTATTATTCCTTGTCAACGTCCTCAACAGGCTCTTCGATAGCGTCGAGCTGAACTTCAACGTCAGCGTCCTCCTCAGTTGCAGCCCCGTCCTCAGCAGGCTCTTCAGCCTTTTCCTCAGACTTCTCAGCGTCCTCTGCCTTGTCAGCTTCATCAGCCTCGTCAGAACACTCGTCGCAGCCGCAGCAATCGTCGAAATCCTCGTCAAGATCTTCATAATCGTAGTTTTCAAGCTCCTTGTGCTTTTTAAATGCAAAAATAGCAGCAGCTCCTGCAGCGATCGCACCGAGTGCAGCTATAACTTTCAATCCGCTTGCCATAATAAAACGCTCCTTTTCTGAATATTCCACTCTGAACTGTGTTCAGATTATCTACAGTATAGCATATTTGTTATAAAAAATCAAGACGTTTACAAAAAATACTGATTTTTTATACAACCTGCTCAAAAATTCTCAGTAAGCTTTGACAAATTGCCCACTGCTACATATTCCCCGTAAGGCTCATTATCACGCTAAGAGCCGCCAGTGGAGCTGTCTCACACCGCAGTATCCTAGGTCCAAGACTCACCACAGTGACCCCTGCCTGACTGCAGCTCTCCGCCTCATGGCTCTCGAAACCGCCCTCACAGCCGATAAACAAGCCAATAGTCTTTTCCTCGCCCTCAATTACAGGGGCAATGCCTGTCTTGCTAAGGCTCACGCCGCCCTTTTCGTAACACATAAAACTCTCGTCGCACTCTTTAAGTTCATCAAGGCACTCCTCGAAGCTGATAAAATTCGTCACCTCAGGCACATATCCCCTGCCCGACTGTTTCGCCGCTTCCAAAGCTATCTTATTGTATCTTTCCACACGCTTTTCATAGCCGCTTTTTGCAGGTCTTGAAACGCACCTCGCCGTAATAACAGGCACTATCTTGTATACTCCAAGCTCCACAGCCTTTTGCACTATAAGATCCATTTTATCAGACTTAGGCAGCGCCTGATAAAGCACCACATTCACAGTAGGCTCGTTTTCGCTTTTCTCAGCAGAAAGCACATCGCAAACCACTTCCTTGTCAGAAATGGACAAAATTTTCGCTCTGTATTCCACCCTGTCCGCACAAACAGTGATGATATCCCCAATTCTCATACGCAAGCTTCTGCCGATATGATAAGCGTCATTACCTCTGATAGAAATCGTATTCCCCGATACGCTGTCAACAAAAAATCTAGGCATATTCCCAACCAGTGTCAAGCACTGTCCTCCAATCTCAAATCACGATTTTACGCACTTTCACGACGCTTCCGTCGCTTCTTGGTATAGTATACCACACCTTCAAAAATTGTTCAACAAAGTTCACATAACTAACACAAAACTTTCATACGCAGTACATACGGGCAGGGTATTATATAGTTGTCGCAAGGGACAAGACCCACCGAGGAAAGTTCCGAGAGCGGCAGTTGATTTTGGTATGTAGGCTTTTACCCCAAGCCTTCATATATACAGCTTGTAGATTAATTTCTACTAGCTTCTCCCCTATAATTTTTTATTTTTTGGCACCCACAGTTTTCTGTGGGTGTTTTTTTGTCCTGTCGAGGATATCGCAGGACGAACCTATTTTATGACGCAAAAAAGCGGAACGCCCCACACAGAACATTCCGCTTAAATCAAACTATTCTATTTAGTTATATTCAGGGAGCGATTATCTTGCACCCTCAGCAAAACCGCTGTCAACAAGATCAACAAGACCCTTTACTGCTGCTTCCTCATCCGGACCGTCTGCAATGATCCTGATAGTTGTGCCGCCTACGATGCCAAGTGAAAGGATTCCAAGAAGGCTCTTTGCGTTTACTCTTCTCTCCTCTTTCTCTACCCAGATAGATGACTTGAATTCATTTGCCTTCTGGATGAAAAATGTTGCAGGGCGTGCGTGAAGTCCTACCTGATTCTGTACTACTACGTCTTTTACGAACATACTGATCTCTCCCATTCATTATAATGCTGTTAAACTCCCTAATTAAGGGACTTTTTCAAGATACCCTCAGGTTATTTGATATATTTATTATACTCGACAAGTCTGCCTTAGTCAACGCAAATTTTAGACAAACAAGCGAAAAACCCTTAATTTTCAGCACAATGCTCTAAACTTTGCAACTTTTGCAATTAAACTTGTGATATGTTCACAACACAGATTTTTACATTATATCACTTTGTACAAATTCATTTAACAATTATGTGAAAAGTGTTGAAAACCAATATCACTTTTTATTCTCTTTTTCTTCTAATTTGTGTATAATAGCCAAATCTTTTTCCGTCAGCGGACTTCTTTCCAACAGCTCAGGACGCTTCAAATAGGTGGCTTTTACAGCCTCCTCACGGCGCCATTTCGCTATCTCAGCATGATTGCCCGATAGCAGCACTTTAGGCACTTCCCTGTCGTGCCACACCTCAGGACGTGTGTACTGTGGATATTCCAGCAGACCATTATAATGGCTCTCGTCCTCATAGCAATCTGCCTGCGAAAGCGTTCCCTCCAGCATTCTCACAACGCAGTCCACCAGCACCAACGCAGGAAGCTCTCCGCCGGTAAGCACATAATCCCCCACGGAAATTTCTTCATCAACTATTTCGTCAATGACCCTGCTGTCCACTCCCTCATAATGACCGCATAATATAAATATGCTGTCAAGCCGAGAAAGTTCCTTTGCACGCTTCTGGGTCAGCGTTTTTCCCTGTGGGGACATATAGATAACGTGAGGCTTTGCCTTTCCAGCTGTCACCGACTTGTAGCAGTTGTAAATAGGCTCGCACTGCATGAGCATACCCTGTCTTTCACTGTAAGGGGTATCGTCTACTCTGCGGTGCTTGTCCTGAGTGTAGTCCCTGATATTATGACACGTTACCGTGAAAATATTCTTAGCCCTCGCCCTGCCTACTACGCTTTCAGAAAGATAATTCTCAAGCATTTCAGGAAAAAGCGTTGCAATATCTATGTTCAAATCAATTCCTCCATATCATGTCAAAAGGCTGGTAAGCCCAGTTTTCCTCAGCACTGTTCAAATGCTCCTGCACGGAGCCGCCGCTTTTTTGATAGTATCCTATGCCCTGCACAACACCGATAGTCACCACAATAGCGATTATTATCACCACCAATAAGCTCCACAAAGCAGACCTGCGCTTCTTCGGCTTGTTGCCCTCGTTGTTATAGTATACCCTCAGACTTGTGAGCATATTGTCAAGCTCCATAAAGCTCAGCCCCTCGCCCTTATATGTGTTGGCAAGCCTGTTGAATCCGCTCTCTTTTCTCAGCCTTTTTATAAGCCATTTTTCCTCAGCCCTGGGACTTCTCAGCCTTGGGCTTTCGTCTATGTATGCCGTAAAAACTCTCTCGATACATTTCAGCGACTTTTCACGGCTGTTGAGCTTTGGAAATATCAGGCTGAACATTCCGTCAGAATAATCTCTGACAAGCCTTTCCAAGTCCTCGTATTTGCAGAACTTCATTAATCAAAAAGCCCCTCCAGCGGAGTTATCTTCATCATACCGTTCTCAATATCAGTTTCAGCCACCACTTCAGGTATCGCAGGGATAAGCTTAACGTTTCCCTTTTCGTCAGCGATGTGGTAAACATCGTTTGCGCCTGTCTGACTTACGTCTGTTATCTTGCCGTAGCTTTCACCGCTGTCAGCGTCAACCACTTCAAGACCTATAAGATCCTGAACAAAATAGCAGCCCTCATCAAGCTCCACATCGTCACGGTCGATATAAAGCACCCTGTTGCGAAGCTTCTGAGCCTCCTCCACAGTGTCAACGCCCTTGACTTTCATTACAACGATATTCTTTGCAACTCTCGAACGCTCTATCTCCACAGGAGTACCGCTCTTATAATATAGTGTGTCAAATCCGCAGAGAAATTCAGGTCCATCACACCATGGCTGTACTTTTATCTCGCCCTTTATGCCGAACACCGATACTATCTTTCCTGCTTCAAGATATTTTTTTACGTCCATTTTGATTACCTCCCGATAACAAATCTTACAGCTTTCTTTTTATAGATTGTAACATATTTTTTTACCCTTTGCAACGCTTTAACTACGCTGTTATGCACATAGCTCAGGATATTTACAAAAAGTTTATTAATTACAATTCGGTTACTCAAAACGAACTTTACGCCCCTCTTTTGTACAAAATCACCATGAAAACCTGTGATTTAACAAAAAATTCACACATAAGAGAGCAAAATGTGTTACAATTTGTAATATATCAGACCGCAGACCAGTGCTTGAAACTGCGGTATAAAAGTTTTTTTGCATATTTTCACTATAAAACACTTGCAAAACATATCGTTTTTTGTTATAATAACAATGTGCAGACATCTGCCCTTATGGGGTAATTATGCCCATGGCAGAACTTAGGTCGAAAATTTTTGCAAGTAGAGGGGAATAACTTATGTCAAACAGATTATTTCAGAGCGTTGTTCATCAGATGCGTGACACTATCGACTGCGTCATAGGCGTAATAGATGAGAACGCAACTATCATTGCCTGCTCTGAGCTTTCACAGGTCGGAACGACTAACGAATTTGTTTCGTTAGATCTGGGCGATTCACACGACATTTTTGTTAGAGACGGTTATACCTATAAGCCATTCGGTGCTCATATGAAACCTGACTATGCTGTTTTCGTTGAGGGAACAGACGAGGTGGCTGCAAAGTATGCAAGCATACTTGCCATTACTCTTTCCAGCATAAAGCAGTATTATGACGAAAAATACGACAGAAACAATTTCATCAAGAACGTAGTGCTTGACAACGTGCTGCCGGGCGACGTTCATGTTAAAGCTAGAGAGCTGCATTTCAGCGCTGACATTTCAAGAGTCGTGCTGCTTATCAGAATACTCTCCACAAATGACGTTTCAGCTTACGACGTTATCCAGAACCTTTTCCCTGACAAGTCCAAGGACTTCGTTTTCAACATCACAGAGAGCGATATCGTGCTTGTTAAGGAAGTGGCAAACGGCGTTGAGTCAAAGGATCTGGAAAAGCTGGCACGTTCTATTTCCGATACCCTTTCAAGTGAATTCTATACAAGAGTCACTGTAGGTATAGGAACAGTAGTAGAGGGCGTAAAGGATCTGGCAAGAAGCTTCAAGGAAGCACAGATAGCTCTCGAGGTAGGAAAGGTGTTCGATACTGACAAGAATATCGTTTCTTATGACAATCTTGGTATCGCAAGACTTATCTATCACCTGCCTACAACACTTTGCGAAACATTCCTTAAGGAAGTTTTCAAGAAAGGCTCTATCGAGTCGCTGGATCATGAAACACTTTTCACTATCCAGAAGTTCTTTGAAAACAACCTGAACGTTTCTGAAACCTCAAGAAAACTGTTTGTTCACAGAAATACTCTTGTGTACAGACTTGAAAAGATCAAAAAGCTCACGGGTCTTGACCTGAGAGAGTTCGACCACGCTATCATCTTCAAGATAGCTCTTATGGTAAAGAAATATCTCTCCGCTAACCCTGTCAAGTTCTAAATCCTACGAGCGGAAAAGAGGCTTGCTTGCCTCTGTAAAACTAAGGCGGTGTAAATTTTGGTAGAGTTTAAAGACGTGTCCGTTACCTATTCAAGCGGTGTGGACGCTCTGAACAAAGTAAACCTGAAGATAAACGACGGCGACTTCGCTTTCGTGGTAGGTCCTTCAGGCGCCGGAAAATCAACACTTATCAAGCTGGTGCTTAAAGAAATAGATGCGACCAGCGGTACAGTAATGGTAAACGGCTTCAATCTGAAAAAGCTGAGAAGAAGAAAGATACCTGCCCTTCGCAGAACTATCGGCGTTGTTTTTCAGGATTTCAGACTTATCCCTACAATGACAGTTTATGAGAACGTGGCGTTCGTGCTGAGAGTTATCGACGCTCCTGCAAAGTACATAAGAAGCCGTGTTCCGTATGTTATAAGCCTTGTGGGTCTTTCCGATAAGGCGAAAAGCTATCCGACCGAGCTTTCAGGCGGTGAGCAGCAGCGTGTGGCACTTGCAAGAGCACTTGTAAACGACCCTCAGCTCATCATTGCCGACGAGCCGACAGGAAATATCGACCCTGCGCTTTCATATGAAATAGTAGAGCTTCTCAAGGGCATAAACGAGTGCGGCACTACCATTCTTATGGTTACCCACGAGCATGACCTTGTGCGCTATTTCGGAGGCAGAATTATCAACATCAACAAAGGTCAGATCGCCTTTGACGAAGTGATAGGAGGCTCCAATGAAAGCAAGTAGTTTTAGATATCTTATAAATCAGGGCTTCAAGGGCATTTGGAAAAACAGAATGATGACGTTCGCCTCTTTCTGTATCCTGCTCGTTTCCCTGCTTATGGTAGGCACTTCGGTGCTGGTTTCCATTAACCTTACAAGAATAATCGGTGGTATCGAGGACAAGAGTGAGGTCATCGTTATCGTAAAGGACGGCACAAGTCAAGCTGATATGCAGACCCTTGAAAATAAGCTCAAAGAGGTCGGAAATATCAACACTGTGAGCCTTTATTCAAAGGACGAAGCGTGGAAAAATATGCTCAAGGGCATGACTGACGAGGAAAAGGATTTCTTCCAGTATGCCGATGATAACCCATTGCCTGATACTTACAAGGTAACGGTCAAGGATATCGAGAAGATGAGCGAAACAACCACTCAGATAGAGACCTTTGACAATGTTGACTCAACAAAGTCCCCTACAGCATTTGCTGATATCCTTATCAGTATCAGAAGAGTATTTACGATAGTTGCCTTTGCGGTCATTGTGGCACTTGTAGTGGTTTGTCTGATAATCATTTCAAATACCACCAGAGCAAGCGTTTTCGCAAGACGTAAAGAGATCAACATCATGAAATATGTAGGCGCTACCAACAGCTTTATCAGGATACCTTTCTTTATCGAGGGTATGATAGTTGGTCTGCTTGCAGCAGCAGGCGCACTGTTGCTCACAAAGTTTGCCTACGAGGGAATTTACAATATCTTCAATGATGACTTCAAGCTCTGGAGCATTCTCGGTGTTCAGAATTTGTATTCGTTCAAATCCCTCTTGCTCCCTGTTGCAGCATCTTATCTTATCGCAGGCGCTGTTATCGGTGCGGTGGGTACTTCTATAAGCACAGGCAAGCATCTTAAAGTATAATACATTTGCCAAATATAGACATAAGGCAGGCTATGATCCAACGGGGTTTTTAGACTGCCTTTTGTTGCAGTTTAAAGCATATCCTGACATGAGATAAAAAAGAAAGAACGTGCGGGATAATGCATTAGAGAAAGATAAAAACGTGTAAAAATGGTCTTTTTTAAGACGGAGGACAGGTATGAAAACAGGTATATTCACAATGAAGCGAGTATTGGCTTTCACTATCGCCGTAGTCGCTTCCATGACAATGCTTGCAGGCGGCACACAGCCGGTCATGACAGCGCAGAACGCTTCTGCAGAAAGTCAGGCAATAAAGAACAACAAGAAAAAAATATCCTCTGCCAAGGATAAAATAAGCGAGCTTGAACAAAAGCAGGCTGACCTTGACAAGCAGATAAACAGCACAAAGGACGATATCTCCAAGGAGGAAGAAAATCAGAAAGCTATCCAAGAGCAGATAGAAACTGTTCAGGAAACTATACTGACCCTTGAAGATTCTATCACTGACCTTGAAACTGAGATAGCCGGTCTTGAAGAGGCGATCGCAAAGAGCGAGATAAAAATAAAAAACAAGAGAGCTGAGATAGAAAATGGCGTTGTTGACTTCAAACAGCGTCTTAGAGCAATGTATGTTGCCGGAAATAGTTCATACACCGATATTCTTATTGGTTCGACGGACTTTTATGATATGCTTATGAAAATAGAGCTTGTCAAAAGAGTGGCTGACCATGACAACACCATGATCGACGGACTTGTTGAGCTTAAAGGCGAGTATGAATCTCAGGAAGCAGAGCTTGAAGCCAACAAGACTGAACTTGAAACTAACAAAGCTACCCTTGAAGAGCAAAAGACCTATCACACTGAGCAGAAGAAAAAGCTTGACGACCTTTATGCAAAAAGTCAGGCTGTTATCGACCAGCTTGAGGAAGATAAGGCGGCTTATGAAGCCAATAAGGAGCAGATAAACAAGGAGCAGGAAGACTTCGAGGCACAGCTCCAGAAGCTTTACAAAGAGCAGGAGCAGATCAAAAAGAAGGAAGAAGAGGAACGTAAGAAAAAAGAAGAGGAAGAACGTAAGAGAAGAGAGGAAGAAGAACGCAAACAACAGCAGCAACAACAGAATAATAATAACGGCAATTCTTCATCTTCTAATGCAAACGGCAACACCTCTAACAACGGTCAATCCTCCACCAATAACGGCGACTATAATTATACCGACAAGAGCCAATTTACATGGCCTGTGCCTGGTTATTATCATATTTCCTACGGCGTGGGCTGGCGCTGGGGCGCTTATCACAAGGGTATCGACATCTGGTCTCCTGGAATAAGAGGCGCAAAGATATGCGCTGCCGCTGAGGGTACTGTTATACTCGTCAGCAACACCTGCACACACGATTATGGCAAGAACGGCTCATGCGGCTGCGGCGGCGGTTATGGAAACTACTGCATAATCGACCACGGCAACGGCTACTGGACCCTTTACGGTCACTCACAGTATATGAGCGTAACACAGGGTCAGCACGTCAACAAGGGCGACGTTCTGGGTATTGTCGGCTCAACAGGATATTCAACTGGCGATCACCTGCACTTTGAGGTGCGATTGAACGGCGTGGCACAGAATCCGTCAAATTATGTATAAACAGGCAATGCCGAAAGGTCTTGCCCCACAACCAAAGGAGTCTTTTATTTCATGAACAGGCTTTACAGCTTAAAACGTATTCTCACTTTCATTATCGCATTCGCTGTTACCGCTGGTATTGCAGGAAGCAGCTACAATTCTTCTTTGAAGATAACCTCAGCGGACACTGAAAGCTCGCAGGGGGAGGACTATAGCTATACTGATTCTGTGACTGACGGAGGTCAGCAAAGCGATGAACAAACAGAAAATGACGATAATTCTCAGGAGGAGTCAACAGGTTTTGACATCACACAGTATGCAGAACAGCTAAGAGAGCTATCAAAAAAGCAGACAGAAATAAACGAACAGCTCGACAAATATGATGAGGACATTGAGAAAAGTGAGAAAAAGCAGAAGCTTCTGAAAGAAAAGATAGATTCTATAAATGACGAGATAGACGTTCTCAACACTTACATGACCGCACTGGAGCTTCAGATAAACACCAATCAGCGAAATATCGACAAGAAACAGGCTGAGATAAACAAGGGTATAGGGGACTTCAAGCAAAGATTAAGGGCAATGTATATCGCAGGGTCGGACAGCTACACCACAATGCTTTTGGAATCAGACAGCTTTTATGACATACTCATGAGATTAGAGCTTATAAAGCGTGTGGCACACCATGATGACACTATCATTGATAACCTTATAAAACTCAAAACTGAATATGAGGATATGCAAAAGACCCTAGACAAGCAGAAAGCCGAGTATGACGCTCAGTATACGCAGTATACACAGCAGAAGGATATGCTCAGTCAGCTTTACCGCTCCAGTACAAAAACACAGCAAGAGCTTAAAGCTAAGCAGAAAAAGCTCAGAGAGCAGAACGAAGCCTATGAGGCGGAGCGTGAGCAGTTTGAGGGCAGCCTTTCCGGCATACTGAAATCGTCAGGCTCAGGCGGAACAGCAAGAGATAACGAAGTTTCCGCCACAATGGCGCTTGCAGATGTGAAGCTTGAGGAGCTTCACAAGGAGATAAATGACCGCCTTGACAAGGGCGAAAAGCTTGGAGATACCGAGCCTGATTACTACTTCGCATGGCCTGTTCCGGGGGCTTACTCCGTATCATCAGGCGTGGGCGCACGTTGGGGCTCATATCACACGGGTCTTGACATTCCTGCGGCTCATGGCACGCCTATTCACGCTTCATGCAGTGGCAAGGTCATAAAGATAAACACCACCTGCACTCATGACTACGGCAAGGAGGAGTCCTGCGGCTGCGGCGGCGGTTATGGAAACTATGTTATTATCGACCACGGCAACGAGTTCATCACTCTTTACGGACATCTCACGGAGGTAGATGTAGAGATAGGCGACGAGGTGAAAAAAGGCGACGTTATCGGCAAAATGGGTTCGACCGGCTTTTCAACAGGCGACCACCTGCACATTGAGATACGCTATCAGGGTTATATATTGAACCCTGCGTTCTATCTTGATGTTACACAATAAAAAAATCGACCTCTTATGGAAAAACATAAGAGGCCTTTTTTTATCTTATTTTGAAGCACTCACACGCTTACAAAGACGTGAAATGATCGCTGTGATAAATCTTGTTCCTGCAGTGCAAAGAAGCATTATCACGGGGATAAATGTGACGATATATCTAGGTGGATTTTCCCAGATAAGGAAAAAGAGTATAACTCCCGTGAGAGTCACTATGCTGAAAAACAAAACAGAGTGGCGACGCTTGCCAGCGGCATAAACTGCACCAAACGCCATTGCTATGAGCATTGCACTGTGATAGCCGTCTACATAGCTACCAAGTAAGCGACTGTGCAATACCTCTCGCAGATCTCCTGAGGGGTCGGAGCGTGATAGATATTTGCCATAGGAAAAACCACCGCTGTCCCACGTTCTGGCGACTTTGTGATAAGCCATTTTGCAGGCTTCATAAGGGGTGCTTATGTTTTCAAGGCGGGCTTTTATTTCCCGGATATTCGCCTGCTTTTTGGCGTCATATGTATCAAATGACATTGTGAAGTCAACGTCCTCGTCAACGTGGGTCTTGTATTCGCTGTTAAGGCTCATCATTATCCAGTGTGTAACAGGGAAACGATATCTGTCTACCATTTTTTCATCAGAGATACCCATAGCAAGACCGCCATAGTATGCCGCCTTTGACACGCCAATAAACAGCATAACAGCAGCAAGGCTCAGTATAGCTCCCCTTTTTACACCCATTTTCAGCACAAAAAATATCATCGCTGAAATCAGCATTACTGCAATGCTTCCCTTTACAGTGTTTCCAAGTGCGATAAAAAGGCTTGCTATAAGAGCATAGACAACGCTTTTGGTTTTGCTTTTTTCTTTCACCGCAAGGGTGAGAAAATAAAGAGTACAGCTTACAAATATCATGCCTGCTGTGTCAGAATGAAAAAACGGCGTATACAGCAGCATAACAGGCATAAGTGCCGAAATAATGCCGCAAAAAAGCCTTTGGCTGTTAAGTTTGAATATCCTCTCCCCTGTGAGAAAGGTCATTATTACGCTAAGTTGAATAAGAATTACGTTAAAGGTCTGCCCTGCATAGACGCTCACGCCGCCGGTGAAAAGCTTCCATAAGGCGAAAAATGGTATCTGCAAATATATCATGCCCCATGCGTTAGGGTATTTTGCAGCATAAATACGATAGCTTTCTTTGATGCTCCCCAAATCTTCACCCATGACAAAGCGTTTTGCGAACTCCCCTGTTATTTTGGGGTCAACCATTTCGTAATTGTAATAAAGATAACGCACAAACAATATCTGCAATGCAAGCAAAATCAGGCAGAAAAAAGCAAATATAAGTCTGACACGCTTTTTGGTAAGCTTCTTTTCACAGCGTTTCAGAGCAATATACAACACTATCGCCGCCGCAAGGAAAAATGGTCCAAGACAAAGCATTCGTATGTTACTGCGTTTTATGTATGAGATAAACACAGTTGCAGTGCAACAGCAGCACACGATCATGCTTGTGACCGCAAAAAATCGGTCGGTTTTCTTCACAAACATTTTTTGCTCCTTATTAGGGTGTATCCTCATAATATTTTTTTACATGAGTTCGCCCTGTTTTTTTATTTTGTTCTATATTTCTACATTTGAATTATATCATCAACGGAAATAAGTTTCAATTATTGTAACAACTGAAATTGAAGGAACTTTTTAAAGTTTTTTTAGTGAAGAAAACAAAAAAATCGCCGCTCTGTTGCAAAAAACAAAGCAGCGAGTATTAGTATAAGACAATTATTTTGTGCCGAAGATCCTGTCGCCTGCATCGCCAAGACCGGGAACGATATAAGCGTCCTCGTTAAGCTTTTCATCAAGGTTGCCTACATAAATGTCGATATCAGGGTGAGCCGTTCTCAGAGCGTCAAGACCCTCAGGAGCAGCGATTATGCACATGAACTTGATGTTCTTGCAGCCCTTGTCTTTCAAAAAGTCAACAGCCTGTATCGCAGATCCGCCTGTCGCAAGCATTGGGTCGCAGACAATAACAAGTCGCTCGTTTATTCTATCAGGAAGCTTGCAGTAATACTCGTGAGGCTCGTGTGTGACCTCGTCACGATAAAGACCGATATGTCCTACCTTTGCAGACGGAACGAGTGCAAGAAGTCCGCTTACCATGCCAAGACCTGCCCTCAGGATAGGCACGATAGCAAGCTTTTTGCCGCAGAGCATAGGGAGCTTTCTTGTGGTGATAGGTGTTTTCACCTCAACGTCCTCTGTTGGAAGATCTCTCATAGCCTCATAGCCCATGAGCATTGCTACCTCTTCCACAAGTATACGGAACTCTCTTGTTCCTGTGTTTTCGTCACGCATAAGCGTTATTTTGTGCTTTACAAGCGGGTGATTGATGATATTTACGTTTCCCATTTTCCCATTTCCTTTCGTAATGATTTATAAATTCGCATTTTTTGTGTGCAGTAACGTGCGAACACTGTTCGCCTCTGCAATTTTGTTATAATTATTTCTTGGCTGCGTTGCCTTTTTTCTTTGAGAGCATAACGTTTGTAAGAATGCCAAGGATAAGTGCTGCCGCTACTTCTGTGAGTGTTATATCACCGAATGTGAGTGTCAGACCGCCGATACCTGCAATGAGGATAACGGACACAACAAAGAGATTTCTGTTATCGTCAAGGTTTGCGTCCTGTATCATTTTAAGACCTGAAACTGCGATAAAGCCGTAAAGAGCGATACAAACGCCACCCATTACGCAGGCAGGGATAGAATCAACGAACGCAACAAGCGGAGTGATAAATGAAAACAGCATACAGCCGACAGCTGCTGCAAAGATAGTTACAACAGATGCATTTCCCGTGATAGCAACGCAGGCAACGGACTCACCGTATGTTGTGTTCGGACAGCCGCCGAACAGCGCGCCTGCGATAGAACCTACACCGTCGCCGAGAAGCGTTCTTGTAAGACCAGGCTCTTCAAGGAGGTCATGGTCGATAATAGAAGAAAGGTTTTTATGGTCAGCAACGTGTTCTGCAAAAACAACAAGTGCAACCGGCACATAGGCTACAAATATAGTTGCAAAATATGAGAAGTCGAACTCTTTAAGACCTTCCAGACCTGAAACAAATGCAAAGTCCGGCAGGCTCACAAATGTTTTCAGTGAAACGCTGCCGTCTGTGAGCATATAGCTGCTGAAAACGCTGAAATCTACTATTTTAAGTGCGTCAATATCACATATATTACCGATAACAGTGAAAATCGCTGCGGCTGCATAGCCTGCGAGGATACCGATTATAAAAGGTATAAGTCTGAGTGTTTTCTTGCCATATGTTGAGCAAAGCATTACCACTGCGAGTGTAATAAGTCCACAAACAAAAGCCACATATGATGAGCCAACAGGCACATTGGATACAGTTTCTATAATCTCAGGTGTGCCGCTGTCTGTTGACACTGCATACTCTGTTACCTGCTTTGTAACATCGCCTTTGAGCAGGTCGCCAACAGCATTTCCTGCAAGGGAAAGTCCGATTATAGCAACGGTCGGTCCTATTACCACAGCAGGCATGAGCTTATTGAGCCAGCCTACTCCAACAAATTTTACTACTATTGCGATAACGACATATACAAGTCCTGCAAGCAGTGCGCCAACGATAAGTCCAAGCATGCCAAGCTGCATTGAAATGCCGCCTGCAAAAGCCGCCGCCATTGAGCCTAAAAAAGCAAAGGACGAGCCAAGGAACACAGGGCTTTTTCTTTTTGTAAAAAAGATATAAACTATAGTTCCCACACCTGCACCAAACATTGCAGCCGCAGGTGTAAGACCGTTGCCGATAATAAGCGGCACAGCGATGGTCGCCGCAAGGATAGCCAACATCTGCTGAAGTGCGAACACTACCAGTTGACCAGCCTTTGGCTTGTCTGAAACATCCAAAATAAGTTTCAAAATAACACCTCATTCATATTTATTCTTTTCCCATATAAAAGGAAAAATACTTCTTTGCGATACGTTTTGACACAAACCGCCTTTTTAATTTTAACTTATAACAATATTTTTGTCAATGAGCTAAATGCCGTATTTCAGCAGGATTTTTTGTGCGTAATTGCCCATTTTTGCAAGTGATAAATTAGGACACCATATCCAAAATAGCTTAAAATCGGTAGAATAGCAATAATGTTTGAGACAACCGAAATGACGGATCATGATGATCGATGCACTTTACAACTATCGCCATGGTGATATTCACGCCGCTGAGTTCTCGGACGAGTTTAACAAGCTCTGTATACCCTTTGAGGAGTCGCTCAGTGAGGAGCAGATTGATGTGTTCCACAAGCTCCTCGACTGCGTGAGCGATACCGCCGCCGCTGAGATGAGAGCAGCGTACAAGGTTGGTTTCAAGGACGGTGTGGCTTTGATGAAGAAAGTTCAGGAATAAGTTTTTATAGCATTATCGAGCTTTTTAGTATTGAAAGCGTTTTAGCCTTTAAGGTTAGAACGCTTTTCTTATTTTCCTCGGTCAAAATGGAGAAAATAAGCTGTTTGCTGATTGACTAAATGTGCGAGTTGTGCTATAATAAAATAGATAATAACTTGATGCCACTTGCTCTGATTTGGCTTTTCATAGTTATACATAATAGATTATAAAGGTGGGAGTTATCGTGAATAATAAACGGGTTTTACGCAATCTAAATCAACTCATTAGGGTATCAACCATTCATTACAAAAACAGTTTTGAACTGACAGAAGTTATTCTGACAAAGGATTTCATGGCAAAGTATACTGAATGCATGAATAAGCAAGGCTATCAGATAGAATTTTTCGATTCAACAGCTATTATAACTACTCCTACATTTAAGAATATTTTTCTACCAAATCAATGGTTCACTATTGCAGCTTATGCTGTTGATGTTTTCCGTGAACTGATGAAATACAAATCGTATCTTGAAAAAGTTATATCTAAGAAAGGCGAAAAGAAGGACGAATTTATCAAGCGAATGAAAAGTGGAACAAATCTGAACGAAAAGGAAGATTTTATCCGCATTGCCCATAACATTTTCTTAGAGGATAACTTTGATAGCTCATCTTCTGATAAGGCAGCGGAATATCTGTGGAAATTTGCTACGGATTATTCCTGGTGGTCTGGTCAGAAAACAATTGACAGAGGAGACTTTTTTCTCTCGGTTGTGTTGAATATGCTTAATCTCGTAAACGCAAGTCAAAGCTATGTTGCTGATATTGTAAGTATGTACGGTAATAATCAAGAGCTGTATCGAATGGTATCTGATCTTGCTTCGTTTACTACAAATCTTGAAGGTACAACCTATACAATTGACATTTCTGAGCCTGACGAACCACCCCATCCTGCCAATCCACAGGCAGCAGAAGCAAATGGTGACAAGCCTAAGAAACATAAAATCGTTATTTCAGCAGATGATATTACAAACATGAAAGGAAAGGAAAGAAAAAGTAATGTATTCCTGGATTACTTATCAGAATCATCTTGCGATAACCGATGACAAATATGTTCTGCACCCTGACGCATCGGAGATATACGCTTTGATTAAAGGATACACTGATTGTATCGGTAATCTTGAATGTCAGGACATTTATGAATCGTTTCCTGATATTCATTTTTCTAAAATCGGAAGTCCCTTGCAATGTGAGTTATATACTGATTCTGATAACAGAAGCATATCACTTATGCTTTATGTTGAAAGAAACAGTCACAAAATCCCCGTTGATGTTTTGGACGGACAGATTATTGATCAGATCATATATAATAACGAATGGTTTTATATAAACGGAAACATTGAAGAAATAAAGGATATACTGACAGAGGCAAATATTACTCAGCCAGGAATAATCACAATGGCTCAGTATATGTCGGTACTTCGTCATATATGGAATGATGATAGCCCTGTTATCAAAAACTTTGTTGACAGCAGTGTGCTGAATCAAGATGTATCTGATATTATCATTCCTAACGGATTACAGGCGAATTTGTATCAATATCAGAAAACCGGATACGGCTGGCTTAGGTATATGCTTTCTGAAAACGCCGGTTGTATTCTTGGCGATGAAATGGGCCTTGGTAAAACATTACAAATAATTACACTCTTTCAGGAGTATAAGAACATAGGGAAAGTACCTGTACTTGTCATAGCTCCTGTTTCATTGCTTCAAAACTGGAAACGTGAGTGTGAAAAATTTGCCCCCAATCTTAAAGTACTTATTCATCATGGCTCTGAACGTACAGGAAGATACAAGATTTTCAGCGAATATGATATTGTTGTGACCTCATATTCTGTTGCGGTCAGTGATATTTCTGTACTTAATATGATCAGGTGGAATATTGTGGTTCTTGACGAGGCTCAGAATATTAAAAATCCGAACAGCAACCGCACGATATTTACAAAACAGATTTCAAGAGAAAAGTCAATTGCTGTTACAGGCACTCCTTTTGAGAATCATATTACTGATATTTGGTCTGTTATGGACTTTATAATGCCTGGTATTCTCGGAGATATAAAGGAGTTTAATAAAACAATAACCGATGATTTGATTGGTGCTGAAAAGATAGAGCCTATTCTCTCGCCTTTGATGATAAGACGGCTTGTCAAAGATGTTGCTGATGATCTTCCTGAAAAAATCATTATTCCCGTTCCGCTTGCAATGTCCGAACGAGAAGCAATTATTTACGAACAATACAGGCAAGAGCTTAATCCGGACGGTGATCCTGAAAAGCTAAACCTTGTAATGATACAGAAACTCAGGCAATTCTGTACTCATCCTGGTATATGTGACGATATTCTTTGCAGTAATCCATATGATAATTCAGTTAAATACCAGCGATTCTGCGAGATACTCGAAGAAATAATAGCTTCTCATGAGAAAGTGATTGTATTTACATCGTATACTAAGATGTTTGAAATTATGGAGAACGATGCTACTGAGCGTTTGGGTATTCCGGTAATGAAAATCAATGGTTCAACTCCTGTTGATGACAGACAGAACATTGTTGACAAGTTCAATGGAATAAATGGCACGGCTTTACTTATCCTGAATCCGAAAGCAGCAGGAACAGGATTGAATATAACAGCCGCTAATCATGTCATTCACTATAATCTTGAGTGGAATCCTGCACTTGAAGACCAGTCATCAGCCCGTGCTTACAGAAGAGGGCAACAGAAGAATGTCTTTATTTACAGGCTTTTTTACGAAAACACTGTTGAACAGATTGTTAATGAAAGAATAGACCGTAAACGTGATATGGCTGAAAACGCTGTAATAGGTACAGACGGCGAATCGACCAATCGTGAAGATATTTTAAGAGCAGTATTACTGTCTCCCACTGATAGAAAGGATAGATGAAAATGATCATAACTGAAAAAGATGTTAATGAACTTATCTGTAACCCTGACCCTGAAAGAGTTGTTGAAGGTCTGAGAGATACTGGATATGATTTCAACACTGCAATAGCTGACATTATAGATAATGCGATTGCTGCGGATGCTACAAGGGTTGATATTACAATCAACGACAGCCCTATGGAAGAAATCACTGTATATATTGCAGATAACGGCATCGGAATGAATGAATCAGAGCTGATTAACGCTATGAAATACGGTTCTGATAAGCGTAGCAATCCTGATAGCCTTGGTAAATTCGGTTTAGGATTAAAAACTGCATCTACTGCATTTTGTCGTTGCTTATCAGTGATTTCACGTTCTCCCGATGGTGAACTCCGTAAAGCCCAGTGGGATTTGGATTATGTATCAAAGGTAAATGAATGGAAACTGAAAATGCCTGTACCCGATAATGATGAGGAAAATATCCTGAACAATACCGCTGGTGAAGGGGCTGGAACACTGGTTGTATGGGAAAGAATAGACAGACTTATGAAAAAATACAATCAGAAGAGTGCCAGAGCAAGAGCACTAAAAAAGAAGATTGATGAACTCATGTTCCATGTTTCTATGGTTTATCAGCGATTTCTTGATCCTAATGATGAACGTGCAAGAAATGTGACCATTACAATAAACGGAATTGAAATTCATAAATGGGATCCGTTCGTAACAGATGAAAAAGAGACTGAACTACTTGCCAAAGATACTGTAGATGTAGAACTTCCTGACGGCAGTGAAACAAGTTTCACCCTGAAAGCATATATGATTCCGAGGAGAGGCACTTACAGCACTCCCCAGGCGCAGGACAACGCAAGAGTAAACAACGATATGCAGGGCTTCTATGTGTACAGAGAAAACAGACTTATCCATTCTGGTGACTGGTTTGGTATGTTTACGAAAGAGCCTCACTTCTCTCTGCTGAGAATAGAGTTTTCGTTTGATTATACACTTGATTCAACATTTGATATTGATATAAAGAAATCAAGGATTATTATTGCTGATAAGATTTTTGACTATATAAAGAATAACTTCACTTCTGCACCGAGAAGAGCTGCTGAAGAGCGTTACAGGGATGGTACAAAGAAACAGGTATCAGGAAAGACCAGTGCAACCGATGCTCATTCCGCCTCAAACTCCAATATCGACAAGAATGCTCAGAAAGCTCAGGAATCTAAGGTCACTGTTACTGGAAAAGACGAGATAGAGGTTCAGAATAAAAACGGTACTTTCAGACATAAGATAACAATTAAATCTCAGGAGAAGCCCGGACAAGTCAGAGTTATTCCTGTAGAAACCCTTGAAGCCAATCAGCTTTGGAATCCATGTATTGTTGATGGCAAAAAGGCTGTTGAAATAAATATGTCACACCCGTACTATCAGAAAGTTTATTATCCTGTAATAAATCAAAGTGTCATGGTTACGGGAATGGATGCACTGCTTTGGGCGCTTTCTGAGGCTGAACATGGTACATATAATGAGGATACCCGAGAATATTATGAAGAAATGAGAATAATGGTATCCAATATCCTTAAAAAACTTCTGATTGATTTGCCTGAGCCAGATACTGAGGATGAATAATAATGTTTTCCACAAATTGTGCATATATAAAAAAAGAGCTTGAACACACTTTTGATATTCCATTTGAGGTATCATTTGATAATTCATCAGGACTGCCGGTATACAGAATTTTTCCCGGAAATGATTCAAGCAATCTGTTTGATGTAGCTATCTCATTCAGGCAGGCAAGACTGATAGTAGAAATTCAGCCTCAGAAATTTGCCAATGACCTGCTGACTGATATGCGATTAGCCAGTGGAGAGAAAAAAGAAAGATTTATTGAATATGTAAGGCTCCTGAAATCTCAGAGTACAAGTATGAGCATTGATATAAACCACGAAAAAGTTAACGCTGATAATATTCCATGGGACAATATGTGGAATCACTTCAATGTGCGTATCACTAAATTGCCTTTCACTGATGACATCGAATGTTATGATGAGAAATACATAGTTGTTGACTGGGCTGTCAGATCAATTGGTATGATTATGTCTCTTATGAATATTGAACAAATAGAAGATGATCAGTATTATGAAGGTGGATTAAACATAGTAGAAACGAACAGGTACGAACGAAATCCTGTAAACAGAGAGCTATGTCTGGCTGCTAATGGTTATCAGTGCAAGATATGCGGTTTTGATTTTGAAAAAACTTATGGTGTTTTAGGTCATAGTTTCATTCATGTACATCATATAGAGCCTGTCAGCGAACACGAGGAAGAATATCTGATTAACCCTGTTACAGATCTTATTCCTGTATGCCCAAATTGTCATGCTATGCTTCATCGCTCAGAGCCGCCGTTGAAACCTGATGAACTAAAAGCAATTATCGAAAAAATGAAGGAGTAGTTTTACAATGAATATAGCGGAAGAAATCCGTAATAAGAGAAATGAAACAGGCTTATCCGTAAAGGAGTTTGCTGATGCAATCTGTCTCGGAAAAAATGGGGATAAGATGTTCAGAGCCTGGGAAAACGGAGAAACTACACCCTCAGAAGAAATCCTGAGTAAAATCATGTGTTTTGCCAGTATTGTTCCTTTCAAAGATAAAAAGAGAAAGCATTCATTTAAGTTTATAGACTTATTTGCAGGAATAGGCGGTATACGGATTCCTTTTCAGGAACTCGGCGGGAAATGTGTTTTTACTTCAGAGTGGGATGCTTTTGCCCAGAAAACATACAGATTTAACTTTGGTGAACAGCCTAATGGCGATATAACACAGATCAGTTCTTCTGATATACCTGATTTTGACATTCTGCTCGGTGGCTTCCCTTGTCAGCCGTTCTCTCAGGCAGGATTGCATAAAGGTTTTTCAGATACAAGAGGAACGTTGTTTTTTGAAATTGAGCGAATAATAAGCGATAAACAGCCGGATGCATTCCTTCTTGAGAATGTTAAACAGCTAAAGGGGCATGATAAAGGTAGAACATTTGCCGTAATCACTGAACATCTGAAAAAACTGAACTATACTGTTTCGTATGCGATCCTTCGTGCCGGAGACTTCGGAGTTCCCCAAAACAGGGAAAGAATATATATCGTTGGATTTCGGAAAGATACCTATGGATTAGATGACAGCTATCAGTTTCCGTTTCCTGAGCCGCCAAGAACACCTACAAGACTCGGTGATATTCTTGAAACAGATGTAGACGAGAGATACACTATCAGCGAACGCCTGTACGAAGGACATAAGCGTCGTAAAAAAGAACATAAGCAAAAAGGAAATGGCTTTGGTTTCTCAATGTATACAGCAGATTCCGTTTATACTAACACACTAAGTGCGCGTTACTATAAGGACGGCAGTGAAATTCTGATATATCAGGGCGAAGATAAGCCACCGAGAAAACTTACTCCCCGTGAATGTGCAAGATTACAAGGATTTCCGGAAGATTTCGTAATTCCTGTATCTGACCCGAATGCATACAAACAGTTTGGCAATTCAGTAGCAGTCCCAGTCATAAGAGCAATAGCAAAGCAGATGCTTAGTGAAAGAGAACGTTTATCAGCTCTGAAAGAGGAGTGATTTATGGATGTTCATGATAAACAGACTCGCAGCTATAATATGTCTCAAATAAAATCAAAAAACACAAAGCCTGAAGAAATGGTGCGAAAATATTTGTTTGCTCATGGTTTTCGTTATAGAAAGAATGACAAACGATTGCCTGGAACCCCTGATATAGTTCTTCCAAAGTATAGAACCGTTATTTTCGTAAATGGTTGTTTCTGGCACGGTCACAGTCAATGCCGATATTTCGTAATTCCTAAGTCAAATACAGAATTTTGGGTGGATAAAATAAATAAAAACATCGAACGTGATGCCGTAAACACTGATAAGCTCACATCGCTCGGTTGGAATATCATTACGATATGGGAATGTGAGTTGAAAAAGGATAAGAGAGAAGATACTTTGTCTTCATTACTGCATAAATTCGAGTGTGGCATAACCCCATAGCCTATTGGCACACCTGATTTCCGTTCCACACAGATAATAATCGGGATTGTGGAGCATACCACAACAGGCACAAACCCTATTGGAACTGAATAACCGCAAGCTTTTGGAAGCGCTCTGTAAGCATTTCTGAGGGCTTTTTCTTTTCAGCGGTTAAGTGTTTCCGCTCTGCGGTGGCGGACGGCTCTTAGGGGCTTTTCCGTTTGCAAGACGGTCAAGCAGAGGTCGGCTCGGCAATACCGTGACGGAGTTCATACTCACGCACACGGCGGTAAAAGGTATTTGCCGACATATCCATTCTCCGCATAAAATCACGCCCAGTGATGTTCTTTGCTCTCCATTTCCCATAGAGCTCCCCGAACCTCGTCCAGTCGGTGGGGATCAACTTTCGCCCTGTATACTTGCCTTGAGCCTTAGCGATCTCAATGCCCTCACGCTGTCGCTGTTTGAGCTACTCACGCTCTAATTGAGAGAGTGCTGCGAACACGGTAAGCATGAATTTGCCCGTAGGCGTGTCGGTGTCAATCTTTTCTTTGTGGCTGATAAGGGTAACACCTTTGTCTGTGAGGGTGTCGATGATGTTCAGCAAGTCCTTTGTAGACCTACCCAGACGGCTGATGCTCTCCACAAAGAGAGTATCGCCCTCACGCACATAGTCCAGCATTGCCTTGAGCTGGGGACGGTCGGTTTCGCTCCTGACAGCTTCTCGGAGAAGATGCGGTCAACCTGATAGTCGCACATGATCTCCTGCTGACGGGCGGTTTCTTGGTGTTCGGTGGATACTCTGATGTAACCTTTTTTTGCTCATAATATCGTCCTTTCTTTATTCAAGCGCATTTTTATTTCTGTGTTTTGCCTGTGTCCTCTGACGGCTTTTCTCCCTCTCACGCTTCATGTACTGCTCATTAAGATACTGGCGCACCTGTCGGGTATACCGAAATGCCGTGTCATATTTGAGAAGATATGCCTTGTGTTCAGGCATAATAGCCTTACGCTTGTTTTTCAGCTCCTTAGACAGCGCTGCAAGCTTGCTCCGCTTAGGTGCTTTGCCGTCAACATAATAAGCCTTGATATGCTCGGCAATATATTTATCGGCTTCTTCAAAAGCGTCGATAGCGGCAGCATTCTTCTTGCGAAAACTCTTTTGTGTAAAAGCAGAACGCTCCTGATACTCCTTGTATGTAGCATAGTTCTGAGAATGCTGTTCCATCATCGCAATGAGCTTGTCTATCGGCTCTATCTTTGCCCTCAGCTTAGCAAGCTCGTCCGTGTGGTCATCAGGGTGCTTGAAATTCCAGAAGAAGACCTTAAGATCGTCAAGCGATGTGATACCGCCTGCTTCAAGCTCTGCGATCATCTTGTCGCTGTCACGCATACCACGGACGAGATCCCACGGATCTTCTTTCTTCTTTTCAGGAGCTTTACTCTCTGTCGGCTCAGGCACAGGCGTTGGAGTTTCAGGCTTATCATACAGCGGTGCAAGAAATTCCTCTATGGTAATAACATTGCTTTCGGTGTCGGAACTTGGTGTTGTAGCTATCGGTTGAGTTGCCTGTGATGCTTTTTGTTCACGCATTCTTGCAAGCAGTTCTTCGGTGATGAGCCGTCTGTCCTGAACAGGCTCGGCAGGCTTTGACGGTGTCGGCTTCGGCTTGGTCTTTGGAACAACAGGCTTCGGCGGTTCGATAAGCATATCGGGAGTGACATTCTCCGCTGATAGCTTTTCCTGTATCTCCGCTATATGCTCGGTGATGCTTTCGATGGTGAATCCCTCACCCAGCGTTTCGGCTCTTGTAAAGCGTTGCTGACCGTCACCAGATAGCTTGAATTTCAGCTTGTATTTGTTCTGCGGAGTGTAAACATACTCGATGCCGCACCGTCGGCGGTCATACTCGCTCACGCTCCTGCGTGATGCTCTCCATGTCATCATCATCAATATTCTATACTGGCTCGGCGCATTTATTGTGCAGTCTGGGCGGCAATCTCGTGAAAATGTCCATTGACTTTTCCGTAGGCGGTATGGTATAATAAGACAGGTCAACAGTTTGATATTCTATAAACTATAAGGAGAGAGCATATATGAGGGCTATTCTATTTCCATTAGATAAAGTAGTATTAGATGATAAAGAGATTAAGCTCGGAATGACAAAGAATGATGTTGAAACTGTACTTGGACAGGGTGAAACATATGATAGTTCACGTTACTATTACCATGATGAAATTGCTATTGACTATTCCTCAAATGATAATACAGTTGAATTTATAGAGTTACTTGGCGGTCCAGATGGAGAAATACAGCCTGAAATATATGGTATCAAAGCATTTCAGGTCGATGCTAATGAACTGGAACAAGTTTTATGTGGACATAATGGTGCAGATGTTGATGATAGTAAGGAGGACTCCAGAGCATATCGAAAAATTAGTGTAGGAATATATCGTGAAAACTATGAAGATCGTTGGGAAACAATTGGATTAGGTGTAACAGATTACTACCAATAACAAAAATGATGATGAACCTCTATAACTTACAAGCTGTGTGAGCGAACTCCGCTCCGCAGCTTTTTAATTTTCCCCATAACAACTTGACAAACTCGAAAACTCTAATGGCGCACAAAGTTCATGTGCCCTGCGAATAGACAGATAGCTCCGAAATTTGCTATAATATTATCGTGGGATAAAATCATATCCTGCGATACTCAAAACCGAAAAGAGGTGATGTGAATGAGTAAGAAAGCTAAGAGTGAGGTCGCTGACAACTCTGCCAATACCGTTATGGACGGGGTATTATCTGAGAATCAGACAAAGCTCAACAAACTGAACAGTTCTATTCAGGCAGCCTATGAGCGCCGCCGTAAGATTATTACGGACAGCAAACTCTACACCTACGATAAGCTATCCGAGCTTTACGGCGGTGCTGAGGGGCAGGCACTTCTCGATGCTGTGACTGCGGAGCATACGCTGATCGGTAAGCTGACCGCAAGCGGTATGACCTATGACCAAATCGCTGAGCTCGCTGACGATAGCTCTGCCGATGCCGACAGCGACGATAATGCCGACTATCAGACTACGTTCTTCGATAACAAGCACACTCCGTATTCGGATTAACATATATCAGACAACAAAACGATAGCAATGAGTGGGACGGCAGCAATGCCGTTCCGCACGGCTATATTCACAAACATAAACCATGAGGGTGATAGATAAAAAGCGAAACCATCAGACCTATAAGCGTAGATATAGATAAGCTAAGGAGATAAATTCGCTATGAAACAGAAAACTATGCAGGAGCTGAATGAGCAGTATAATGACTGCCCACAGCGTGAAAATGAATATACTGTCTGCGGACAGAAGATGATCGTGGTGAGCCACTTCATCGGGGATAAAGACCTTGACGATGAGCTTTACCGACTTGCGTTCGACAGGGCGCTCAACGAGGTACTGAACAAACCTATCCCAAGCTGTAAAAGTGTCTGAATTTTCCAGAAAGCACTTGCTTTTATCGGTAAGGCGCGCTATAATGGGTGTATTACCGATAAAAGCTGCTTTGGAGGAAAGAAGTGTTTATGTTACCAAAGCAGGATAATTACAAGGTGTGTATCTCCCTCCGCTTGTCTAAGGACGATGAGCGACAGGGAGAATCCCTCTCCGTCTAAAACCAGAGACGAGTTCTCACAAACTATGTGAACGAACAGGGCTAGTCTATCTATGACGAGTATGTCGATGACGGAATTTCAGGCGTGTCCTTTGACCGCCCAGAGGTTCAGAGAATGCTCGATGATGCAAAGGCAGGCAGGATAAATCTTATCATCTGCAAGGATATGAGCCGCTTCGGAAGAAACTATATCCTGGTCGGACAGTATGTAGATTACCTGTTCCCGATGTACAATATCCGTTTCATTGCACTGACCGACAACATTGATACCCTCAACAGCGACAGTCTTCAATGGATATGCTCCCGATCATGAATGTTTTTAACGAGTGGTACGCTGCCAATACTTCAAAGAAGCTCCGTGCTGTGTTTGAGAGCAACGCAAGGTCGGGCAAATATAAATGCACCTACTGTGCATACGGCTATTTCAAAAGCGATGACGGCTTTAATACTCCGATCATTGATCCGTATGCCGCTGCTATCGTCCGCCGTATCTTTGAGATGAGGGCAAAGGACTTCAACCAGAAAAAGATAGCCGATATTCTCAATGCAGAGCATATCCCTACGCCGTCCGATTATCAGTATCAGCGACTTGGCAAGCCGAATTCCCATAACACCTCGCACCTGTGGGGCAATATCAATGTTCAGCGTATTCTGAAAAAACCGATCTACCTCGGCAAGCTACAAAAACCACAAGATCGTTCAGAAACGCCCGGAGGATTGGGCAGTGGTCGAAAACAACCACGAACCTATCATCATGCAAGAGCTGTGGGACAAGTGCCGTGAGGTTGATAGATCTGTGAGCCAGGGCAAGCGTGACCATAAGGGTGTTACCGCTCCGCTTTCGGATTTCCTTTACTGCGATTCCTGCGGTTCAAAGATGCGACAGCATAACGGCGGCAAGAGCTGTAAACCTGCCTACACCTGTGGTCTGCATAGCCGCTGTGGCGGTGATGTGTGTTCTACTCACTTCATCAAACAGTATCTTATTGAAGCCACGGTGCTTGCCGATATACAGGCGAAAAGCCGTATGGTACTGCGTGAAGCAGATGCAAAAACAAGGTTTATAGAATACAAGTCCAGACAGCACGAAAGCCGTTCCGCTGAGGAAAAAAAGCGTGAAGCTGAGGTCAAGAAAAGACTTGACGAGCTTGACAAGCTGATTCAGGGTATCTATGAGGATAAAGTCCTCGGTCGTGTTCCCGAAGATGTTTGTATCAATCTGCTTGAAAAGTACAGCACCGAAAAGAAGTCGCTCTCTGCGGAGTACGAAGTGACCTTGAAGCGTGAAAAGACTGACAAGCAGGACGCCCTTGCGTGAGTGAGGGCGGTTTATTCCAACAATTTATAGTGTCCATAAGTGTTTCTCGCATTCTTTGACAAAAAAGCCATTTTGCGTTATAATAGCAATTGATATATTGTATTATGTGAGGTAATGACATGAAAAATTACAGATATGTTCTTTTTGACCTTGACGGCACGCTTACTGAGTCGGGCGAGGGCATAATAAATTCGGCTGTATACGCACTGAAAAAGTTCGGCATAGAGCCTGAGATGAGCACAATGACAAAGTTTCTCGGCCCGCCGCTGAAAGATTCATTCAGGGATTTTTACGGCTTTGATGATGAAAAATGCGAGCAGGCTGTTAAATACTACCGTGAATATTACACCACAAAGGGCATTTTCGAGAACCGTGTTTATGACGGCGTTGAAGAATGTCTTAAAAAGCTGTCAGAGGCTGGGCTTCACCTTGCGGTGGCGACTTCTAAGCCGCAGGTCTTTGCTGTGAAGATACTGGAGCATTTTCACCTTGCACAGTATTTTGACTACATAGGCGGTGCGGAGCTTGACGGCTCTAGGAGCGTAAAGGCGGACGTTATCGTGCACACTTTGAAAAACTGCGGAGTTAATGACCGCTCGCAGGTGATAATGGCAGGCGACAGGCATCATGACGTGCTTGGTGCAAAAGCTCTTGGTATAGATTGTATCGGTATGCTTTACGGCTACGGCACAAGAGAGGAGCTTTCTCAGGCAGGTGCGGTGTATATAGCCGAAACGCCTCTGGAAGCCGCAAAATGGCTTCTGGGATAAATTTGACAGGTGTACAAAAGAGCGAAAACCTATTGCAAAAGTCAAATGTTTATGATATAATAAAATAAATTATTATGTGGCGGCATAAGAAATAAGCTTGTGATCCTGCCACGATCAAGAGGAGTTGTTTTCTGTGATAAAGTTTCGCAACCACATTGGAACTATAGGTATATCCACTGGATATCTCAGACAGCTTATCTCGGATACTGCCGAAAGCTGTTTCGGCGTGGCAGGACTTAACGCCTATGGTGCAAAACAGGGCGTTTCTGCAATGCTAAAGAAAGAGAACACTACAAAGGGCGTTATAATCCGTCAGGACGGGGACGAGCTTATCGTTGACCTGCACATCACTGTGAACTACGGCATAAATGTCGGAGCTATCGTTGACAGCATCATTCACAAGGTAAATTATGTTCTGACAGAGCAGGCAGGTGTCAACGTTAAATCTGTGAACGTTTACGTTGACGAAATGAAAGGCTGAACGTCCTAGGATATCTATAACAGTATAGGAGGAAAACTATAGTGATAAACGGAGGCTTGCTGCGTGACGCTGTCATAAGTGCCGCACACAGCATATCTAACAAGAAAAAATCAGTTGACGAGCTTAACGTGTTCCCAGTACCTGACGGAGATACAGGAACTAATATGTCAATGACTATAACAAATTCCGTAGCTGAGCTTGAAAATCTCAGCGATGATACAGACTGCTCAGTTGTGGCAAGCACAACAGCTTCTGCACTTCTTAGAGGTGCAAGAGGAAACTCAGGCGTTATACTTTCGCTTATTTTCAGAGGCTTTGCAAAAGGACTTGCAGGCAAAAAGGAAATGGGTGCGAACGAACTTGTCGAATCGCTGGAACAGGGCGTTTCAGGAGCATACAAGAGCGTAATGAAGCCTACAGAGGGAACTATCCTGACAGTTGCAAGAGAATCTGCGGAGAAAGCAAGAGAAATGCTCCACTCCACAAACGATCCTATTATTATAATGGAGGAAGTTTGCAAACAGGCTGAGCTTTCACTGAATGAAACACCAAAGCTTCTCCCTGCACTTGCCAAGGCAGGCGTTGTTGACGCAGGCGGCAAGGGACTTCTCATTATCTTTGAAGCAATGAGAGATGTATTCAAGGGCGGCGAAATAGTAAAGGCTGATGCTCCTGCACAGAAACAGCAGGTAACAGTCGACACATTTGCGGCTACTGTTGGTCAGTATGACTGTGAGATACACTTCACATACTGCACTGAAATGATAATCACAAAGAAAGCTGATGCTGACGATTCATCAAAGCTCAGGGCTTATCTTGAAACTATAGGCGACTGCGTTGTAGTTGTTGAGGACGATGAGATAATAAAGGTACACGTTCATACCAACGACCCTGGTAAGGCAATACAGAAGGGTCTTGAATTTGGCTACATCAATCTGCCAAAGATAGAAAATATGAAGCTCCAGCACAAGGCCAGACAGAAAGAAGCAAAACAGGAGTTCGTTCCTGCAAAGCCTGAAAAGCAGTACGGCTTTGTTGCAGTTGCGGCAGGAAACGGCATTGAGTCAATGTTCAGAGATATCGGTGTTGACTGCATCGTTAAGGGCGGACAGACCATGAACCCTTCTACTGAGGATATACTTGCGGCAATAATGTCATGCCCTGCTGAAACAGTTTTCGTTCTGCCAAACAACAAGAACATTATCATGGCGGCTGAGCAGGCTGTTAAGCTTGCAGACAGAAAGGTATGCGTGCTTCAGACAAGGACTATACCGCAGGGAATGTCAGCAATGCTGGCATTTGACCCTGACGCTGATTTCAATACGAACCGCATTGAGATGACCAATGCACTTGAAAGAGTTGCCACAGGTCAGGTAACATTTGCGGCAAGGGATTCTGACTATGAGGGTCACGCTATCAAGCAGGGCGAGATACTCTGCATTGAAAACGGCAAGCTGAGCTTTGTGGAAAAGGACGTTTCAAAGGCGGCATACAAGCTCACAAAGAAGCTTGTTAAGGGCGACAGCTCATTCATCACGATCCTTTACGGCTCAGACGTTACAGACGAGGCGGCTGAGGCACTGCAAAAGCAGGTAGCTGCGAAGTTCTCAAATCTTGATGTAAACCTTATAAACGGCGGTCAGCCTGTTTACTACTACATCATTTCTGTAGAATAAGATAACAAGGCGGACGGCATTGAGCTGTCCGCTTTTTTGTACACTGGAGCAATTTTTATGAGTGATATAACAAAGGTTCAGTGCAGAAAATGCCTGTTGGAGGATATGGACGAAAATGATTTTCTCCGTGATATGCGTTCGCACATTGAGGCATATCCTGCGGACAAGAGGGTATCGGAGGACGAATATCGTCGGCGGTTGGATTTTTGCAAGAATTGCGAAAAGCTTGTGGACGGAATGTGCGTTTTATGCGGCTGTTATGTTGAGCTGAGGGCGTTGAAGATAGGTATGCGTTGTGCAGATATAAACAAGAAGTGGTAAAGGCATCAAATTTGTGTAGACGTGCCATGTTGGGAGATATTATGCAGTTCATTGTGCATATACCGCATGGTTGAGCAGTCAAGCAGGTGTGGGACGTCGAGGGCGCCGTCCCCTACAATTGTGAGCTACGTTCTACCGCCGCAAAATCGCTACGCTCTTTGCGGGTTTTACTTTGTTTAATGGGATAGGAAAAAGCGGTGCAGAGATTTGTTCTCCGACACCGCTTTATTGTTTCTTTTTCTTTTGTATGCTTTTATTTCTTTATCTGCACCGCTTGGTAGGCTTACGCCTATTGAGGCTCTGCCTCAAACTCCGACAGGGCTTTGCCCTGTACCCACAAGGGACTCTGTCCCTTGACCCTGCAAGCCCTCTAACGCCGGGCTTGAGCCTGCGTTTTATCTCTCGCTACGCTCGGTGTTGGGGGCACAACTTTGGTCAGCTATGCTCATTCCTCATTCCTCACTCCTCATTCCTCATTCCTCACTTACTCCGCCATTGCCTCTTCCATTTCCTTTACAAGCTCTCCGAACATTGCAAGTGCCTCATTGATAGGCTGAGTTGTTGCCATATCTACTCCTGCACCCTTAAGCAATGAGATAGGGTCAGTTGAGCAGCCGCCTTTCAGGAAACCTATATAGTCCTTTACCGCAGGTTCGCCATACTTCAATATCCTCTGTGAAAGTGCGATAGCCGCAGAATAGCCTGTTGCATACTGATAAACATAATAGTCATAATAGAAGTGAGGTATCCTAGCCCACTCCAATTTTATCTCATCATCAAGCACTATTCCGTCACCGAAATAAAGCTTGTTAAGCTCGCCGTAAAGCTCGTTCAGCCCCTCGGCTGTCAGACTCTCCCCTGCCGCTACCATTTCATTTATTTTCAGCTCAAACTCTGCGAACATGGTCTGGCGATAAAGTGTGGTACGGAACTGCTCAAGGAAGTAATTTATAAGATACGCTCTCTGCTTTTTATCCTCGGTATTTTTCAGCAGATACTGCATAAGAAGGGCTTCGTTGCAAGTTGAGGCTACCTCTGCCACAAAGATAACGTAATCTGAATATACCACAGGCTGATTTTTGTTTGACAGATATGAGTGGATAGCATGACCCATTTCGTGCGCCAGCGTAAACATACAGTTAAGTGTATCCTTATGATTGAGTAACACATAAGGGTGAACTCTTGCACCTGCGGAATATGCTCCGCTTGTTTTGCCCTCGTTCTCGTAAACGTCTATCCAGCGGTTTTCAAAGCCCTCTTTGAGTATCGCAAGGTAATCCTCGCCCATAGGTGCAAGGGCTTTCAGAACAGTTTCCTTAGCCTCCTCAAAGGTTATCTTCATATCTGCGTCAGGAACAACAGGCGTATAAAGGTCATAGAAATGAAGCTCGTCAACGCCCAAAAGCTTCTTTCTCAGTGCAACATAATCGTACATATAGTGCATATTGTCATGGACAGCCTCGATAAGATTTTTGTACACTGAAACAGGTACTTCTGTTCCGTCCAAAGCGGCTTCAAGGCTTGAATCATATCTTCTTGCCTTTGCATAGAAGTTCACCGCTTTTATCTGTGCCGACAGTGTTGCCGCACAGGTGTTCTTGAACTTGTCAAATGTGCCGTACATAGACTCGAAAGCCGACTTTCTCAGTATTCTGTCCTCGCTCTGCACCAGTGGGATATAGCTTCCGTGTGTGACCTGATGAGCCTTGCCGTCCTTATCCACAGCGTCAGGGAAACGCAGGTCTGCGTCAGAAAACATAGAGTAGATATTCTCAGGGGACTGACCCATTTCACCGGTCAGTGCAAGTATCTTCTCCTCAGCCTCAGAGAGAATATGAGCCTTTTTACGACGCAGCTTATCCAGCGCACGCTTATAAAGCTTCAACTCAGGCTTATCCTCATAGAATTTCTGAAGCTTATCCTCCTCGATAGAAATGATCTCAGGTGTTTCAAAGCTTCCTGCTGAGTTTACTGCAACATAAGCGTTCATAAGCTGACCAATAAAGCCCTGATACTTTGCATTTGCAGTGTCCTCGTCAGAACGTCTTTGAGCATAGTTGCCAAGGCTGTCGCAAAGAACAGATATCTCGTCTGAAAGCTGCATAAAATCATAAAGCGTGTCAGCACTCTCGCTAAGCCTGCCCTTGAACGCCGCTATCCTCTCAGGCATAGCCTTCAGCTTCTGCAAGTCCTCCGCCCACTTTTCGTCAGTGGCATAAATATCCTCCAGTGCCCACTTGAACTGTTCAGGCACTTCACTTCTCTTAGGTATTCTTTCCTCGCTCATTTTCATGACCTCGTTTCTATAATAATAGGTATAGGCTTGTCTTGTGTGGTATTGCCTATAATTAATTTGCGTAACGCTGGTTACATTATACTCCATTGACGTACTTTTGTCAAATTAGGGTAGGTGAACTGTAAAATAATACACAATACATATAAAAATACACCCAGCGGCATAAAGCTAGGTGCACAAAAAAGCCGTGGCGGGAATGCCCGTCACGGCGAGTGACTTGGTGCCGGTGACCGGGGTCGAACCGGTACGGTATCGCTACCATCGGGATTTTGAGTTTTGAACTTCGTTTCACTCCAAAACACTCCACGTCACTTCAAATCACTTCTCGTCACTCAGAAATCACGCTATTTCAACGTTTCATGAAATACGAGCTGTGAAAGATGCGCTAATTCAACATTTTCAAAATACACCTCAAAAGCCCCTCAGAAAAAAATTTTCGGCAGAAAATAATCCCGTATAATAAAACTTGACACATACAAAACAATCAAAGTATAATAAAAACAAAGGGGATTGGCACGGATTGGGGAAATAGACACAGGTGCAGGCTCACGTACACCGGGAGAGTCACTTACTATCGCACAGTAGCTTCAGGCGGATAAAAAGTCCCGTTAGCCGTCCGAAGCGGCAGTAACAATAGAGGAGTATCTCCACCATGATTAGAACTGAGGTCAACAGCAGAAACGCAAGCGGAATGGCCTTGAATGATACAGCGCATTGCACCGAGGATTTTCCTTTAATTGCTGTGCCCTGCACAAGAATTATTACCATTATTCCGATATGCTGGACTCTGAAAACATTGTAGGCTATAATATGGTTACTATGAAATTGGAGGTGCATGATATGTTAGTGATACCCGAATTGGCAATGCCGAAATCACAAAAAGTCACGACTGTCTGCAACGGCAGGCGTGAGATCTGAACGGACTATGAACAGGCAAAAGCATATTTCCTTGAACTATGATGTCTACGGACGATGAGGAGCATGAACGTGCGAAGTGCGTTTACATTCAACTGCTTCACGGGGTTGACGAGTGCAGTGATGATGACGTATAACAGGAAAGGAGGCATTTCCGTTTGTAAGCAATGCCCTCTATTTGTATTATGTCATTTGAAAAATCCTAAATCCGGATTGTCAGGCAATCCGACTACTGAAGCTCTGTCAAGGAAGCAGTTAAAGCTCTCACATGATGTTTCAGGGAGCAGAGTGCAATCATGACACGCAGCGTAATTCAGATTCTTGTATCCTTGTTTTGTGGCAGAAATGCACAGCGGGTCGCCGCTGCACCAGCTTGCCCGTTCAAGCATACTGTCCATTATTCTTTCAAATACATCTTCGTTATCTGCTACGCTTATAAGGCCGCCGAGACTGCTGTCACTATCCGATGATGAGACATAGATCAAAACTCCGCACATCTTAACTTCGTTCTTATCGCCCAACTCACTGTATATCTTTTCTCTTATTGATGCAGCACTATATCCGCATACATTGGATATTTCCCGAATAAACAAGTGTGTAAAGGTATGTAGCATAACGTAGGTTTCAGAGAATGATTCATTTATGAACTTACTGTCTTCCATAGCTTTCTTCATTCTCTTGTATCTTGAAGAATGAGCGTTCCTCCATTCCGCTATCTTATCCTTATTGAACCGTATAAAGATACCCTCTCCGGTTAATTCTACCGCAGGAAGCCACGGCTTGGGATATTGAGAAATAGCAACGCTGTTGGCTTCGTTACGGGTAATTCTTGTGAATCCGGTAAACGCCTGAGTGACAGTGAGGCGATCAACCACAGCAATCTGCTCAAAATATGGTCTATACTTTTGCGGAATAGTTGCTGTATATGAAGAAAAATTATCTTCATTCTCATTTTCGTTTTTGGACAGAATACTGTATTCATCTTCATAAACCGATAATTCCGAGCGTTTTCGCTTCTGTTCCATAGAAATCTTTACAGCTTTCCATGAGCGCATGATCTCATCATCGGTAATATTCTGGTCATGAATAACCTGTCTTATAGTAAAAATGAGCTTATCTTCTTCAACGTTTTTCAGTATGCTATAATTCTTCTGAATACAGTTTACTACCTTTTTGCTCCACGGTGGAATAAGTAAAGCTGCCTTTGTTATGGGAAAATAAACACCTGATGCGGAGCGTAATCTCGCTCTCATCTTATCATGACAGCCATACTGTACTCTTGCATAGGGATCTTTGAAGTGTGGGTGCTTACAAGTACATGGAAACTCTGATAAGGCATTATCTGAAAATACCTGCACCATACTTCTTGTGGTCTTACATTCGGTGCATTCAAGTCTTAAACTGTCAATATCAGTCCTGTTATAGATATTGACCATTTTTATTCTTGGCGATTTTACGCCGGAAGGACAAGGCTTTCCTCCATGAACCCACCAATCATAGGGAAAATCGTCCATGTGACCATGAGTGCATACAACTATAAAACGAGAAGCATTAAGGTTATTTTTACATTGGGGGCATCTATGACGGTCTTTTACATCCAATTCTCTGAAATCATAGATATTGCCGCATCTTGAACAATGGAGTTTTTCAGGGAAAACATAAGAGGTTATATTTTTCCCTTTAGAGAAACTGTTGGTGCTTTGAGTAGTTCTTGGCATTAAAAAATACTCAGCATCGGTAATTACCGACAGGTTTTCATTGAATATTTTTCGGCTTTCGACTTCCTCTATGTCATTAGGATTGTAGTCCCAATCATCGGTCGAAGCTATGATAACAGTATCGTCTTTAAAATCGACAATAGAGCCAACACCAAAAGTAGTAATTAACTGCGTTTTTCTTATATCTCCAACAGAGATCTTTTCATTAGAGAACTTGGAAATACTGCTGCTATCATCATTATTTGCTTTTTTTCTGAACGTCGGTCTTGGCATTTCAAAGCCCCCTATCTTTTAACGAAATAAATATTTGCGGCTGGCTCAACGTTTCTTACTGAGTTGAGTATCGAAGGAATATCTGAGCCGTTTTGGTTGTCTGCACTGCGGAAAAGAGCAACATCTTCATTGTGATAGTCCGAGAAAACCAGTTTGTTAGGCAAACTTTCGGTAAGTTCCTCCCAACAATCCAAGTAGTAATTGAGCCATTCCTCAGCATAGCTTACAATTCTCGGCTCTATTTCTCCTACACGATTCAGAATGTCTCGCTTCACTCGCTCAACATCTTTATCACTTCTTGTGAATTTACAAGCATTTTCATTAGGATTGTATTTGAGAATAGTATGCCGTATGATTGCCATCATAGCACAATGCAGAGCCTTTTCGATAGCTCTGGGAGAATAAGACGTAACGCTCGTTGCTTCAACATACTTATAAAATGTGCTATGATAATATCCGAACTGCTCATAGTAGGACTTGTCTCTTGATCTCATACTGTTGTAAAGAGATATAACAAGTCCCGGATTGGTTCTTCCGACACGGCTTGTTGCCTGAATATATTCTGAATTTGACTTCGGCTGCCCATAAACACACATAACACCGAGTCTGTCAATATCTATACCGACTGACAGCATATTTGAAGCCATGATATAATCATAGCAATCCTCGCTGGTGTATTTGTTGGCGAGTCTTTCGAGTACAGCCTTTATTTCCTTTGCAGAATTACGGCTTGTAAGCTCATTGCTCTTGAAATATGGCGGAATATCCGCATTACTGCTGTCAACTTTGAGATTTACGCTCTCAGCTTCCTTTTTGAACTTATAGGTTGCAAGATACTTGATCTCAGCCGAGATACGGTCAGATATGATGATAGAATTTGAGCCAAGCTCTTTAAGCGAATTAAAGTAGCCTACATATGTATAGAACTGGTCAATAACGTCTGTTGGCTTTCCTTGCAGTCTGTACAGATGCTTCATGAAAGTCAGCAGTGCAAAAATCTTTATCAGCATCTCCGACGTACCGAAGCCTATAGAGCAAACACCGATATACGTTCTTGCAGGACGTTTTTCCTTGTCAGCTTCAATAGCAAAGAACGAATCTGTATGCTCCAAGCCATTCGGAGGAAACTGTATCATATTCCTGTTATAAAGGATCTTGATCTGCTTATCAGCATTCTTTACAGTTGCCGTAGATGCGATGATCTTAGGAACGCTGCCGTAATGCCGACAGATATTCTCTATCGCCATTTCATATATGCCAGTGATTGAACCAAGCGGCTCCGAAATAAGGTGTAGCTCGTCCTGAATAATAAGCTCAGGTGGTTTACAACCGTTTACACCGAGTAAATTTCCCGCTTGTTCTTCCCACGTTATTCTCGCAAACTTATCAACAGTACTTAGAATAAACGTAGGAGCTACACGGTATATATCATCATCAACTACATATATTGGCAAATGATGATGGAACTCGCATTCAGGATTGTTACAGCATGATATATTCATTGAACCGCCCACAATATCATAGCCGCCTATGCTGATCTCTGCACCGCACCACGGGCATTTTGTTATCTGCATTGGATTCGCTTCATATATTGTAGCAGTTGAATCCTCACGGAGCTTCTTTAGCGTTTCAGAAGCGTCCGTGATATGATTTGGTGTCATACCCGAACCGATCCACAAGCCGATAGAGATTTCTTCACCTAGGATACCATATTTCTTACGCATATGCTCACAAGCACACACAAGAGCTGTTGCTCGCTCAAACTGCTGTAGTGTAAGAAGACGTAGGGTATATCTCATGATAATAGTGACACCGTTTACGTTGTAATTGTCTTTATTTAGCCTTCTAAAGAAGATTGAGAACGCTGATAAGCCGAGATATGCTTCTGTTTTACCACCGCCGGTAGGAAACCACAGCAGATCAACGTCATTATGATACTCTGAGGCGCTATTTACTATGTCAGGTATTATTTGCAAGATATAAGCCATCTGGAATGGATACCAGCTTACTGTATCTGATGGGCAATGCTTTGTTTTAACACGCTGTAGCAGCATAGCTTCATTCATATAAAGAAATGATTTCCACGCAGTATCGTTCTTCCTAATTACTTCAACACCGTTACGCAGGCGCTCTATGCACCTATCAATATTGTTGAACGAGTCAGCAGCAGTATCAGGGTATTTTTTCACCAATTCGGTATTCCTTTTCAACGCAGTAAACCATTCTTCGTACTGCATAATAAAGGAATCAAGCTGATAGCAAGCTACGGTTCGATCTGCTTTTTTCCAATATTTCATGTAGAGATACTCGGAATGATCGAAAAGCCTCGGCATCATCTGTAACATTCTGTACTGCGGAATGAATTCACTCCTTACCTCTGTTACAACACCCTGGCTTTCGATATGGACAGATGAACAGCCGTGACCATACGAATAGTTGTTGACAGAATCATAGAGCATATCGTTCTTTTCTTCTTCAAAAGACTTGTGGATATTTCTTCTGTACACAGGCATAAAGCCTTTACTGCTCTTAACAGACAGTACGCACTGGAACAAAGCACCTGTGTTGCTTTCCAAGAACTCGTTTCCTGCCTTATGCCTGTTAAGAACAGATATGGTAATAAGCTCACTGTTATCGCTGCCTATCTTCCTGACATGGAAATATACCGTAATATCCTGACCTCCGCTATCGGAAATAATCTGATTACAAACCTTATCAGGAACGATCACTTTTTTGGAGAATGATTTAACTTCTCTTGAATAATAATGCCGTTTGACTTCCTTTCCGTTGTCGGTTATCATCTGCTCTGAGTGATGATATACGGCGTAGGTAAATGAGATGCTTAATTCGTCACCTGAAAATGAAGCAAAGGATACTCCCATAGTTGATGGCTTGAATACGCTGACATTCTTAGGTTCTTCGCTGTCTTCCGAATCATCCTCAAACATTTCTTCAGCCGCACTGTCGGTCGAAACAGCATCAGAGTCCTTAATTTTAGGCTGCGCCCAAAGGATTCCGAGCGAATAACGGCTTAATGGTTCTTCCATCTCTAACACTTCATTATCGTCAACCGGACCGATGAAATCAGTCCTCAGATGTTCTGCAATATCGTCTATTGCATCGTAAAACTTTGGAAAATGCGACATATCATCACTTCTTTTCAAATACAAGTTTAGCAAGTCCTGTTATCTGAATACCAAAGCATATCCTCGATTTTTGATATTCAACCGGAACGCATGCATCAAACTGCTTCAGCACTTCCGTAGTGATACCGCTGACATAAAGATTTTCTAAGCTGTCAGGCAGATTGTATTTATAATCTGTTGAACTAACGCCCAGATCAAGCTCTGCTGTCATTTTCTTTGAAAAGCAGCCTATACAGCGTCCATTATGATAGATCTCATACTTACTTGAAGTTGCTGAACGCTTAGCTGAGAGCTTGTCATACAGCTTAACACTGTGAATGATGTACTCCTGTAAGTCAAGAATAGATTCAAAATCGCCCGAAACAAAAGAATTATTATCAATATCTCCGGTCAATCCGACGGTTATGCACTTGCAGTATTTATTGTTTGTCTTATAGATGTTGTGCAGCCCTGTTTCAATAACTCGTCCTGACATGGTACGCTTAAAGTATTTCGTATTCTTCTTCATCGTTACAAACTGTGTCTTAGGACGTGTGAGAGCAACATATCTTACTCTTGCTTCTTCCGCGCTGTCAGAAGATGGTTTTATATCTGATTCAATAAGAATAACCCTGTCAAATTCACTGCCTTTTGCCTTATGGATCGTTGAGACAGTCAGCATTGGTGCTTCGCCAAAGAACTCGCTGGGGATATTATTGGAAATCGTAAGTGCTGTTATCAGCTTTTGAACACTGATAACTATTTTATCCTGAGAATCGGTAAGTTTGCATAGCAGTTTCCAAAGAACTTCGGGATCCAACTCAGTGTCACACCTGAATGTAAATCTTTCAATGAAGTCCTTCTTGCTTATGGTCGGACAGCAGCAATCCCAAAATACATCTGCTATCCACCGAGGAAGCGGAAACACATTGTTTACGCCTCTACTAAGGGTATGAAGTATACCTTTTTCACATAATAATCCACTGATATACTCAGCTTCACCGTTATTTCGACAGAGAATAGCAGTTGATACAGTCGGAGCTTTTGTTAGTGTTTTGACGTAATGCTCGATCTTTGTCTTGCCTGAATATTTCGATACAATGCTGTTTGCATACTTATTCTGGTCGGTAAAGCTCTTATTAAGCAATACCTGACGCATTTTTGTCGCTTCTTCGGCTAATTCGTCAGATTGTCTTCTGTTGACAGTTATTTCGTATCTAAGCATATCATCGGGGAACAGATTTTCCGCAAGCTCATAGAACTTTACAGAATCCAGTGTTGCATCATCGTCTGCCTCATAATCGTAAATTGACTGACAGCGATCTCCTGCAAGCAAATACCCGCATTTTAAGTTCTTCAGGATTTTTAGGACCATCTCAGCACGCTCATTTACAAGGTCTTGTATCTCATCGACGATGAAATACTGAATACCTTCAAAATCTTCGGCTGATATGTATTTATTAAAGAGCTTTATACGCTCATTATAATCGTAACTATCAAAGTTTTCCTTAATAACCCCTTGATCTCTCATAGCCATAAGGAAATATGTTGCATATGAGTCAAATGTTAGCACACAAATGTTTTTTGCAGAGGGCTGGAGAACACCCTCCATAACAGCTTGTTCGATTTTGCTTTCGACAACATTCTTAGCAGAACGGGTGTAGCATAGAATATAGATTTCATCAGCCGGACACAGATTGTTTGCAAGAATATATATCAAGCGCTGAATAATGGTATAGGTTTTGCCTGTTCCCGGTCCCGAATTTAATATGATATGCGAACCCAGCGGAGCGGAAACAATGGAGTCAGGTGTCGTTATCTCCATATACTGACGGCTTTGTTCCTTGATTTCTTCAACTGCTTGCTCAGTAGGAGCAGTATATTCTTTTGGACTTTCCTCTGTTTTTGCCGTGTTTCTGTCCCTTTCAAACACAACAGTATCATCTTGTATTATGATTCCAAGTGCTTCAAAGAACTCCTGCAAGCTCTTTTTATTCTCAGCTTCATCTTCCGTAACAGTTTCACGGGGAATTTCTCTCGGAACACAACCGTTAAAGCCCGGACAAGAGGTATACTCACATCTGCTTTGCCAACGCAGAATACCGTCAACCATTACTGGACCGAACGACATTTCGCCATTTTTAGCGTATGAACAGGTCTGGTTTCCCGATAGAATTCGGTTCTGAACGTCGGTTAATGGAATTGCTTCAAATCCAACATAACGCCTACGAATATCGTATAGTAGTTTAGCTCCTGTTATCTTCTCGGTGTATTTTCTATCCCTTCTGATGTCAGGATCACTCCTGATGTATATATTTGAAGCAATACTGATATTTGACTTAATCATAATAATTATTCCTCAATATCTTTTAGGTCATAATAGAATCTGAGTTTATTGATCTCACGCTCTACCCGATAGCCATTGCCAATATAGTCGTTTTTAATGACAACCCTTGCTATTTGGTCTTTACCAATCCCTACTGCAAGATCAAATTTCTCGTCAACATAACCCTTTGCATTGACAGAAATCGTAGCATATCGGTTTTTGCCAGTTGAATCGGTAAAGATAAAGTGTGCATCATAGAAGTCTGTTGTCAGAGAGAATGAAATAGGCTCACTTTGGTCTCCGACCTTATTGACATCTTTCTTTAAGATAGGGTAAGTTTCACCATCACTCAGCAAGATACAAATATCATCGCTCAGTCTGAAATCACAATCTATCGCAGATGTTATTGCAGCTCCTTTAGCAACCATCCACTGATACCTGTTATTCTCATCGTCAAATATTATCTTATCCTCACCAAATAAGGAAAGAATAATGTCAGCAAACGGTCTTAAACCGCTGGATCCGCCTGCAAGAATAACGGCATCAATGTTTTCAGGGCTGACACTTGCCTTTTCCATTATCTTCAAGATAGAGTTAAGTACGTTTTCTGTAATCAGCGGCGTAATTATATCAGAGAACATATCATAATCTATATCTACGGGCTTTGAGCCTTCGCCTAAAGTCATAGTATAATCATCGTACTCCGAAAATTCGATTTTCATACGCTCCACTTCATTCATGAGCTTATCTTTTCTTCTTGATTCAAGCTCCTCAAATGAAACACCAGGGTACACTTTCGGCATCAGTCTCATGGCAAGCTCTCTATCAATATCATCGCCACCAAATTTGATACCATAAACAGCGTCTTCGTATACCTGATTGTGTTTCAAATTCAGAATACTCAGATCGAGCGTACCACCGCCAAAGTCGATGACCATGACCTTTGAAAACGCCTTAATATCTTTAACTTTAGAGATATACGCAGAAGATGACTCGCTGACAAAGCCTTTTACCTTGATGCCGACACGTTCAGCGGCTTCAAGCAGCTCTGTTCTGGCTCTTGCTGAAAAGTCAACAGGAATAGAAAATACAGCTTCATCAAAATCAGGTCTGATACGCCTGACTGTTTCTTTTACATGGTTCAGAAAAAGTGCAGCAAGCACCTTTCCTGTAAAACGCATACCATTTACAACTATCTCCTGATCAGTTCCGAGCAGTGACTTAAAGGAAGTAATGATCTGATAATCATCTGCATATTCATTGATTTTCTCCTTTACTTCACGCCCGAATTTAAAGTCATTCTTAGCTGTCTTTGATATTGCTATGCAGGAACTGAACGGAGTAAGGTCTTTACCGTCCGTACCGTATCCTGCCTCTCTGGAACCCTTGCCTTGCTCATAATTATACAAGTAGACAGAGGTATTTGTTGTACCAAAGTCAATACCGTAATATGATCCATTCTTCATTAGTTATTCCCCTTAAAATCTATCCCGTTCCTTTCAAGCGAGCGAAAAATCTTCTTAATGATAGCCTGCAATGATTCGTAATTATCTTCACTCACATCTGAAAACTCGTATTCAAGCCAATCCTCGTATAAGAATGCAAATGACTTTTTCAGCTCCGAGCGAATCTTCTCGGCTTCAAGCGAGGATTCTCGGCTGTTTATCGCATAAGCATCGTTCAGCTTGCTGTCAAGTTCGGAGTTCTGACTTTCAAGAAAAGCAACTTTGATTTTCAGTTCTTCATTTTCAGTTCTGGATGCAATTAAAGACTGATTTACCGTTTGAAACCTGTCTCTCTGCTTGGACAATTGTCTCTCTAGATCAGCAATCTTTGCTTTCAATGATACGTTCTCAGCTCCTATTTCACGGCTTTTACTGATCTCACCCTGAATAGATTCAAATGCCTTGCCAACGGGAGTGATCATATCTGTAAAGGCAGTGATAATAGCTTCTTGCTCTTTGTCCATATCCTTTTTGATTCTTTCATATAATACTTGTCCGGTACTCTTTGGACGCGTTTTATCAGGTGTTGGTGCTGAAGCATTGTCATTCTTTATAGATTCTTCACCCTTTTCAGCAGGCTTTTCCGCTGTCGATAAATTATCTACATTTGAAGCAGCAGGCGTTTTATCTTCTCTTTTATCATCGGATGGAGTAGAGGCTTTGCCGGCTGAATTAGTTTCAGGCTTATTCGATGTTATCGCCTCCTGCTTTTGATCAGATTGTGTTGATCCTGCGGTTGCTTCGTTAGCAACGATAACTTCCTCTATTTTCACAGAGGTATCCTGTTTAACGAGAGCTTTGGAAGTGCTATCTTCAATAAATCCATATTTTTTCCCCCATTCAGAAATAATGGTAGCATAATTTGCCTTTGATAGGTCAGGAAAGATATTGTTTGTTGCATTCCATATATTAATCAAAGATTTTTTCTTAACATTTGAATAGTTGAGCATGAATATCCTGCCCATTGTGTTGGTAATCAGTGTTTGGAATTTTTTTCTGTGCATATCAGATTTCACAGCAAATCGGGCAATAAAAACAGTAAGTTGAGGCAGTTGCTTGGAGTTCAATGCCATGTCCTTATAATTCTTCATGATTGATGTAATAGCAAAGACGAACTTCTGAACGTAATACTGCGATTTTTTTACGTCCTTATCACATAAAAGGAACTCTTTAAGCACCTCATCTAACGTTTCAAGTGGGATGGCAGCTGATTTTGTTAAAGATTCAAAATAAATGTTAACAATATCCGCAGAAAATCTTGACAGTTCTAACGCTACATCTGCTGGGTTGACTTCATTAGAAAATGTCATTTCGACAATGAGTTTTGCAGCCATTCTTGTCTTCTCACCATTTAGCTGAGATTTATTATTCTTATATTCTTGGTTGATAACATCAAGTTTTTCTTTTATTTCAGTTAGTTTATCCATCATAAATCTCCTCACTTGCTAATAATAGCAATCATATCATCATCTATCTGACAATACTTTTGTACTGCTGCTGTAATTGCTTGTAAATCGGAAAGCGTAGCAATAGTTATGATCTGCAATCCGTTGGACAGTTTATTATACCCGTCAACAGGCACTGACTTTCGATAAAATACACTGTTTCCGTGAAGTTGTATAGCTTGTCCTGCTATACGAGCCATTCGGAACGGTTTATAGTTGATTGAGAACTCACAAACCTTATTCAGTGCATCAGAATAATCATAAGCCCTGATTACATTACCGTTGAGTCTAAGAACAATGCGTCTTGTATCCGTATCAACTTGCTGCGGTTCATCAGGAACACTTGTCGTTATTGGCGATTCTACGACCTCATCTACGATAGCTTCTGATTTGTTCTCTATGCTATCAGATACATCTACCGTAGTTTCAGTGGTATCTTCGACCTCTGCGAGAGTATAATATCCGTCCTCTATCTCTCGGAGTTGTGTACAGTTAGACATCAGAGCCTCAATCTCATCTTCTGACAGATCGGTGTAGCCTTTCTGTGAAAGCAAGGTCTTGACTTCGTATGCTCCAAAGCCGTCCTCATACTGTAGGTTGTCGTAATTTTCTCTAATTACAGCTACAATTGGCTCAATTGTAAGTTTATTTTCGTTTTTAGTTTCAACGGTATCGTCAACCGTTGGGACTTCTTGAGTATTTACCGGAACTGATTCAGTAACGACTTTTACAGACTCGTCCTTTGGGGCAAACTCAGGTTCAGGTTCGCTATGGGGAATAGTAGCTTCATTCACTATATAACAGCCTTTACCGACTGACTGGAATGTTTTGTCTAACATCAGAAGCTTGGAAATTTCAAACAAGCCTATTGTTTTCCTGTAATACGCTTTTATCAGTTCACGAAGATTCTTTGATGAAATACCGCCCTTATTTTCATGATATTTAGAGATTTCAGGAGCATCGGTCAGCAGAATTTCGATTACAGCATCTTTCAAGACAAATGGTTTTGTGGTGTCGGGAGTGAAAGAAGCTGGTGTAGGTGTAGTATTCTCACTTATTTTTTGCTGATCATGCTCAGTAGTTGTCAGCGATGGGGTGATTTTCCGAGATGAAGTAATTTCCTGAGATGGAGTGTTTGACTTAGCCAACATATAGCTTATAAGTTTTCTTACACCCGCTGTTAAGCTGTTGTGTGCAGTAGCATTCATTTTTATGAAAGCATCACACTTAAGGAGTTCATCAAATGTTTTCCTTGCCTCTGTATAGCTTTGTGCTGATAGCAGCCTTTGAGATTTAAGATTTTGTTCCCGTGCAATACGTTCAGAAGTAATAATAGATGAGTAGTAGCTTTGTGCTGTTGCAGGAGCTAAGCCGAATACACTTGTAAGCCATTCAATAAAGTTATCCTTGACTATTCGCTTCTCATCAGTTGTAACAGCCTTTTCCACGGAAGAACCCATATCAATCGTTTTTTTGATTTCGCTGCTTGTATTATTCTGCTCAGGCTCAGAATCTATAGAAAGCTGCTGGAGTCCATTCGTCTCGTTATTGTCATCATTATCAGGCAGAACGGTATCATTAACCTTCTCTTGCGTTGAGTATTCGATGATCATATGCTCGTCGTCAATAGAACAAAGTTCCATAAGACACTTGATACGTTTTATAATATCAATAGCAGATAAGTTACCCTCTGCAAAGAAATTAGTAGATACCCTTATAGGTCTGCGCAGTTCATGGGTAAGCGTTTTGTCTGCAAAATCTATGTGATGACCATACAACGATTTTCCGTTCAATCCTTTTATTGTTTCAGAATAAATATTGTCTGTATGTAGCAGAATAAGGAACTTTGAGTATAACTCTATCCAGCTTCCGACAGAATATCGCAGTTCATTCAAGATAAAAGAACCCGGCTTATAGTATGTGCAGTTATGTGGGTTTTCAAAATCCACGGTTTTAATTACATATGGCTGTGTGCTGACAGGCGGCTGATATTTTTTCTTTTCCGCTGTACTTTTAAGTCCGGCAACAGATATATCAGCAAATTGTGCGAACTTGCTTAAAGATACACCAAAACTATTGTGTCTTCGCTCATTTGCATCAATATACTCACTTCTCTGAATGAGTGTCTCTATCATTGATCTGACAGCGTCAGCAGATGGTACGCCGAGAATATTTCGCCTGATACCGAACAATGTTTGATATAGCTTTTCTATGCTGTGTATATTCGATATATATTGTTTGGCGGTTGATTCGGATACTCCACCCTCAGATACAAGCCACTCAAAGAACTCCTGTTCTGTGAGCTGTTGGGTATCTGGTATATTATTAATAGACTCCAGATCATTTGTTACAGCCGGAACGGATTCAGCTTTCTCAGGTTCAGAAATGGGTAATGCAGCTTCATCTGTTGGCGTTGTGTTTTCAATATCAGTGTCATGAACCTTCGGAGCAGATGAATGTGGCTGTGTAGCTATATTGGCATATGATGTTACTGTGTCAAGCAAAGATGCCAAAAGTTCATCATATTGGCGAAATCTCTTTCTTCTCTCACGAATCTCACTTTGCACACGATGATATTCCTCTTCATCATCAATATCAATGGATTCATTGTATGCTTTTTGTATCTTCTTCAATACATCGCTAACATCTGCTTTTAATTCACCAAGATATTGAGCTGAACTCTCTTTGGTGAAGAAAGTGATCTTATCGGAATTAGGCTTTATAGCTCGATCTGCGATAATATCATTTGCACAAGAAAGCAATTTTTGTATCAATCGAACTCTATCTAATGCTGATAGTAGATTTTCAACATTAACCTTATCAGAATAGATAAATGTCAAATAGTTTTTTGTTCCCTGAGCATAGCCATTAACGATATTCTGAACAAAGTCCAGAATATCTGATTCTACGTCTTCCTCACTATGACTTGCCAGTTCAGAAATGATTTTTACTATAAGTATCGGTCTTTCGGGATCGGGCTCTGCTTTTACAATCTCAATAGAAAAAGTGTATCTTCCACTATCTATGGCAGGAGCATATAATGAAGCATAGCCCTTTGGAAGAAAACCGAGTTTTTTACCGTCCTCAGTAAGTAAAAGAACAGCATTGTGGTCATGGAGATTGTCACTCTGATGTTTGAGTATAAGACCTTGCTGAAGTAACAGAGGATTGTGGTTTATTGCTCGACCTTCGTACTGTGTCCCGACTATCTCTATAATAGCTTCTCTTTGTATTTCCATATTATTATTCATGTTATCAAACCTTTCGGTGAAATCGTTGTCCGAGTAACATATATATAGGATTATTATACCACATTTTTACCAAAATTTCAATAGCTTAAGCAGCTGTTTCGCTCCTTTTTCACTGAGTAAAAATCACATGATTATATACATAGGGTAAAAGAATAGAGCTTTGTTCATGTTTTATTGAACAAAAGCTCTATTCTCAACCTATTCATTTTTTAACCAGTTAGAAAGTAAAGGACAGCTACTATTCATGAGCCTTTACAATCAGCTTCATACTGTCGTTTTCCATGTTATAGCAAAATCGTCTGTTTATCGCACTTTTAGATTGTTCGTAAGGTGTTCGGTTAGGTTCAACCGCCAAAATGGGTACTGGTACGAATGTCCAGAAGAAGCTGATCGCAGTCCACGACCTCGATATTCCGTGGGGACCGGCTGACCTTGAGCAGCGCGCAGGAAGAATTATCCGTCAAGACAATGAAAACAAGCAGGTGCAGATCTTCCGCTATGTCATCAAAGGCACTTTCGATGCATACAGCTACCAGACTTTGGAGAACAAGCAGAAATTTATCTCTCAGATCATGACGAGTAAGGCTCCTGCGAGAAAGTGCGAAGATGTGGACCAGCAGGCACTTACATACTCGGAGATCAAGGCACTCTGTACGGGCGATGAGCGTATAAAGGAAAAACTGATGCTTGAAAACGATGTAAAGGAGCCTAAGGGTACTTGCTGTGGAGCATAGAAACACGGTATTTGAAATGAAGGACAGGATCACTAAGTTCCCTGGTCAGGAACAGAAACTTACTGCTATTCTTGCTGATCTCCATACTGACCATGAAACTCTCCGCAAACTTCCGATTGATTCTGAGCGAAAACTGCCCGTATTCAAGATCACCATTGGTGAGACTGAGTACACTGACAGAAAAGAAGTTGCTAAGGCTTTTGAAGCTAAGAAAAACGCTCCGAAACGAGAAAAGACTTGCTACTTTGAGAGGGCGAAGATGAAGCGTGGTGCCGCTGCTGAGATGAGAGCAGCCTACAAAGTCGGCTTCAAGGACGGTGCAACTATGATCTAGGAGATTCAGGACTGATATAATCACCGCATAAGGAAAAGGGCAATGTCCTCCGTGAGTGGAAGGCATTGCCCTTTTTTCCTTTAGAAAAAATCAGTTCAATTGTTTTTGCAGCCATTGAAGGCGATACAGATCATCAAATAAAGTGTCTGCTTTGTACTGCTCCCTAAAACTATAATTTCATCATACGATACCCAATACCGATATGTGTTTGTATCAGCGCCTGACTGCTGTCACTCAGCTTTTTTCGCAGAGTAGCCATAAATACACGCAGGGAGGCTTCGCTGTTATCCGCAGGAGTTCCCCATACACTTTGGATAATGTACTTATGCGTCAGCACCTTGCCGACATTCTTGGCAAGCAGGCAAAGCAACTTGTATTCTATCGGTGTCAGGTGAATTTCTTCATCATCAAGGTGAACACAGCCCGAAACATAGTCTATCCGTAGTCTGCCATTGACAAACTCCGTGACCGAGATGTTTTCGGACTTCATAAGCCGCCTTTGTATCACCCTGAGCCTTGCGAGAAGTTCGTCAACAGAGAAAGGCTTTGTCAGGTAATCATCTGCACCTTTGTCAAGGGCTGTTATCTTGTCCCTTTCCTCGCTCCTTGCACTGACTATGATGATAGGAACATCGCTCCAAGTGCGTATATGCTCTATCACCTCAACGCCGTCAATATCAGGCAGTCCAAGGTCAAGTATGATAATATCAGGCTTATGCGAAGCGCTGAGCATGATCGCTTCATTGCCCCTGACAGCAGTAATAAAGCGATAGTCGTTCATTTTAAGAGTAGTTGTAATAAGATTTCTGATAGGCTTGTCGTCCTCCACCACCAGAACAAGATATTCATTCATTTAGATCGACCTCTCCTATTGGCAGAGTAAAGCTGACAACTGTACCGTTTGGTATGTTGTCGCTGACAGATATAGTACCGCCGTGTGAAGTAATAATTGACCTGCACAGTGCAAGCCCCAGCCCCAGACTTCTTCTGCTGTCTGAGGAACGGCTGCCGCCCGTATAGAACATATCAAATACCTTCTCTTTTTCTTCATCGGAGATACCAGTGCCGTGATCGGACACGGATATCACAACAGTATGCGCATTTTCTCGGCGCACACTGACGGTAACATCAGAATCCTCATCACTGTACTTGACAGCATTATCCATAAGATTGACTATGACCTGTACGATAAGGTTCGCATCTGCCATAACGGGGATTATCTCGTCATACATATCAACGATGATATTTCGCTTTGGGTGAGTGCGTTTGGTGTGTCTGACAGCCTCCTGAACAATGTCATCAAGTATCTCTACCGAGATATTGAGCTGCATTCTGCCGTCCTCAATTCGTGTAGCGTATAAAAGATTTTCCACCATTTCGATAAGCCACATTGATTCGGAATAAATATCCGTGTATATCTGCTGACGTGCTGATTCATCAAGCGTATCGCCGCCGGAAATGAGCGTACTGGCATTGCCTGATATGGAGGTCAGCGGTGTTCTGAGATCATGGGATATGGAACGGAGCATATCAGCTCTAAGCTGTTCATTCTGCGCCAGAAGTGCCGCCTCCTCCTTTTCACGGGCATTCTGCTCGGCGATCAGGATATTGCGTTTCAGCTTATTGGCAAGCGTTCCTGCAATGAACGCTGTAATAAACATCGTCACAAAAGTAACAAGATAGCCTGCATCGTGAACTGAAAGAGAAAACTCAGGATAGGTGAAGAAGCAGTTGAAAAGCATTACTCCTACTAATGATGATATCAGGCAGAAATACATCTTTGATGTAAAAATGGATATCACAAGCACAGCAATAATATACAGCATGATAATGTCCGCATCGGCAAGTTGAAAGGCTTTGAATGCGTATCCAGCAAGTGTTGCAGCTGTCAGCACCACAATACATATAGCGGAGTCTTTGAACACAGAAAATGCTTTAGAGCTTTTTATAGAATTAGCAGTCATAAGGATCACCCTTGTTATTATAACATATCACTTTTGTGTTCGTCAACATCATCTTCTGACAGGTCGTGTCCACGTCTGCTCTTTTGTATCTCCTCGATGAATTCATCTACTTTTTTCATAATATAAAAGCCGTAGAGAAACATTGCTCCTACAGACAGTGCAAGCAGAACATCTCTCACACGATCATCTCCTAGATTCTGAAACATTTCTGGATATCCCGAACCTCACCTATGACAAATGCGATGTCATCAGTTTCAATTACAGTGTCCGGTGCAGGGATAAATACCTCTTCTCCACGTTTGATCGTCAGAATATTGATCTTGAATTTCTTTCGTATATCGATCTGTGAAAGCGACTTTCCGAACCAGTCCTTAGGTACTTTCAGTTCGTAGATCGAGTAATTGTTATCCAGATGAATAAAGTCGAGTATGCTGTCTGATGCATATTTTGTAGCGATGCGAAGTGCCATCTGCTTCTCAGGATAGACAACCTCATCGGCTCCGTTTTTAAGCAGGAATTTCATTTGTACATCATTTGTCGCACGGGATATGACTTTCTTTGCCCCCAGCTCCTTGAGCAAAGACGTTGTTTCCAGAGAGGACTGAAACCGGCTGCCGAGGGCAACGATACAAACATCATAGTTTCCTACACCAAGCGAACGGAGAAATTCCTCATTGGTGCTGTCACCGATCCTTGCGTTGGTCACATAAGGCAGGATATCGTTGATATGCTTCTCATTTTCATCTACTGCCATGACCTCACACCGAAGCTCCTCCATGCGTCTGGCAATATGACTGCCGAATTGACCTACTCCGATAATTAAAACTGTTTTCATATATAAAACTCCTTATCCTACGGATATTTTTTCAAGCGGTAAGCGTGAATTCTGACTGTCCGCCGACGGCAGAGCTGCATAAATGAGTGTCAGTCCGCCAACTCTCCCGAAAAACATAAGTATCATCAGTATCACACGGGATACAGCAGACAGACCACTTGTAATGCCGAGTGACAGCCCTACTGTACCGATAGCTGAGCTTGTTTCAAACAGACAGGTCAGCAGCGGTAGATTTTCCACTCTGCTGATAATCACACCGCTTGTAAAGAACAATACAAGATACATAAACAAAACAGCGCCTGCACTGCGGACAGTTTCGTCTGATATTCTTCTTTTGAAGCACTGCACATCATTTCTGCGGCTAAACACTGTGATCGCAGAAAGGAACAGAACAGCAAAAGTCGCTGTTTTCATACCGCCTGCGGTGGAACTGGGAGAACCGCCTATAAGCATAAGAATGACCATAATGGCTGTACCTGATTCATCCATAGCAGCGAGATCAGTTGTGTTAAAGCCTGCGGTTCGTGTTGTGACAGACTGAAACAGTGAATGGATCGTCCGGTCATGGATAGTCCCATGGTCATATTCAAAAAAGAAGAAATACAGCGCAGGCAGAACGATCAAGACAGCAGATGTCATCAGTACGACCTTGCTTTGCAGAGAGTAGCGCCTGATCCTGTGCTTGTGTGTTCCGATATCGCCCCAGACGAGAAAGCCGATGCCTCCCGTAATAATTAGCAGCATAATGATGATATTGAGATAGATGTTGCTGTGGTAAAAGGTCAGCGACGAGAACGGTTCTTTTATGCCGAACAGATCAAAGCCTGCATTACAAAAAGCCGATATGCTGTGAAACACGGAATACCACAGTCCCTTAGCGATACCAAGATCATTGCAGAAAACGGGTGCAAGCAAAGCCGCACCGATCATCTCTATGATAAGTGATGTTTTAAGGATAAAGCCTGTCAGCTTCACCATACCGCCTACCTGCGGTGCGGAGATGGATTCCTGCATCGTACTGCGCTGCCACAGACCGATTTTCCGCCCTGATGCTCTAATGATAGCAAGCCCGACGGTGATAACGCCCATACCTCCGATCTGAATTAGCATCAAAATGACCGCCTGCCCGAACAGAGACCAGTATGTAGCAGTATCCTTTACAACAAGCCCAGTCACACAGGTAGCCGAAACGGCTGTGAACATTGCATCAGGGAATGAAGTCACACACCGCTGCCTTGATGAGATCGGCAGCATCAGAAGCAATGAACCCACCAGAATTAGGCAAAAGAAACTGATAATGATGACCCGAAATGAAGTCATATGAGTTCTGTTTTTTACTCTATTTTTATGTAACATCGTACACCTCTCGTTTAAATTATAGCTTTATTATATCACATGAGCGGTTAAGGTGCTGTTAAGATTACAGTTACGGTGTTAAGATTTCGTTAAGGCACAATATTGATGTGTGCTGCTTGCCTGTAGTCTATTGGAACACCTGCAAACCGTTCTGCACAAGTCCATATCATAATTATGGCGCGCCACAATGACAGCATACCCTTTTTGAAGCTGAATAACCTGAGATTTGCTCACACAAGTACTTCTCAGGTCTTTTCTTTTCAGACGATTAAGTTTCCGCTCCGCAGGCTCGGACGACTCTGAGGGGCGTTTCAGTTCGTCTGAAGTGGCTTTCAAGCCGAGGTCATCGCCAATGCTCTTGGTGGTGAAGCAGAGACAGAAGAGAATGAGGACTCTAATAAAAAAACAGGCTCTTGATACAAGAACCTGTTCTCCTGGTGCCGGTGACCGGGGTCGAACCGGTACGGTATCGCTACCATCGGATTTTGAGTCCGACACGTCTGCCAATTCCATCACACCGGCACATAACATTATGATTATAGCATACTTTTTTCATTTTGTCAAGCAAACTGCAAGTAAATTCTGCATTTACTCGTTTGTATATTTTCAACATAAAACATATTTGACGACTCTTGACTTTTGGAGAATTTTATGATATAATTAAAAACAAGGCAGTAAAGAATTTATTTTCTCCGTCATCGGCAATTACGGAACTGCTGCCGCAAAATAATCGGGAGGGATCTATCGTGAATATAAATGAAATGACAGTGCTTATATGCGACGATTCTATGTTCGCTCGCAAAAAGCTCAGTATGTCTATTTCTGGATTTGGAGTAAAAGCCGTTTATGAAGCAGCCGACGGTGAAGAGGCTGTTAGCAAATATAAGGAGTTCAAGCCTGACGTGGTTTTCATGGATATCATCATGCCAAAGGTAACAGGCCTTGAAGCCCTCAAACAGATAATAGCAGAAGACCCTGACGCTAAGGTGATAATGGCTTCTTCTGTTGGTACTCAGAGCCATTTGAAAGACGCTCTTAAGTCGGGAGCTGTGGACTTTTTGCAGAAACCTATAGCTGATAATGACGCTCTTAAAGTTCTTGAGAACGTTGCAAAGGGGGTACTGTAAATGTTTGCGCAGTTTTTTGGAGGCTACCTCTTTAACCATAAGCTTTGTACCGCTGAAGATCTTACTCAGGCTTTCGAGGCTAAAAAGCATACAAGACTTCGCCTTGGCGTTCTCGCTATAAATGCTGGTCTTATGACAGCCGAGCAGGTGGAGCACGTCAATATCACTCAGCAGAGTGTCGATAAACGTTTTGGCGACCTTGCCGTGGAGCTTGGCTATGTTACCGCTGACGACGTTGAAAAGCTTCTCGCTCAGCAGCCTACAGATTACCTGCTCCTGGGTCAGACCCTTGTTAATAACGGTGCTCTTACCAATGCTGAGTTTGAAAAGGCGCTTAAAGATTATAAGACTGAAAATCAGATAACCGACGATATTTCAGACAATCAAACAGAAACTTTACATAACCTTATCAATGAGTTCTATCATTTTGACAATGATGAAAATGCCCGTATCTGTACTGATTATGTTACTTTGCTTTTCAAAAATCTTATCAGATTTATCGGTGACGATTTCACTCCTATGGAAGCGTCAGTTATAAAGAATTTTGCAGCAGAACATATCGTTATCCAAAAAATAAATGGAAAATATAACGCTGAGGCTTGCATTGCCACAGATTCAAAGACATATATGGCTTTCGCTGAGAGGTTTGCAAAAGAGAGCTTCACGGAGGTCGATGACTTTGTAAACGCTACAGCAGGCGAATTTCTGAACGTAAATGACGGTCTGTTCGTTGTAAATGAGTCAAACGAGCATGGCGTTGAGCTTACACTCACACCGCAGGAGTTTTTGGAAAATGGTGAGCTTGCCCTGTCAGGCACTGCATTCTGTATCCCTGTGAACTATCCGTTCGGCAAGCTGAATTTCATCATTGCCACCTGATATAATTTTACAAGCACATAATATCCGCCGCTGTCCAGCTTTGTTCAGCGGCGTTGATGTTCTTTGCCTTTTTTATAACTTTTTTTCAAAAACACTTGAAATTTCATTGGAAGTATGTTATAATAGTAAGGTAACAAAAGTTAGATTGATATGATTCAGTTATTGTTCCTCATCAATCCGAGATATAGGTGTGCGGGTCCTGTGCAATGAAACGCTGTGAACCATGTCAGGCGGGGAACCGAGCAGCATTAAGCGGTTTGTTTCGTGTGTCACAGTTCCGCCCGCACGCCCATATGTCGGATTGATTTTTTTATTTTCTTGATTGGAGTGAGAGTTTTGTATCAGGCATTGTACAGAAAATGGCGTCCAATGTCATTTGACGATGTTGTTTCACAACCGCATATTACAACTACTCTCAAAAATCAGATAAAAAGCGGCAAGACCGCCCACGCCTATCTTTTCACAGGCTCGAGAGGTACGGGAAAGACCACCTGCGCAAGAATTTTTGCAAAGGCTATCAATTGCCTTGACCCACATGACGGTGAGCCATGCCTTGAATGTGAGATATGCAAAGACGCTGACAACGGCACTCTTTCCGATATTATCGAGATTGACGCTGCTTCAAATTCTAAAGTAGACGATATCAGAGAACTGCGAGAAGGCGTTGTCTATACTCCTGAAAGATGTAAATATAAGGTATATATCATAGACGAGGTGCATATGCTTTCCGCGGGCGCATTCAACGCCCTGCTGAAAACTATGGAAGAACCTCCTCCGCATGTCAAGTTTATTCTTGCCACTACGGAGATACATAAAGTTCCTGCAACTATCGTGTCGAGATGCCAGCATTTCGACTTTCATAGGATAAGAAACGAGGATATCGTTTCAAGGCTTATGTATATTGCTTCTCAGGAGGGCTTTACCCTCCACGAAGATGCCGCAGGCATGATAGCAAGGCTTTCTGACGGTGGTATGCGTGACGCACTTTCTCTTTTAGACCAGTGCGTTGCCTATGAAAATGACATCACCCTTGACGTTGTGTCCTCAGCTTCTGGCATTGCAGGACGTGATTATCTTTTTGATATTCTCGAAAAGATAGCCGAAAAGGACGCCGCAGGCGCACTCAGAGTCGTTGACAAGCTTTATGATATGTCGAAAGATCTGAAAGTCTTGGCAGGTGAACTGCTCGCCCAGATGAGAAATGTCATGATAATCAAAACTATCGACAACAACAAGGATCTTATAACTTGTCTGCCTGACGAGTATGAAAGACTTAAAGCCCTTGCAGAACGCATGAAGCTGGACGAGATACTCGGGGATATAAATACTTTGCAAGAGTGCAGCGAGCGTTTTGCAAAAAGCACATCAAAGCGTATTGAGCTTGAAATGTGTATCATAAAGCTGTGCGGAGCTGCTCAAAAAGCAGGTGCAACTGCGCAGGCTGTATCAGGCAATGCTGAGATCACAGTGCTTCTTAATAGAATAACTCAGCTTGAGAATGCACTAAAAAATGGTTCCGTTTTGCAGACTCAACCGCAGATCGCCACACCGGCTCAGCAGGAACAAGCTCCACCACCAAAGCCTTTTGACCCGGATTTCAAGAAAATGAAAGCAAGCGACTTCAAGCTTGTGCAAACTTGGGACAACATTGTGGAGCAGGTCAATCAGACAAATCCTGCCATAGGCTGTTTCTTAGTCAATTCAAAGGCTTATATGTGTCAGAATGTGTTGCTTATGATAGTACACAATGACTTTTATCTCAAAAAGTTCAAAGCAAGCGGCGATGCTACGGTTCTCAATGAGATACTGAAAAATAATTTCGGACAAAACTTCACTATCAAAGTCAAATCAGCCAAAAATGTCGCACCTGAGGATACGGAAAATCCTATAAATCAGTTGCTTGACAAGGCGAAAAAACTTGATATTGAAGTTGATATAAAAAAATAATTTTGAATATAAGGAGTTTTTAAAATGAAAGCAAGACTTCCACAGGGAATGGGCAAGGGTCCTTCCAATAACATGAATCAGATGCTCAAGCAGGCTCAGAAAATGCAGGACGAGATCACAGCTCTTCAGGCAGACCTTGAGCAGAGAGAGTTCACAGGTACAGCAGGCGGCGGAGTTGTTGAGGTAACTATCAACGGCAAAAGAAACGTTCTTAAGCTTGATATCAAGCCTGAGGTAGTTGATCCAGAGGACGTTGAAACACTTCAGGATCTCGTTATGGCAGCTTTCAATCAGGCTGTTGCTAACCTCGATGAAGTAAGCGACACTGAAATGCAGAAACTCACAGGCGGAGTATCATTCCCAGGTCTGTTTTAATGGCTGAGTCAAACGCACTGCCTTTGGTACTTCTGGCAGAGCAATTTGCAAAGCTCCCTGGTATAGGCATGAAGTCCGCACAGCGCCTTGCCTATTATGTTATGTCCATGACAGACGAGGACGCATCGGCTTTTGCAGCGGCTATCACTAATGCCCACAAAAGCGTTCATCTTTGCAGCGTTTGCCAGAACTTTACTGACAAGCCAAAGTGTCCTATCTGTGCCGATCCAAGACGTGACCACACAACGGTCTGCGTAGTAGAAGACCCAAAGGATATAGCAGCTTTCGAGCGTACTAAGGAGTACAAAGGCGTTTACCATGTTTTGCATGGACTTCTCTCCCCTATGGATGACATTTCCCCTGACAAGCTTAAAATAAAAGAACTGCTTGCGAGGATAGATCCTGAGAATGTTAAAGAAGTCATTATGGCTACTAATCCTACAGTTAATGGCGAAGCTACGGCAATTTACATTTCAAGGCTGCTGAAACCCCTTGGTGTAAAGGTCACACGTTTGGCGTTCGGTCTACCTGTTGGCGGAGTGCTTGAATATGCTGATGAAGTAACGCTTTACAAGGCTTTGGAAAATCGAAACGAAATATAAGGAAAACCTCCCCGAACTATTCGGAGAGGTTTTTTTTACGTCTAAGATCTTTGAAAAATTCCGTCAGAGTATCTGCACACCGCTCTTGCAGTATACCGCCTGTGCAAAGAGGTCTGTGATTATAGGGTAGCTCAAAAAGATTTACCACCGACCCGCAAGAACCAGCCTTTTTGTCATACGCACCAAAAACCACACGCTCGATACGGGAATTTATTATCGCACCCGTACACATAGGACAAGGCTCGAGAGTAACAAAAAGCTCACAACCCATAAGCCGCCAACCGCTAAGATTGCGACTCGCTTCCTCAATAGCCACAAGTTCGGCATGAGTCAAAGGGGAACGCCCATACTCACGACGATTGAATCCCCTGCCGATTATTTCACCGCTGGAACGCTTCACAACTATCGCACCCACAGGTACTTCCCCCTGCTCTGCGGCAATTTCCGCAAGCTCCAACGCTTTTTTCATGTAAAGCTCATCTCTCGTCATATTATCCTCGCACACACAAACATGGTCACAAGAATTGCAGCTATCCACACTGCGATCGAGTTAGTTGCAATGAAAGATTTAACTCGCTTTGACATCGTCATAAAAGAATTATCATTTTCAATGTTGAATGTCCAGTCACCAAAGCTTGTAAGCTTCGAGTACATCACAAGTGATACACCAACGATCACTGTACAGATTATGACTTCTGCTATTTTGGCATAAGGAAGATCATAGAGAACAATGTAACTTAAAACAAAATTCGTGATGTGGGCGCAAATACTCATTGAAATTGCAGTAAAAACCGAGCCTGTTCGTATAGTAAAAAGTCCAAGAACCGCAGTACAGCATACAACAAAAGGCAGATATGTAATATCATAGTAGCATAAACCGTTCACAACAGCAGTTATCATAATAGCGAAGGTGTCGCCAAACTGACGAAAAGTCTGTAAAAAAACTCCTCGAAATACTATCTCTTGCATTATAGGAACAATGATCGCAAAGAAAGCAAAAGAAACAAGAGCTACAACAGGATCTTCAGAGAATACAAAAATAGAATATATCCCGTCTAAATGCACAGCTGAGAACAGCAGACTAAGTATATATTGTCCAACTCTGCCCACAACGATTATGACCATCATAATTACCACAGCAGTTCCACGCATTTTTTCGTAGCCCTTTGAATTTACAAAAACGACTTTACTAGGGATCTTAGTAACGATCTTAAAAATAAGACCAGGCACAACAAACTTTGCGGTAAACAACAGACCTAAAATAAAAGTCATTCCAACATCATATCTGCCATATCCGCCATCTGTTTGAGAAAAATACACAAATGTACCAGTTGTATCCGGCGCGTATTTATTCACTATAAAATAGTTAAGAAAATCAATAGCAAGCATTACCACAAGACAAATGCCCAACAAACTACAGCATTTTAGCATAGAGATCCTCTCTGCTACCTCTGCCTTATGAGGCACAAAACCCTCGCCATCAATGTATGAGTGTTCTCTTGTATCATGTATAAACTGGAATCCAAAAGAATTCTGAGGATTTGAACGCCACTTTGCAAACGACTTCTTATAATCATCACTCTGATTTTGATAAGTGGTATCCTGGGCAACGTCAATCATATAATCTTTAGTATTTGTATCGTTCAAATTCTCACCCCCGATATACTAATTATAGCATATCACCGTACTTTTTTAAAGCATACAAATATCATTTAACTTATTATTCATAATATTTTAAGACAAAAAAAAGATCGGATACATATTGTACCCGATCTTTATATAGCGAACTAAAAATTAGTCTCTAACAGCTGTAACGACGCCAGAACCTACTGTTCTACCACCCTCACGGATAGCGAAACGAAGTCCCTCTTCGATAGCGATTGGAGTGATAAGCTCAACATCCATCTCTACGTTATCGCCAGGCATGCACATTTCCTTGTCAGCAGGAAGTGTGATAACGCCAGTAACGTCTGTTGTTCTGAAATAGAACTGTGGTCTGTAGTTGTTGAAGAATGGAGTATGACGGCCGCCCTCTTCCTTCTTCAGAACGTAAACCTGACCTGAGAACTTTGTATATGGGTGAATGGAACCTGGCTTACAAAGAACCTGGCCTCTCTGAATGTCAGATCTCTGGATACCACGGAGAAGGGCACCGATGTTGTCGCCTGCCTCAGCGTAGTCAAGGATCTTTCTGAACATCTCGATACCTGTTACAACAGTCTTTGGTCTCTCAGTTGAAAGTCCGAGGATCTCAACTTCGTCACCAGTCTTGAGCTGACCTCTTTCAACTCTACCAGTAGCAACTGTACCACGGCCTGTGATTGTGAATACGTCCTCAACAGGCATCAGGAATGGAAGATCAGACTTTCTGTCTGGTGTTGGAATGAATGAGTCAACAGCGTCCATAAGGTCAAGGATTGGCTTGTAAGCTGGATCTGAAAGATCATCTGGAGCCTCAAGAGCTGCAAGAGCTGAACCCTTGATGATTGGAGTCTCATCGCCAGGGAAATCGTACTTGTCGAGGAGCTCTCTGATATCCATCTCAACGAGATCGAGAAGCTCTTCATCGTCAACCTGGTCAGCCTTGTTCATGAAAACAACGATAGCTGGAACGCCTACCTGTCTAGCAAGGAGAAGGTGCTCTCTTGTCTGAGCCATAGGACCATCAGAAGCAGCAACTACGAGGATAGCGCCGTCCATCTGAGCAGCACCAGTGATCATGTTCTTTACATAGTCAGCGTGGCCTGGGCAGTCAACGTGAGCATAGTGACGGTTCTTTGTCTCATACTCAACGTGAGCTGTATTGATTGTAATTCCTCTCTCTCTCTCCTCTGGAGCTGAGTCGATATTGTTGTAATCCTTCTTCTCAGCAAGACCTTCAAGAGCAAGAGTCTTTGTGATAGCAGCAGTAAGAGTTGTCTTACCGTGGTCAACGTGACCGATTGTACCAATGTTAACGTGTGGTTTGGTTCTTTCGAAATGTGCCTTTGCCATAGGAATTTTCCTCCTTAAAATTTAATAGTTTCCGATTTAACATACCGTAGTATAATTATATCAAATAAAAAGCAAATTTGCAATAGAAAAAGCAGAAAATTTTCCGCAAATTTATTAGTCCTTGTTTCTTGAAGCCATGATCTTCTCAGAGATAGACTTTGGTACCTGAATGTAGCTGTCAGGCTCCATTGTGTACTGTCCACGACCCTGTGTCTTAGAACGCAGGTCATTTGAGTAACCAAACATTTCAGACAGTGGAACAAGAGCGTCTACCTGAACAGCACCGGTTCTCTGCTCCTGACCGAGGATCTGTCCACGACGGGAGTTGAGGTCGCCTATAACTGTTCCGAGATAATCATCAGGAGCGATAACGCAAACCTTCATGATAGGCTCAAGAATGATTGGTGAAGCCTTTCTCATAGCCTCCTTGAACGCCATAGAACCGGCGATCTTAAATGCCATTTCAGAAGAGTCGACTTCGTGATAAGATCCATCGTACAGCTCAACCTTAACGTCAACTACCTGGAAGCCAGCGAGAACACCGTTCTCCATAGCGCCCTTGATACCTGCGTCAACTGCAGGAATGTATTCCTTAGGAATAGCACCGCCGACAACCTTGTTGATGAACTCATAGCCCTTACCGGACTCATTTGGCTCAACGTTGATCTTAACGTGACCGTACTGACCCTTACCACCTGACTGCTTAGCGTACTTGTAATCAACGCTTGCAGGAGCAGTGATTGTTTCCTTATATGAAACCTGAGGAGCGCCGACATTTGCCTCTACCTTGAACTCACGGAGAAGTCTGTCTACGATGATCTCAAGGTGCAGCTCGCCCATTCCGGCGATAATTGTCTGACCTGTTTCCTCAGAAGTATAAGTTCTGAATGTTGGGTCCTCTTCAGCAAGCTTTGCAAGAGCGATACCCATCTTTTCCTGACCTGCCTTAGTCTTAGGCTCGATAGCGAGCTGGATAACAGGCTCAGGGAATTCCATTGACTCAAGAAGTACAGGGTGCTCTTCATCACAAAGAGTGTCACCTGTTGTTGTGTTCTTCAGACCGATAGCGGCACCGATATCACCAGCGTAGATAGTATCGATATCCTTTCTAGCGTTAGAGTGCATCTGAACGATTCTTCCGATTCTCTCGTCCTTGTCCTTAGTGGAGTTATAAACTGTAGAACCGGCTGTCAGAACACCTGAATAAACTCTGAAGTAGCAGAGCTTACCAACGAATGGGTCTGTAGCGATCTTGAATGCGAGAGCAGCGAATGGCTGATCGTCGCCTGAAATTCTCTCAACTTCCTCACCTGTATTTACGTCAGTACCCTTGATGTGTGGTACGTCGATAGGTGAAGGCATATAATCTACAATAGCGTCAAGAAGCTTCTGAACGCCCTTGTTTCTGTATGAAGTTCCGCAGGTAACAGGTACCATTGTGTTAGCGATAGTACTCTTTCTGATTACCTTCTTCATCTCGTCGATAGTGATCTCCTCGTCTGCGAAATACTTCTCAGCGAGATCGTCATCAACTTCTGCAAGATGCTCGATAAGGTCAGCATGATACTGTTCAGCCTTTTCCTTGAGGTCCTCAGGGATCTCTTCCTGACGGATATCCTTTCCAAGGTCATCATAGTATACATAAGCCTTCATTTCGAGCAGGTCGATGATTCCCTTGAAGTCGTCCTCAGCGCCGATAGGGAGCTGGATAGGAACGGCATTACAATGAAGTCTTTCATGGAGCATATTCAAAACGTTGTAGAAGTCTGCGCCCATGATATCCATCTTGTTGACATATACCATTCTTGGTACCTGATAGTTGTCAGCCTGTCTCCAAACTGTTTCAGTCTGAGGCTCAACACCACCCTTAGCACAAAGAACTGTTACAGAACCGTCGAGTACACGAAGTGAACGCTCAACCTCAACTGTAAAGTCAACGTGGCCCGGAGTATCTATAATGTTGAGTCTGTGACCCTTCCAGTAGCAAGTAGTAGCAGCAGAAGTAATTGTGATACCTCTCTCCTTTTCCTGTGCCATCCAGTCCATTGTAGATGCACCGTCGTGTGTTTCACCGATCTTATAGTTTACACCGGTATAAAACAGGATACGCTCTGTAGTAGTAGTCTTGCCGGCGTCGATGTGTGCCATGATACCGATATTACGGTAGTCCTGCAATTTACATTCTCTTGCCATATATATCCTCCTTTATACCTCTTACCATCTGTAATGAGCAAAAGCCTTGTTAGCTTCAGCCATCTTATGAGTTTCGTCACGCTTCTTGCATGAGCCGCCAACGCCGTTAAGAGCGTCAAGGATCTCAGCTGCGAGTCTCTCTCTCATTGTGTCCTCGTTTCTCTCACGAGAATACTTTGTTATCCATCTCAGACCAAGTGTCTGTCTTCTGTCAGGACGAACCTCCATTGGTACCTGGTAAGTCGCACCGCCTACACGGCGAGCCTTGACCTCCAGCTCAGGCATGATATTATCCATAGCCTCCTGGAATACTTCAAGAGCAGGTCTGCCTGTCTTTTCTTCGACAATTTCAAATGCTCCGTAAACGATCTTCTGGGCAACACCCTTCTTACCGTCAAGCATGATGTTGTTTACAAGACGTGTAACAAGCTTAGAATTGTATACTGGATCCTGAAGCACGTCTCTCTTTGTAACTCTACCTCTTCTTGGCACTTTAATTCCCTCCTTCACAAATAATGAATTCACAGGTACTCGCTCTGTAACCACGGCACACAGCCGTTTTACAGCCCCGTCAGTTCCTTGTAGAGTCAACTAATATATATTAATCACTCCACATAAACTGTGGTCTTCGCAATATGCGACAATGAGTTATTACCTTGTTACTAAAATGAGCTTTTCAGTTTTTGATTACTTGGCTGCTCCTGCCTTTGGCTTCTTAGCGCCATACTTGGATCTCGCCTGCATTCTCTTAGCAACGCCCTGAGCGTCGAGAGTGCCTCTGATGATGTGATATCTTACACCAGGGAGGTCCTTAACACGTCCGCCTCTGATAAGAACAACGGAGTGCTCCTGAAGATTGTGTCCGATACCAGGGATATAAGCTGTAACTTCGTTTCCGTTTGTGAGCTTAACTCTGGCAACCTTTCTCATAGCTGAGTTTGGCTTCTTAGGTGTAGCAGTTCTTACTACTGTGCAAACGCCACGCTTCTGTGGGCAGCTCTGATCGATAACTACCTTCTTCTTTGAGTTGAAACCCTTCTGAAGAGCAGGAGCTGTAGACTTGTCTGCAAGGACATTTCTTCCTTTTCTTACTAACTGGTTAAAGGTTGGCATATTTTCTCTCCTTTCATAGATTTGATACTATACGCTGATATACAATACATCAGCATACCTTGATATTATACACTATTCTCCGTCGCTTGTCAAGCACTTTTTCTTGACTTTTTTAACTTTTTGAAAATTTCAGTTAAATTTTCTGTCAAAAGCTATAAAAAGCACAGGGCAGCGGCTTTTCACGCCCTGCCCTGCAAATATATTCCCTCATTCCGTCTTGCTGTCTGTATCTAAAATTTCTCCTTTATCCGCCACTTCGACCTCTGTCTCGCTGAATCTATGATAAGTTATAACACAATCGCTGTCGTCAGTCTTGTCCGAATAGGTTATATCGTTTTGTACTTCATTGATATAAAGTTTCAGATCATCACTAAAATAGGTGTTTGCACCCGTTGCGAATTTAATTGCAACGAGCCATTCATTTTCATCAAAGAAGTAATTTCTGTTTTTCTTTACCGTCGCACTTTGGGAACCGTACCATTCATTATTAGTATCGTCCTGCTCCACAATATCCTTATAATTGGAAGTTATACTGAAATATCTTCCGTCCACCTTGAGAATTATGCCTTCCTTTGACCTTCCTGCTGTGGAAACGTTTATGCCTTTACCCTTTTCAATTGGTGTTATTATCAGCGGATAGATAATATCCCTTTCGTAATTGTCAGCATCATAATTGATATGCTGACTGAAATTTACCAACGCATCGATATGCAAGCCCCAGTCCTTTTCAACAGGATTTAGCACAATGCTGAAGTCGTCAGCTTGCAGTATCATATCTTCGTACATATGCTGCACGCTGTCAAGCACAAGCTTATCAAGCTTTTCAATACCGGTGTCTTTTGTGGTATCGATATCATAAGCATAGGCTATTGATGATCTCAGTGAATAATAGAAGTCTGTTCCAAAGCTGTCGCCACCGACCGTTTCGTCAAGACCTGTTGCGATCTCATCCGAGTTCCAATTACTCAGATTATCGCAGTTTGTGCCGACTGCGATTTTTTCGCCCACTTTCAATTCGTCAATATAAGCAAACTTCCCTGTGGTAACATTTTTCGCTCTGAAATCAAGTTTAAACGCAGCGTAAGAGTGGTATTTCAGGTATTCATATTCATTCACAGTAACATAGTCGATCAATTCGCCCTTTTTAACAGTGTATTTCTCAACATATATCTTATCGACAAAAAGATATCCCGTTCCGTCCGAGCCGCAGCCTGCATACGTTCCGACCGCCGTTATCTCTTTGTCTTTAACGACCTGCTTAAGCGCATTTTGTGCCTGTTCTAAATCAGCCGTAAGCTCAGTGCTGTCAAGGCTTTCCGAACTGTCTATACTTGGCTGCTGCATACCGACATTGATCTTATGCTCATCACCGCTGCGATAAAGCGTCAGCGCACCGCCCACCACCAGAAGCAAAGCCGCAAGCACCGCACCTGCAAGCTGAAAGCCTGTAAGTTTTGTTTTCTTTTTCTCTGTAGGCTTGTCATACATAAGCACACTCTCCTTCCAATCCGAAGGAGTTTTTATACAGTAAAAAGCATTTATCTTTTTCATTTGCTGCTCCTTTCTGTGATATCCTCATTGCAAACTATAATGTTATGTCTAAAATGCCAGCCCCTACATAATAGTTTTTACCTCTTTTGTAGGGGACGGAGTCCTCGAAGTCCCGATACTTTATGTCTTTATTGACATTCATATAGTTCACAACATTATCATATCCTTCAGTTGTTCTCTTCCACGTTTGAGATGTGTTTTTATCGTGTTTTCCTTGATATTTGTCAGCTCAGCTATCTCCTGCACTGACAGCTCCTCAAAGTAATAAAGATAAATACTATCCCGATATTTCGGGGGAAGTCTGAAAATAAGGTCAAGTATCTCTATGTCGCTGCCGTCCTTTGAGAAAGACGTTATGCTGTTCAGATCGACTGTGTTTTTCCTCAAACGATACCGCAAAACACTCCGGCATTCGTTGAGAGCCACTCTGATGAGCCACGCTTTCGGGTTTGGCAGACTGCCTTTTTTCATCTGCTTGAAAAGCTTGAAGAACACGTTCTGATAGCAGTCCTCAGCGTCGGAAAAATTTCCCGTGTGCACCACGCAAAGCCTTGTTACCATATCCGAATACTCCTCTACAAGTTGGCGGTATTCGCTTTCGGTCATATTCTTCATGCTTTCACTTCCCTTCATATACTAAAACGCCGTGGCAGGCAAAAAGGTTTCATACAAAATAAAAAAATCAGCCCGCATGAATGAACCATGCAGGCTGATATAAAAGTCATTAGAACAACGGTGTTTCTGCGGTGTTATGGTTAGCCGCGCTCTCATTCTTGACCACCTGAACGTTGTTGTAAACGTCCATACCGGTGCCGGCAGGAATGAGCTTACCGATAATAACATTTTCCTTAAGACCCATGAGCTTATCGGTCTTGCCTCTGATAGCTGCGTCTGTAAGAGCCTTAGTTGTCTCCTGGAATGAAGCAGCTGAAAGGAATGAATCCGAGTAGCTTGAAGCCTTTGTGATACCCTGAAGAACAGGAACAGTTGTGATAAGTCTTGCGTTCTCGTCGCCAGAGTCGATCTGAGCCTGTATCTCCTCGTTGAGTCTTGCGACCTCTCCTCTGTCGATAAGTGAACCAGGAAGCAGATAGCTTGAACCGGAGTCGTCGATCTTGACCTTTCTCATCATCTGACGAACGATAACTTCGATGTGCTTATCGTTGATATCAACACCCTGCAGACGGTAAACCTTCTGAACTTCGGTGATGATGTAGTTCTGAACAGCCTTAGGACCATTAACTGCAAGGATATCAGCTGGGTTGATAGAACCCTCTGTGAGTGGCTCACCGGCTGTAACAGCCTGTCCCTCACGAACTCTTATCTTGTAGCCGTATGGAATTGCATAAGACTCCTGCTCAGGATTTTCAGTGTCCTCACTTGTAACAGTGATCTGCTTGGTCTTCTTGACCTCCTCGATCCTAACTACGCCGTCGATCCTTGTGATGATAGCAGCACCCTTTGGACGTCTGCTCTCAAACAGTTCCTCGACTCTAGGAAGACCCTGTGTGATATCTTCCGCAGATGCGATACCACCTGTGTGGAAGGTTCTCATTGTAAGCTGTGTACCAGGCTCACCGATAGACTGAGCGGAGATTACGCCGACAGCCTCACCGACCTGTACGATATTTCCGTTTGCAAGGTTAGCGCCGTAGCACTTAGCGCAAACGCCGTGCTTAGCCTGACACTGAAGAACCGATCTGATAGAGATAGAATCCTTGCCCTCAGCTTCGAGTGCAGCAACTATTCTTTCAGCGTCATGAACGTTGATAAGCTTGTTTCTTGAGCATATCATCTCGCCTGTCTTAGGATCCTTGAGATCCTCAACAAGATATCTGCCCACAAGTCTCTCGCTGAGAGGCTCGATCATTTCGTTTCCGTTCTTAATGTCGAATATCTCGATACCAACGTGAGTACCGCAATCCTCCTGACGAATGATAACGTCCTGAGAAACGTCAACAAGACGTCTTGTAAGGTAACCTGAGTCAGCAGTACGCAGAGCAGTATCGGCAAGTCCCTTTCTCGCACCTCTGGAAGAAATGAAGTATTCCAGAATGTTAAGACCTTCACGGTAGTTAGCTCTGATAGGCATCTCGATAGTTGAACCTGATGTGTTGGCGATAAGTCCACGCATACCTGCCAGCTGTCTTATCTGGTTGATAGAACCACGGGCACCTGAGTCAGCCATCATGTTGATTGGGTTGTATGGGTCAAGGTTAGCTTTCAGAGCCTCTGTAACTTCGTCTGTAGCGTTGTTCCAGATCTCGATGAACTTCTTTGACTTCTCTTCTCTTGAAATATAACCTCTCTTATACTGCTTGTCTATCTTGTCAACAAGTCCGTCAGCCTTTGCAAGGATATCCTTCTTAGCCTCAGGGATAGAAGCGTCGCATACTGCAACTGTGATAGCAGACTTTGTAGAATACTTATAACCAAGGCTCTTGATGTTGTCGAGAACTTCGGAAGTAGTAGTCGTACCATGTTTCTGTATACATTTATCAATGATATCAGAAAGCTGCTTCTTCTTTACAAGGAAGCTTATCTCAAGATCAAACTGCTTTTCTGAATTTGTTCTGTCAACAAAGCCAAGGTTCTGAGGAATGATAGAGTTGAAGATAAGTCTTCCGACTGTAGCGTCTATCACCTTTGATACCTGCTTGTCGCCTATCTGCTTGGTTATTCTTACCTTGATAGCAGCATGAAGTGAAACGATGTGCTGATCGTAAGCCATAAGAGCCTCGTTCACATCTCTGAACACCTTGCCCTCGCCAGGCTCGCCGTCCTTCTTCAGTGTCAGGTAGTAAGAACCAAGTATCATATCCTGTGTAGGAACTGCAACAGGGCGTCCGTCTGAAGGCTTCAACAGGTTGTTGGCAGCCAGCATAAGGAATCTTGCCTCAGCCTGAGCCTCTGCTGAGATCGGCAGGTGAACAGCCATCTGGTCGCCGTCGAAGTCAGCGTTGAACGCTGTACAAACCAGTGGGTGAAGCTTGATAGCTCTGCCCTCTACAAGGATAGGCTCGAATGCCTGAATACCAAGTCTGTGAAGTGTAGGCGCACGGTTGAGCATTACAGGGTGACCCTGAATAACGTTTTCAAGTGCGTCCCAAACCTCCGGCTCAGCCCTGTCTACCTTTTTCCTTGCAGACTTGATGTTGATAGTAGGATTGGTGTCAACAAGTCTTTTCATAACGAAAGGCTTGAACAGCTCGAGAGCCATTTCCTTTGGCAGACCGCACTGATACATCTTAAGCTCAGGGCCTACGACGATAACAGAACGTCCTGAATAGTCAACACGCTTACCAAGAAGGTTCTGTCTGAAACGTCCCTGCTTACCTTTGAGCATATCTGAAAGTGACTTGTATGCTCTGTTGTTAGGACCTGTAACAGGTCTGCCGTGTCTGCCGTTGTCGATAAGTGCGTCAACAGCTTCCTGAAGCATTCTCTTTTCGTTTCTAACGATGATGTCAGGTGCTTCAAGCTCCAGCATTTTCTTAAGACGGTTATTTCTGTTGATAACACGTCTGTAAAGGTCATTAAGGTCGCTGGTTGCGTATCTTCCGCCGTCCAGCAGTACCATAGGTCTGATATCAGGTGGTATAACAGGTATAGCCTCCAGTATCATCCACTCAGGTCTGTTGCCTGATGTTCTGAAAGCCTCAACGATCTCAAGTCTTTTCAGAAGCTTGATACGCTTCTGACCAGCAGGAAGATCCTTCAGCTCAGTTTTAAGCTCTTCTGAAAGCTTATCGATGTCGATCTCTTCAAGAAGCTCCTTGATAGCCTCAGCGCCCATGCCGGCTCTGAACTCGTCCTCGTCATACTTTTCCTGCATTTCGCTATAATCCTTTTCAGTAAGGAGCTGACCCTTGATAAGCTCAGTGTTACCTGGATCTATAACGATGTATTTTGTGAAGTAAAGAACTTCTTCAAGTCTTTTCTGTGATATTTCAAGCATCTGTCCTATTCTTGACGGAGTTCCCTTGAAATACCAAATGTGAGAAACAGGTGCAGCAAGCTCGATGTGACCCATTCTCTCTCTACGAACCTTGGCTCTTGTTACCTCAACGCCGCAGCGCTCGCAGACTTTGCCTTTAAAGCGAATTTTCTTATATTTACCGCAGTGACACTCCCAGTCCTTTGAAGGTCCGAATATCTTTTCGCAGAACAATCCGTCCTTTTCCGGCTTCTGAGTACGATAGTTTATTGTTTCAGGTCTGGTAACAACGCCGTAAGACCACTCACGGATCTTCTGAGGCGAAGCAAGACCGATCTTGATTGATGCAAACTCATTGAATTCCAACAGCAGTACCCTCTTCCTGTTTAGTTTGAAGCACGGCAACAGCCGACTTCTATATGAAACGGTCGCAGGGGCGGAGCCTTCCGCCCTTTGACCTCAGCTTATTTAGTTACTGTGCAAAATTATTCACCGTCATTAAGGAACAGATCAGACTCGTCGGAAGCTGCGCTGCCCTCCAGTTCGGAAGTGCCGTTCTCGTCTTCAGCCATGAAGCCCTCGTCGAGATCGCCCTCGTCAACGCCGAAATCGATATGATCTTCGATAGCAGGCTGTGGAACAAGTTCCTCGTCCTCGTCAAACGACTGCTTAAGATCTATTTCCTCGTTATTGATGTTGAGTACCTTGAGATCCAGACCAAGTGACTGAAGCTCCTTAACAAGTACCTTGAACGCCTCAGGAACACCAGGCTTAGGAACATTCTGTCCCTTAACGATAGCCTCGTATGTCTTGACTCTTCCCACAGTATCGTCAGACTTAACTGTAAGGATCTCCTGAAGTGTGTAAGCAGCACCGTAAGCTTCGAGCGCCCAAACTTCCATTTCTCCGAATCTCTGACCACCGAACTGAGCCTTACCGCCGAGTGGCTGCTGTGTTACCAGTGAGTAAGGACCAACTGAACGTGCGTGTATCTTATCGTCTACGAGGTGGTGGAGCTTCAGGTAGTACATATAACCGACTGTAACTCTGTTATCGAACTTTTCGCCTGTTCTTCCGTCATAAACAGTGAACTTGCCGTCCTCGCTCATGCTCAGAGCGTTAGGGTTGATGACCTCGTCCATTGTGTGGAGAGTGAACTCATCGTCCTTATGCTCCAAATAATTCTGCTGAGCCATTTTGAAGCATTCTCTAATGTCTGCCTCGTGAGCACCGTCGAATACAGGGGTCATTATCTTCCAGCCAAGAGCCTTTGCCGCCATACCAAGATGAACCTCAAGCACCTGACCGATGTTCATACGAGAAGGTACGCCCAATGGGTTAAGACAGATATCAAGCGGAGTACCGTCCTCAAGAAATGGCATATCCTCCTGTGGGAGTATTCTTGAAACGACACCCTTGTTACCGTGACGACCCGCCATCTTATCGCCCACAGAGATCTTTCTCTTCTGTGCGATGTAACATCTGACGAGCATATTTACTCCAGGAGAAAGCTCGTCGCAGTTCTCTCTTGTGAATATCTTAACATCAATGATAGTACCGGCCTCGCCGTGAGGTACCTTAAGAGAATTATCTCTGACTTCTCTAGCCTTTTCGCCGAAGATAGCTCTCAGAAGTCTTTCTTCTGCTGTCAGCTCAGTTTCACCCTTAGGTGTTACCTTACCAACAAGTATATCTCCTGAGCGAACCTCTGCGCCTATTCTGATGATACCGTTCTCGTCCAGATCCTTGAGAGCGTCCTCACCAACGTTAGGGATATCTCTTGTGATCTCCTCAGGTCCGAGCTTTGTATCTCTGGCTTCTGTCTCATACTCTTCAATATGGATTGAAGTGTACTTATCCTGCTTTACAAGGTTTTCGTTCAGAAGAACGGCGTCCTCGTAGTTGTAACCTTCCCAAGTCATGAAGCCGATAAGAGCGTTCTTACCAAGTGAAAGCTCGCCGTTTGAAGTAGCAGGGCCGTCGCCGATTATCTGATTAGCTTCAATTCTCTCGCCCTTGTTGACGATAGGTCTCTGGTTTGTGCAAGTACCTGCGTTTGAACGCTTGAACTTAGTCAGCTCATAAGTTCTGAGCATACCGCTGTCCTCACGGATAACGATCTTGTCAGCGTCAACGCTCTCAACAACACCTGCGTTCTTAGAAACAACAGCAACGCCTGAATCAAGACAAGCCTTGTACTCCATACCAGTACCAACGATAGGAGACTCAGTCTTGAGCAGCGGCACAGCCTGTCTCTGCATGTTTGAACCCATGAGCGCACGGTTAGCGTCATCGTTCTCAAGGAATGGGATACAAGCAGTAGCCACAGAAACTACCATTTTAGGTGAAACGTCCATGAAGTCGATCTTCTCTCTCTCTATCTCGAGGATCTGATCTCTGTATCTGCCGTTTACCTTAGGTCTGGCAAACTTGTTGTCCTCAGTAAGAGGCTCGTTTGCCTGAGCGACCATGTAGTTATCTTCAACGTCAGCCGTCATATAAACAACTTCGTCAGTTACAACGCCTGTTTCCTTGTCAACACGTCTGTAAGGAGCTTCGATAAAGCCGTACTCGTTTATCCTTGCGAAAGAAGCAAGGTAAGAGATAAGTCCGATGTTAGGACCTTCAGGCGTCTCGATAGGACACATTCTGCCGTAGTGAGTATAGTGAACGTCACGGACCTCAAATCCGGCACGGTCTCTTGAAAGACCGCCAGGGCCGAGGGCTGAAAGTCTTCTCTTATGAGTAAGCTCAGCCAGAGGGTTGTTCTGATCCATGAACTGTGACAGTGGAGAAGAACCGAAGAACTCTCTAATAGCCGCAGTGATAGGTCTTATATTGATAAGAGCTGTAGGAGTAACGACCTCAGTGCCCTGTGACTGAATGTTCATTCTCTCACGGATAACTCTTTCCATTCTTGTGAAACCGATCCTGAACTGGTTCTGAAGAAGCTCGCCTACTGAACGGATTCTTCTGTTGCCAAGATGGTCGATATCGTCAACAGTACCAACGCCCTCGCAAAGGTTGAGGAAGTAAGAAACCGTAGCGATAATATCATCGATAGTGATATGCTTTGGAACGAGGTCGTCAGCCTTAAGTCTGATGTTCTCCTTAAGCTCTTCCTCATTCTCAGAATCTTCAAGAATTTCCTTGAGAGCCTTGAAAGATACCTTTTCGTTGATGCCAAGCTCAGTGCAGTCAAAATCAACATAAGCGTTGATGTCTACCATGCCGTTGCCTATGATCTTAACTTCGCACTCTTCAAGCTTTGTAACAGCCTCGCCTGTTGCGGAAGTAAGATGCTCCTTTACCTCAACGTCAACGTAAGCCTCCATAACACCTGCGGTCTCGATCTCCATAGCCTTATCAAAGCTGATAAGATCTCCGGCATCAGCCATTACCTCGCCTGTCATAGGATTTACAACAGGTCTTGAAAGTCTGTGACCTGAAAGTCTTGAACCAACGCCAAGCTTCTTGTTGTACTTATATCTGCCAAATCTTGAAAGATCATATCTCTTAGCGTCAAAGAACAGGTTGTTCAGGTGAGTAACAGCAGAATCTACTGTAGGAGGCTCGCCCGGACGGAGCTTCTTGTAAACTTCAAGAAGAGCTTCCTCTCTGTTAGCAGTCTGATCCTTCTGCATGATAGTCTGAGTAAGTCTTTCATCAGGGCCGAAAACTTCCTCGATCTCCTCGTTAGTACCAATACCGAGCGATCTCAGGAAAGTAGTAAGAGGGATCTTTCTGTTTTTATCGATTCTGACATAAACCACATCGTTAGAATCCATTTCATATTCAAGCCAAGCGCCTCTGTTAGGGATAACAGTTGTCTTGAAAAGATCCTTACCGGTCTTGTCCTTATCAAAAGCGTAATAAACACCTGGTGAACGCACCAACTGAGAAACGATAACACGCTCTGCACCGTTGATAACAAAAGTTCCGCTGTCGGTCATTTTAGGGAAGTCACCCATAAATACCTCGGACTCCTTGATCTCGCCGGTCTCGGTATTGTTAAGTCTTGCAGTAACTCTCAGTGGCACTGCATAAGTTACATCTCTCGCCTTGCACTCTGCAACAGAATACTTAGCCTCTTCGTCGAAATGGTATCCAACAAAAGTCAGCTCCAGCGTACCATTATAATCAGTAATAGCTGAAACATCTCTGAAGACCTCCTTCAGACCTTCATCGAGGAACCACTGATAAGAGTTCTTCTGCACTTCAATAAGGTTAGGCATCTCCAGAACCTCATTGATCTTGGCAAAGCTCTTTCTCGTGTTCTTACCAAGTTTTACGTCCTTGACATTCACCATAGGCTCAATCACTCCTTAATTTATTTGGAAAATACATTTATATAACACTATATAACAATCGTATTCGCCAGTGGTTTTGGCGGTGTTTTCCATGATTTTCCGCACTCAAAAACGCATGAAATAGGTGGAAAACTCCATTATGATACAGTATACTATTATATAATATTAGCAAGCCCTTGTCAAGCATTTTAGCTTACACATCTCGCCGATTTTCCTATTTTCTCCGATTTGAACAAAAATCGCACAATTCGACGCAGAAACTTCTACTATTACCAATGTGTTATCAAATCGTAAATTTTTCGTTTACCAGCCTGCTTTTATCACCCTCCGCCTCATTACCTCCGCCCTGACCTACCCTTTATTTCATCACTATCTGCACCAACTTGTCTGCCATTACATAATAAATCCGATTTACTTGTCATATCCAACAAAAAATCACTTAACAAATTGTGCAAACAAATGATTTATGTTTTAATTTGGCAACATTTCTGCAATTGTTGCATTTTTTATGCAACAAAAGTGGTGATTTTCGGGATAAGTAGAAAGCG
>PPYE01311127.1_pt1 | contig 102688 bp, 96 predicted proteins | sample 1559881 | NCBI WGS metagenome assembly PPYE01 (sample SAMN08240022, study PRJNA423297) | Human gut metagenome, whole genome shotgun sequencing project.
ATATTTGGCGACTGCCGCGAGGGTCAAATACCCCGCTGCTCTGCAGCGCTGCAAGTTTGATACCCCGTTGCTTGCAGCGTGGTCTTTGATTTCCGGCAGGCAGCAGGCCGAACCAGTGCCTGCTTCTTATACAGAAGTTCACCGCAGCACCAGGTTTGCCCCTGAGAAATCTGAAAAAGGAGAAAAATTATGAATCATAAAGGAACCGTAACCCTGGAAACCAACCGGCTAATCCTTCGCCGCTTCCGTTTGGATGACGCACAGGCCATGTATGACAACTGGGCCAGCGATCCGGAGGTGACAAAATTCCTCACCTGGCCTGTTCACGGAAGTGTGGAAATCAGCAGATTTATTTTGCAAAGCTGGGTCGATGCATACTCAGAGAAAGATGCATACCAGTGTGCCATTGTACTGAAGGAAAACGGAGATTTTCCCATTGGCAGCATTTCAGTGGTACACCAGCAAGAGGACATTAATATGGTACATATCGGTTACTGCATCGGGCACAGCTGGTGGCATCAGGGAATCACATCGGAAGCCATGGCAGAAATTATCCGTTTTTTTATGGAAGAAGTGGGTGCAAACAGGGTGGAAAGCAGACATGATTCCAATAACCCCAACTCCGGCAAGGTAATGGCAAAATGCGGCATGAAACTGGAAGGGATCCTCCGCCAGGCCGACCGGAACAACCAGGGCATCTGCGACTGCTGTATGTACGGCATTCTGGCGCAGGACTATTTTCAAAACAGATAAAAAAGAAAGAAATACCATCGGCAGCCCATCCGGCCAACCGTCTGAAAACGGCTCTTTTCCGGCCCGGAAAGCCCTGCCAAGCCTTTACAAGCCACGGCCAATCGGATATACTGTTAAAGAAAAGCCGGCATGTTTTCCTTCTTTTCCAACGGAAAGGAACATAAACTGTAACTGGTCAGTTAAATTAAACAGTTTCGGATATCCGCCCGTTAAGATGTGGTTTGCGAGGGCATGGATATTTGTATCCGACGAAAACCAGCATATATTTATCCTTCGCGGCAGCCATCAGACGGACAGAAAGACTTCCGATTTTCTGCGGGAAAGTCCGTTAGTCTCGTTGTCTGCGGGATAAAAAGTTTCAGGCAAAAATAAGAGGATAGTAAAAAGAATGTCAGATAATGAACGGGATAAAACATCCGTCCCCGAACCGGAATCCGGCGGAAGCTCAAACCTGTCGGAGCCTGCCTCCGGGGCCTCCAGCAGGGACATTGATTTTATCAAGGAAAAAGTAAAGGAACGCCCCATCAACAAGAGAAAGCTGCTGAAAAGAACCATGATCACCGCCTCCATGGCAGTGATCTTCGGCCTTATCGCATGCTTTACTTTTCTTGTGCTGGAGCCTGTTTTCAGTAACTGGCTGTACCCCGAGGAGGAACCCGCCCCCGTGCAGCTCCAGGAGGAAGCGGAAAATGAAGAAATGCTTCCCGAGGACATGGTTCTGGAAACTGAAACCGAAGAAGAAAAGGAATCCGCGCCCATCGCCTCTACCGTTGTCCAGAAGGTGGATATGAGCGTGTCCGATTACCAGAAGCTATACAGCAACCTCTACAAGCTGGCCCAGGACGGCGCCAAATCCATGGTCACCGTAACCGGCGTTGTTTCCGATGTGGATTGGCTGAACAACACCTATGAAAACAAAGGCCAGACAGCAGGCCTGATCGTGGCCGATAACGGCAAGGAGCTCATGATCCTCACCGAAAAAGAAATCGTGGAACAGGCGGAAAAGGTACACGTCACCTTCTGCGACAACACCCAGGCCACAGCCACCGTAAAACAGTCCGATCCGACCACCGGACTGGCAGTCATCTGCGTCAGCCTGAGCGACATCAGCGACGAGACAAAAGAAGCGATTAAAGCGGCAAAGCTCGGTAGCTCCAACAGCGGCAGCGGCCTCCTCGCCACGCCGGTCATCGCCCTGGGCCGTCCCATGGGAACCGCCAACTCTGTGGCCTACGGCATCATAACCTCCATGGATACCGTCCTTAACCTCACCGACGGCAACTACCACCTGCTCACCACCGATATTTACGGGAGCACAAACGGCAGCGGTGTTATCATCAACTTAAACGGCCAGGTGCTGGGCATTATCAGCCAGCGCAATAACAGCAGCGACGCCAAAAACCTGATATCCGCCCTGGGCATCAGCGACCTGAAAAACAACATTGAAAAGCTTTCCAACGGCCAGCCCATGGCCACGCTGGGCATATACGGAACCGATGTCCCTGCTGAAATCCAGGAATCCCAGGGTGTCCCCGCAGGCGCCTACATAACCGGCATCGTGATGGATTCCCCCGCTATGGTTGCGGGCATCCAAAGCGGAGACGTAATTGTAAAAATGGGAACTGAGGAAATCACTTCATTCAAAGAATACAAGGAAGAAATGATGACACTCCTCCCTGATTCCCAAATCACCCTCACCGTCATGCGCCAGGTGCAGGATGAATATCAGGAAATGACAGTGGATGTTATCCTGGAAACCTTAAAATAGGAAATTAAGAAACAAACTATAAACCAATATTTTTTTATAAATTTCCAATTTAGAAAAAATGTAAAAAGAACGGGCCTGAAGGCAGAATGGAGAAAAAATGAAATATATAAAGGACTTAAAAGAAGGCGACAGAGTATTCGATATATACCTCTGCAAACATAAGCAGTCAGCGGTGACCAAAAACGGTAAGGCTTACGACAATGTGATACTTCAGGACAAAACCGGCACCATTGACGCCAAGATCTGGGATCCCAACAGCGCGGGCATTGCCGAATTCGACAGCCTGGATTACATAGAGGTATACGGCGACGTCAACTCCTTCCAGGGCTCTCTGCAAATCAGCGTAAAAAGAGTCCGCCTCTGCCAGGAGGGAGAATACGATCCTGCCGATTACCTTCCAGTAAGCGCTAAAAATATCGACGACATGTACAAAGAACTGCTTGGTTTTATCGGCCGCGTGGAAAATCAGTATCTGAGAAAGCTGCTGGAAACCTTCTTTGTGGAAGATGAAGCCTTTATCAAGGCCTTCCGCTCCTCCTCCGCAGCCAAAACCGTACATCACGGCTTCGTAGGCGGCCTTCTGGAACACACCCTCAGCGTCACCAGACTCTGCGAATACTACTGCGCAGCCTACCCGCTGCTGAAAAAGGACCTCCTGATCACGGCAGCCATCTGCCATGACATCGGAAAAACAAGAGAAATCTCCCTTTTCCCTGAGAACGACTACACCGACGACGGCCAGCTTCTGGGCCACATCGTCATGGGAACGGAAATGATAGGCCAGAAAGCCCGCACAATACCCGGCTTCCCGCCGGTTCTGGAAGCGGAGCTGAAACACTGCATCCTGGCGCACCACGGCGAATACGAATACGGATCCCCCAAAAAACCGGCCCTGATCGAAGCGGCTGCCCTGAACCTGGCTGACAACACCGACGCAAAGATGGAAACTTTCATGGAAGCCCTTCAGAATGCAAAGGATGCCGGCTGGCTTGGCTACAACAGATTATTTGAATCCAACATCAGAATGACACGGATGGAGTAAAGCACGATGGAAATAAAAAAGAATGACATTCTCACAGTGGAGATAACGGACACCGGGATCGAAGGCGAAGGAATAGGAAAAACCGACGGTTTTATTCTGTTTGTCAAAGATGCGGTTATCGGCGACACGGTACAGGTGAAGGTCATGAAAGCGAAGAAAAACTATGCCTATGCAAAGCTGGAGAAGGTACTTGTGCCTTCTCCTTTTCGTGTTCAGCCCCCCTGCCCCTTCCACCGCCAATGCGGCGGCTGCCAGCTTCAGCCGCTCTCCTATGAAAAACAGCTGGAATTTAAACAGAATAAAATAAGGAACAACCTCATCCGAATCGGCGGATTTTCCCCGGAACACATCGATGCCTGCATGGAACCGATTATTGGAATGGAAGACCCCTGGCACTATCGGAATAAGGCACAGTTCCCCTTTGGATATGACAAAGAAGGAAACGTGGTAACTGGTTTTTACGCCGGAAGAAGCCACAACATCATCGCCAATACGGACTGCGCCCTGGGCGTGGAGGAAAATAAGACGGTTCTGGAAACCATCCTTGCCTATATGAAAAAATATGGAGTTTCCGCCTACGACGAGACTACCGGAAAGGGACTGATCCGCCATGTGCTGATAAGAAAGGGCTTTGCCAGCGGCCAGCTCATGGCCTGCGTCGTTATAAATGGGAACAAGCTGCCTGAGGAAAAAGCGCTGGCGGAGGAGCTGTGGAAGATCCCCGGGATGACCAGCGTGTCCATAAATGTGAACACTGAGAGAACCAATGTGATTCTGGGCAAAAAGGTGCGGGTTTTGAAGGGTGAAGAGAAGATCGAGGATACCATCGGAGACGTGGTATTTCGGATATCCCCGCTGTCTTTCTATCAGGTGAACCCGGTACAGACGAAGAAGCTGTATGGACAGGCTTTAGAGTATGCGGGCCTGACCGGGGAAGAAACAGTTTGGGATCTGTACTGTGGAATTGGTACTATCTCATTGTTCCTGGCAAAAAAAGCGAAGAAAGTGTATGGCGTGGAGATTGTGCCGGAGGCGATTGCTGATGCAAAAGAGAACGCTGCCAGAAATGGGATAACAAACGCGGAATTTTTCGTCGGAAAGGCGGAAGAGGTGCTTCCCCGGAAATATGAGGAGGAAGGGGTTTATGCCGATGTAATTGTGGTGGATCCGCCTCGGAAGGGGTGCGATGAGAAGTGCCTCGAAACCATGGTGCGGATGCGGCCGGAGAGGATTGTGTATGTGAGCTGCGATTCGGCTACGCTGGCAAGGGATTTGAAGTATTTGGGGGAGATGGGGTATGAGGTGAGGAAGTGGAGAGGGTGTGATATGTTTCCGGGGACAACACATATCGAAACCGTGTGCTTGCTAACCCGCATAAAATAAGGATTTTCGCTTGTTTTAAGTAACAAAAAAAGGCGGCTTTGCCACCGATTTGCCACCGTGATTTTGAAAAATGTACTTTGAACTAAAAACGGGGTTGAACACGTTGAATTTTCAGCGGTTCAGCTCCGTTTTCATGCTTTTATGAGGTTTGACGGCTTGCAGCCTGTTCAAATAGTTCAACAGATCGGGTTGCCATTGCTTCCGTATCGTGAACGTAGGTTTGCAAGGTGGTTTGTATGTTTGAGTGTCCCAAACGGGTTTGAACGTCCTTCACATCAGCGCCGGATTCAATCAACATGGTTGCGTGTGTATGCCTTAACGAATGGTAATCAAAGGCAAGTAGTAATTCTTTGTGAATGATCCTTGCGCAATATTTGAAGGAATCGGTTGAAGTATATTCCCCGTTTTCAGCTATGCAGACCATACGAACACGGGGCAGCACTGAATTCAGGCATTTTTGAACCGGGATAATCCTGAACATATCGTTACCTTTTTCATCCAGTTCTTTTTTCAAGACGTGAATTGTATAGTATTCGCTATATTTCAGTTCGTTTTTCAGTTGTTCAGATCGTTCAGCCCGTAATGCCTTGTATAGCGTATCGCCAAAATGAACGGTTCTTTGGGAAGCTGGTGTTTTGGTGCTGGTGAAATACCATGAAGATTTTAATTCCTTCTTTCCCCGCTTTTCAACCGCTTTCCGCACATCAGCCCCAAAATTACGCTTTACAATTTGTTTTGAAACGGTGATTGTCCGTTCTTCAAAATCAATATCGTCCCACGTCAACGCAAACGCTTCCGAAATTCGCAGCCCGGTATAAAAACCTATCATCAGCGGAATGTAATACCGTGATCCGGGCGGGAAACGGTCAATAATCCGTTGCCATTCGTCCAAAGTCAAGATAATTCGTTCACGGGGTTTCTTTTCTACTTTGGGATATTTCACATAGCGCATGGGATTAGCGGAAAGATAGTGCATAGGTTCAACCGCATAATCCAAAGCAGCCCCCATAACCGAAAGAATACCAACAACGTGACTTTTGGAAAGCCCGTTCATTTTCAGATCATTTGCATATTCCTGTAACACAGCGGAAGTTATTGCTTTCAAACGGTATTGTCCGAACTTGGGCTTCAAATGTCCTTCCATAATACGCAGATACCCAACTTGTGTATTATACTTCAAATTCGGCTTGCAATACAGATCGTACCATTGATCCAAATAATCAGATACCGTTATTTCAGTAGGTTCAAAAACCGCCCCGGCGTTGTTATATTCATTGATTGCTTTGGCAAGTGCCGCTTCCGCTTCTTTCTTTGTTTTGAATCCGCCTTTTTCCTTCTTTTGGCGTTTTCCGTCTACTTTTCCCAAATCGAAATAATAAGACCACGTTGAACCACGTTTTCTTGTGCCGCCTGTCATTACACTTCATCCTTTCTTGATTTTTGAACCACGGAATGGTATAATGCAGACAGACCATTTCATGATTCTTTGCAGGTTTCTTGAATTGGTTGCTTTCGGAATCCCTGTCTATTGCAGTAGGCGGGGATTCTTTTTTTTGCCGTTTTCCGTTGCAGCGGGAAACGGTTATTTTTGTTTTTGTTGTTCCAAAACTTTCTTGAAAAATCTTCCTTCTATTGCTTCTAATGCCCCCTTTTGCAGTTCTTCAAATTCAGAATCGCTAAAGATTGCTTCATGCCCGTCTTTTATTAACGTGTGTTCATATTCGTCTGGAATTTGAACACGTTCGGATATATCGGCTGTTTCATCTTCCCAATGCCATTTTGAAACATTGTGTTGAATGATATACCCCATTGATTTCAAATAATTGTCCCACGATTCAGAAACAGTGTATTCCTTTCCAGCGTCTGGATTTTGTTGATCCCAATAGTCAAAGCCCATTAGATCAAAGGGAGTAACACCCAAAGCAGAAGCAATTTTTTCAACGGTTTCTATTTTCGGTGGGTTTTTGTTGTTTTCAAATTGACCAATCATTTGTTGTGAAACATTTAGGACTTTGGCAAGTTCGGCTTGTGTCCACCCCTTTTCTTTCCTTAAACGTCTAATGTTATCGCCGACAGACATTTTTTCACCACCTTTCACTTGTGAGTATAACATAAAGCAGGAAAAAATAAAAGTACAAACTTGTAAAAATGGGTTGACAACAAGTATTAACTTGTATTATAATGATAGCACAAGGATTTACTTGTTGTCAAGACATTTTTTGAAAGGATGGAAGTTATGTGTCAAGTATTGGATATTACAAGCAAGCTGATTCGGGAAGATAAAATTCATTGGATGCTTACTATTGGGCATGATGTTTCGCCCGAAAGGATTAGCATTAAAAGAATTGCGGGGGAAGTCAATATCTATATTTCAACTGTGGACTTTGAAAGAATTCCCCGTTTGCGGGAACAGGCTTTGATTGAATTACGAAAACAGATCAGAACAGGCATGATTGAAGATATGTAATTTTCCCGTGAGTTTGCAGCACCCACGGGAAAAATAACCGAAGATCAGGATGAAGTGATTTTTATGGTGGAATTCAAATTGAAAGAAGGTGAAGAAAATTGAAAGTTGACTTTCAAAAATTACAAATTGCGATGGCAAATGCCTGTATGAACAAAGGTGATTTGGCAGTAGCGGCGGGAATTTCAAGAATATCCGTAAGCAAGTATTTTTCCGGGCAACGCCGACCGTCACCTAAAACGATTGGCAGAATCGCAAAAGCGCTGAATGTATCAGTAACAGACATTATCGAAAATACCGCTGCAACGGTCGATAATGGTAGATAGGGATTCCGAAAGCAGAAAGGAAAGATTTTAATTATGTGTCGTTCAACAGTAAATGCAGCCGGGGGAACGACCGTCAAACAGGATGAAGTGAAAAATTATCAGAAAGGGGTGAAAAGTATGCAGACAGTTGAAGAAATTGCAAATATCATTTGCTATGGGTTTGTTGAAGGCGGGAACGGGAATTTCAAAGCCCCTTTTCTGAATCAAACCCCTAAAAATTGGGACAAGATTAAAAAAAGCAGATGGATTTGCGGTTTGCTTCCTGAACACGTTGTAATGGTTGACTATGACAACGAAAAGGCGTTTGCTTGTAGACTGAAAATTGCAAAAGCATTAAAGCAGCACTGTATTGCCGTGAAGTCACCCAATAAAGGCGGGCATTTTTACTGGTTCAATACCAAAAGATACCCGATAAAGAACAACAGCGGGAATAAAACCATGCTGACATTATGCCCGGTTGATTATAAAAGTGGGATCAAGGAAATTCAAACTACAGGTGAAATCAAAAAATCTAAATGTATCACAAGCCTTTCAAAAGAGGATGGCACTTTGCGGGAAGTTCTTTATGCCAATATTGGCGAAGGTAACACGTTAGATGAAATTCCCTTTTATGATTTTCCATTAAAATCTGGCGTAAAACATGATTTTTTGGGCATGGGTGAAGGTGACGGGCGGCAAGATGGACTTTTTACCTATATGAACCCGGTAAAAGCGGCTGGATATTCGTATGAACAATTCAAAGACGTTGCTGAACTAATTGAACAGTTCGTTTTTTCAGTCCCATTAGGCGATGAATTTGAAAACGCAATTCGCCGGGAAGCGTGGGATGCGGTTGATGCCGTTGACAGTTCACGTTTTTATAGCAGTAAAGGGCAGTTCCTTCATAACAAATTCGGTGATTATCTGATTGAGAAATACCACATCAAGAGGATCAACGGACAGGTTCACACATATCAAGGCGGGGTGTATGTGCCGGGGTATGACCTTATTGAAAAAATAATGGTTAAAGAAGTTGATACATTGACACGAACGAAACGCAATGAAGTTCTGGACTATATCAGGATTAAAGCGGAAGATTCAAAGGTTAGCAGCCCGGCATTGATACCGTTCAAAAATGGTTTGCTTGACATTGAACACGATGAACTTCTTTCCCCTTCCCCGGAATTTGTTGTAACAAATATGATTCCGTGGAATTATGACCTTTCCGCAAAGTCTGATTTGGTGGATGTTGTGTTGAACCGCCTTGCTTGTGATGATTTGCAGATTCGGGCGCTGTTGGAAGAAGTCGGTGGTATGTGTTTATATCGTGATAATACCATAGGCAGCGGGAAAGCGGTTATTTTGGTAGGTGAAAAAAGTAATGGTAAAAGCACTTTTATTTCGTTGCTTCAATCCATGCTTGGAAAGGACAATGTTTCAAATCTTGACTTTAAGGAATTGGATGCAAAATTTTCAACGGTAATGCTTTACGGTAAATTGGCGAATTTAGGGGATGATATTTCAGATTCTTACAAGGAAGATGTTGCCACATTCAAAAAGATTGTGACGGGTGAACCCATAAAAGCGGAAGAAAAAGGCAAACCGCCATTCAATTTCAAGCCTTATGTGAAGCTGGTTTTTTCAGCGAACAGCATTCCACGGATGAATGATTCCACCGGGGCAGCATTGCGGCGGCTTCTGATTATTCCGTTGAATGCGCATTTCAGCGAAGGGGAAGCGGGTTATGATCCGCAAATCCGTTATAAGCTGGCAGAAAAAGAAGCGGTTGAATACTTTATCAAGCTATCTGTTCAGGGCTTGTGCCGGGTGCTGGAAAACAAGAAATTTACAATTCCGGAAAAGGTGCAGAATGAAAAAGATGCTTATGAGAAAGAAAACAACCCGATTTTAGCCTTCATTGAAGAAGTTGGCGAAGATAACATTTTGAATGAACCGACAAAGGACGTTTTCAAACGCTATGAAGTATTTTGCGCCGAAAATGGTTTTCGCCCTATGAGTAATCTAACATTTTCAAAACGGATCAATCAAGCGTTGGGAACGGCGGTAAAAAATATCCGGGTCAATGGACAAGTAAAGAAGGTGTTTGTTACGGTTGTTACGGTTTGAAAAATTAGCCCTGTTACGGTAACAAGTATTGATTTTACAGTATTGTTACGGTTGTTACGGTTGTTGACAAGTTCTATATAGAACAAAAAAATTTATGAAAAATAAGAATTTTTTTCGTAAATATAAGGTAATTATAAAAGCCCTTTAACCGTAACAACCGTAACGGAAAGGAAGAAAAAATGACAGGTGAAGAATTCTTGAATAAGATTAGGAGTATCAAGCAGATCACCGGGCTTGAATGGGAAATAGTAGGTGAAATTCTGAACGCAGATGTTGTCAAAGTAAAGGTTTTTGCGGATGATGAAGAATTTTCTATTTTGATGGGTTATCCGAAAACAACGATTGATATTGAATGGATTCAGCAAGTTTCTTTGAATTTGTTATTGAACAAGATAGCAGACCAAACGGGAAAGAAAAATCCATTCGATATTTCGTCAAATCCAGCGGAAGCAATAAACTTTGCGATAAATATTTTGAAAGGTGGTAAAGACCATGACAAACGAACAAATTAACATGATTGACAACAATGAAACAAAAGCGAGGGCAATTTTACAAAGCCTGATTTTCGCCCTTGAAATGGATGCTGATCCGGGGGAACAGGTGAATGTTCTTTTCTGTGCGAAAGCTGCACTTGATTATTTGGATCAGAACAACAAAATTCTATCCGTGGGACTGTAAAGCAGCACACTGGCACGATTTGAACAGTTTTGAAAAGATTGTGAAAAAAACCTACTTCAAACGGGGCGGGGAACGAAAACACACACTATTTCCCGCCCTGTTTCCTTTATGGGTGGCAAAGCGGTGGCAAATTCCCCATATTTCCCCGGCTGAACACTTGGAAAATGCTGATTTCAAGCCTTTTTCCGGCATGGTATTTCCACAACAAATAGATATGGATATGGATATTTTGAAAAGTTCACTTCAAAAACAAGGAAGGTGTTTATTTTGAACAAAAATGAAATAGCATTGAACACACTGAAAAGCATTATAGGCGATGAATTATTCAAGGTGGTATGTGATAATTTGGCGGGAATGCAGATTTATATAAAGCCCTATACCCTGTATCAAAATGCCGTGGAACGGAATAGCCACATTAAGGAAGATCGGCTTTCCGGGGCTGATTGGTGCGATTTAGCTGAAAAGTATAATTTGAGTGAATCTCGGATCAAGGATATTTTCTATAATCGAAATGTGGTTTGAATCTTTTCGACTGTCCTATTTTTACCAAAAACCGCTAAATATGGTTATATAAATGGACTTTTGCACAATATCTTGTATAATTTAGATGATTGGAACGAAAGGCGGTGGTATAGTGGCACGAATCAATAAAGAATTGGTTGCCTTGAACCTATTAACCTATCCAACCAATAAAGAAGCGGCTGAAAAATCCGGCGTGTCGATAACTACACTTTACCGCCTGAAAAAAGACAGTAACTTTCAAGAGGTTTTGCAGACGGTAAAAAACAGTATTTTTCAAGAAGCTATGCAAAAGGCACAAGGCTATTGTTTAGAATCGTTAGAAGTGTTGCGGGAAGTAATGAACGATAAAGCAGCAACAGATTCTTCGAGGGTATCCGCTGCAAGAACCATTCTTGAATTAGGTGTTACGTTGCATGAGGATGAAAACATTATTCAGCGGCTTGTGGATATGGAAAGGCGTGTGTTTGATGATTAGACGAAAAATAGGGCAATCGGCAATTATGAACCGTTTGAACAGGTTGGAAACGGCACAAAACAGCAAAGACCATATTTCCAGTGTCGTATTTGGTACAGAAGATGATGGGAAACTTTGGACATTCAATTTAGGGAAAGGCGGCATATATTTTGAAAATATGTTTGAAGTCGAAAATTATTTATGTACCATTCCGGGAGTAACTAAAGATACAGTACTTATAATTGATAATGTGAGCATAGGTTGTGATTTATATTTACCCACCGAACCGATTATGTATTTTTGCAATTCAGAGGAACGCCGACAATTTATAGCCGGATGGGAAAACCCTTCTTCATGGATGGAAAAATATATAATGCTGATTCAACGAGTTCTTACATTAGCGATTGAAAAGCCTGATATGCCGCTTCCGGGCTTTGATGATCCGGCGTTGAAAGACCTGATGCAGAATAAAGATTTAATGAGTATTGAACAGCTTGTTAAACGGTACGAAGATCAAATGTGGTTCGAGGGAAACAAAAAATAATCAATGGAAAGGAAAATGAAAAATGACACAGGAACAGTTAAAAAAGTATTTGAACGGCGTGATTGACGAAATTAGAACGCTTTATGTCAAAACACAGGAACAGATTCAGGAAGTTCAGAAAAAAGCGCAAAGTGGATATAGCAGCTTTTACAATATTCCTATTCGCTTGACTGCTGAACAGGCTGAAAGTCAAGAGCAGATCGGGCGTGACGTTGCCAATAAAATTATGGCTGAGTATCGGGAAGCTGTTGAAAAGCTGATTCAGGAAGCGGAAGATACCCTTAAAACTGTAAAGAAAGCAGCAATTCAGGATTTCACCGCCGCTGAACCTGTACCTACGGAATTACAGTTGCGTATGATGGATCAAATCAAGAAGGAATATTCCACCGATAAGGACGGCTTAAATCTTACACAGGTAAAGAAATTTGAAGATGCCATGAATTACCATGTGGACAACGAAACGGTGAAAGCCTATCCCTATTATTTGGCGGCAAAAGATTTGTTCCCGGACGATACGAACAATGCGGAAATTCTGAACAGCGTTTATATGAAGTTGTTCCCGGCGCTTGCGGAAAAGAAAGCTGTCATTGCCGGAATCGAAGAATATGAAAAGTTCTTCAAAACGGCGGTTATTTGCCATAAGCTGGACACCATTTCCAATGCTACGGAAGCGGATCAGTTTGAAATGATCCGTATGAAACAGGAATTAGCAGCGCTCGGAACAATCGACAAGCTGAATCAGCGGGTTATTACCTACGTTGGGTAATTGCTGGGGGTGTGGGGCTTTCCTACACCCCTTATTTGATATTGTGGGAAAGGCGGTAAGCGTGTGAGAAGATATAAATTTGTTTTTGAATGGCTTGGCGGCAAAGTAACCGCCTATAAAACACAACCTGAAATTGCAGAAATGTTGAAAAATCCTGACATAAAACTGATAAGCATTGGTGATTGTGAAGTTTTCAAGCTCCAAAAAAGGAAAGGAAACAGCTATGACAGCAAAAGAATATCTTTCAGAAGTTCAGACGCTTCAAACCATGATTGAACAGAAGCAGGAAACAATAAAGCAAATTTGGGAAAGCATTACAACTGTTCACGGGTTGCAATATGACCGGGAAAAAGTGCAGGGTGGCAAACAAACGGACAGGATCGGGGAATCAGTCGCAAAGATTGTTGACCTTGAAAAAGAAGCTGAAGCCGATATTGTGAACCTGATTCATAAAAAGCATGAAATCATTACGCAAATTCACGCTTTGGATAATTACCGTTATATTCAGCTTCTTTTTAAGCGGTATATTGAATTTAAGAAGTTTCAGACCGTAGCGGAAGAAATGAACTTAACAGATCAGTATGTGAAAGAAATGCACCCTAAAGCCCTGAAAGCATTTGAAAAACAGCATCAGAATATTTTGCAGAAAGAAGGTAAACAGATATGAATAATCATCAAACGCTATATTTGAATACGGTTCAGGAATATAACCGCCAAATTATGCAGCTTTTAGGCATGGGCGCACAGGCAGACCGTAAAGAACTTGAACGGTTATCCGGCATTATGAAAAAATTGAAAAGTTCACTTCAAAAATTAAATTCTGAAACGGACAAGTTTAAGCGGTATGTAAATAACCCGTCCAAATACAAAGCAGCGTTGAAGCCGTACATTGAATTTTTGGAAACAACCAAAGCAGAAATTGAGAAAGTGGGGAAAGTAACATGAACCCGAATATTGAAGTAATAACCCCGGTTTTGTGGGCGGTCAATAGTCAATGGGTAAAAGCTGGGTGGATTTCGGAATTATCCCCCGTTGCAGATCATGGGGAAAGCGTGAATCAATATGCTTCTCTTACCAATGACGGAATTATGATTTTGAAAAAAGAATCAGATTTTTACCCTATATTGAAGCAGATCATTCCCAAAATTATGCAGCATACAGATCAGGAATTGCAGCTTTGCAATCAGACAATGAATGAAAAACTTGCTTTGAACGAGTATGAACGATTGTATTTGAACGTGATGGAATGGGAAATTCAGCGGCGAAATGTGCGCCGGGCATACTTGCGGGATCACCCCAAAACCATAAGGGAACGGATAAGAAATTTTTTAATGAAAGTTGGTGAAAAACGTGGCAACCATAAGAACAGCGATTGAATTATACGATGCTTTTACCGCCCCCATGATGAATATCATAAATGCGGTGAATTCCGGCGTTTCTGCTATGGATCAAATGCAGAAAGCGATGAATGAGCCTGTTTCAAGTGCGATTGTAGATAGTATTTCGGATCAAATGGAGCAGGCTATACAAGCGATTGAAGCAGCACGGACAGCATTGACAGAACCCGTAACCCATGAAAATACAGGCATTACATGGGATAGCCCTACTATGCCCACTTTTACCAACTCAGGGGTTGAAAGATTTCAGCAAGAAGTTCAAAGTGCAAACAATATGTTGAACACTTTGAGCAGCACACAGGAACGCATTGCGGCAACGGCAGCGCAAACCGATTTGTTCCCCGCTGGCGCTGTTGCCGATATGAACAATATGCAAAACCGCCTGACGGCTATTTCACAGCGTATTCAGGCGATAGAAAGCAACCCCCTGAACCTTGGATCAGACGAAGCAAACGCCGAACTGGAACAGTTGCGGGAGCAGTTGGATCAGGCGGTACAGGAACAGGAAGCCTTGAATAGAGCCGTTGAAAACATGGACGTTGAAGCGGCAAATCAGGCATATTTGCGGCTTTCGCAGACGGTGGGCAATACTGAACGATATATCCGGGACAACACGGACGAACAAGGACGGTTCAACCGTGCGATTGAGGACGGAACGGAACAGGCAAACAATTTGATGAACATGATTAAGGGCGCTGTTGCCGCTTATGTTTCGGTTCAAACAGTTCAAAAAGCCCTTGATTTGTCGGATCAGCTTACTTCTACAACCGCCCGATTGAACTTGATGAATGACGGATTGCAAACCACACAGGATTTGCAAAACATGATTTATCTTTCCGCTGAACGGTCAAGGGGTTCGTATCAGCGAACCGCCGATGCCGTTTCCAAACTTGGACTTATGGCGGGCGATGCGTTCAACAGTTCGGAAGAAATCATCGCTTTCACGGAACAGTTGAATAAACAGTTTACCATTGCCGGAACGGAAGCGGCGGGCATTGATGCGGCAATGTTGCAGCTCACACAGGCGATGGGTTCAGGCGTTTTGCGTGGCGAAGAATACAACAGCATTTTGGAGCAAGCGCCGAATATCATTCAGGCAATCGCTGATTATTTGGACGTTCCAAAAGGGCAGTTAAAAGATATGGCAGCGGAAGGGCAAATCACCGCTGAAATCGTGAAAAACGCTATGTTTGCGGCGGCAGATGAAACAAACGCAAAGTTTGAAAGTATGCCGAAAACCTTTTCGCAAATATGGACTTCTTTTCAGAATACCGCATTGATGGCGTTTCAGCCCGTTCTTCAAAGGCTGAATGAGATTGCGAACAGCGAAGCATTTCAGGCGTTTGTTGAAAATGCCGTTGAAGCCCTTTCAATGGTGGCGGGCATTGCGCTTGAAATCTTTGATTTGATGGTACAGGTGGGATCGGTTATTGCCGATAATTGGTCGTGGATTGCCCCCATTATTGGGGTGGCAACGGCGGCGCTGGTTGGGTATTATACCGCACTTGGAATTTATAACGGAATTCAGCTTATAAGCAACGGTATCAAAGCGGCGGCGGCTTTTGCGGAAACAGTACACGCCGCTTCCCTTGCAATGGAAGCCGGGGCAACCTTCACGGCAACGGCGGCGCAATATGGGTTCAATGCGGCGTTGTTTGCTTGTCCCCTTACTTGGATTATCGCCCTTATTATCGCCTTGATCGCAGTTGTGATCGCAGTTGCACATCATATTGCAAGTTTGGGCGGCACAGCGACAACAACTTTCGGGGTGATTTGCGGCGGCGTGAATGTGGTTATCCAGTTCTTTAAGAATTTGGGGCTGATGGTTGCAAATATCGCTTTGGGTATCGGAAATGCAATCGGAGCGCTGGCAAGCAACATTATGACGGCGTTTCACAATGCGATTTGTTCCGTTCAATCGTGGTGGTATGACCTTCTTTCCACTTGCTTATCAGTCATAGAAAGTATTTGTGCAGCTTTGAACAAATTGCCGTTCGTGGAATTTGATTATTCAGGTATCACATCGGCAGCGGATGACTATGCGGCAAAATCGGCGGCAGCGGCGGCAAACAAAGAAAGTTATCAATCCATTTCGGATGCGTTTAATGAAGGGTTCAGCACCTTTGACGCTTTTTCGGATGGTTGGGTTGCAGATGCTTATAATGCTGGCGCTTCTTGGGGTGACAATATTTCTAACACCGTATCAGATAAAATTTCTGATCTTTTCGGTGGTGATAGCAATATTCCAAACCCTGACGATTACACAAATCTTGCCGATTACGGTTCAGGAATGGATTTAGGCGGCATTGGAAGCGGGGTTGATGATATAGCGGGCAATACCGGGGCAATCGCTGACAGCATGGATATTACGGAAGAAGATTTGAAATACTTGCGTGATATTGCGGAGCAGGAAGCGGTCAATCGGTTCACAACCGCTGAAATCAATATAGATCAATCGGGTATGCAAAACCACATTTCCAACGGTATGGATTTGGACGGCGTTGTTTCCGGCTTGACGGATGCCGTCAATGAAGCTGTGGACAGTATAACGGAAGGGGTGCATGACTGATAGTTCCCTGAATACCCCCGGAAGAAATTTACTGACATCTTCCGGGGGTATTTTTATGCTTGACTATTCGTTACCAATAGCATATAATATAGTTCAAGGATATTGAAGGGGGCTTTGAACTGTGGAAGAACGGAACGCAAATGTTATTTTTGGGAAAGCTGGCGGCAACGCAAGCAAGAATTCATATACCTGCAAATTGTCTATTCCTAAAACATGGGTTGATCGCATGGGGGTTCGTCCTGATAGCCGGGAAGTAACGCTTTGTTTTGATGGTGATACGTTGACAGTACGCCGCCCGGATATGGCAAATATAAAGCGTGCGCCGCTTGCCAATAAGCAGAAAATCCGGCGTTTCGCTTTGGTGTGGCAGCAGATGTATTTGAATCACAAAACAACCCCGTTTTTCTTCTTTGAAGATACTTCATTCGTGGGTGACGGAATGGCAGATTTGGGGTTTGAAATGGATTGCGGAAAATCGTTAGAAGAAGCGTTTCCCGGAACAAGGGCTTTTCAAGATAATGCGGCGTTGGAACGGATCATCAAACAAATTGATTTGCAGACGTTGGGAAACGCTATCTTTTCACAATGGCGATATTGGAATCATTGGAGTATGTCACCGATGGAAGAAGAAAATTTTCAATGGTTTGTTATAGCATTTTCCCGGCTTGCTGAATTGACAAAATAAAGAAAAGGCACTTTTGAAAAGTAAACTTCAAAGGTGCTTTTTTTATCCCTTGCGCAAGGTGGTGATGAAGTTATCAAGCAAACCGAAAAACGCCGTATATAAGCGTTATATAAAGCCCTGTTATAATATCCTTTGTCGCTATGCGGAATAAAATTCATTTTTCAGGAGGTACATTGATTATGAGCAGGAAAAGGAAATTATTTAAGGCGCTTTCGGTGTTTTTGTGCGTGCTTTTATTGTTTGAATTCAGTTCAGGCATACACGCAAATGCAGAAGGAAACATAGAACACGTTTTTGATGCAAGCGATTTTACGTTGGCGATGAAGAAAGCAAAGGATGGAGATATTATTATAATTTTCGGCGAAATAAAAATTAACGGTTCGTTCGGCAGCACTGATAAAACAATTACGGTTCGGCGTGAAAATGAAGATTCCCGCCTGATTGCAGGGTATGGGGTGGAAGTTCAAAATATTATATTTGACGGGGAAAATTATATTTCGGGTTTTCCCATGATAACAACACAAGGCGGGTTTTCAGCAGAAAATTGTATTTTCCAAAATTGCAAAGGCGAAAAAGGATCGGTGATAGGTGGAGCGGTTCAGGTGGAAACGGCAGATGCCACATTTACCGGGTGCAGCTTTTTTGATAATACATCCGTTTCAGGCGGTCATATTGCCGTTAGAAATGATTGCTCGGCGAATATAACGGATTGCACATTCAAAGGCGGCTATGCGAAAAATTATGGCGGTGCAATTTCTGTGTTTGCCGGGGCGAATTGTTATATTGATTCATGCGTGATAACAGAAAATGAAGCTGTCAATTATGGGGGCGGCATTGGGAATCGTTCTTTCGTTCAGGTGAAAAATACAAAGCTATATAACAACAAAACCCAATATGCGGGCGCTGATATTGGGAACGGGATCGGTGCAACCGCTGATTTACAGGATAGCATTGAACAATTAGTTGAATTGTTCAAAGAAGATAATATTACCCCGAAAGGATGGGTTTGCGATTATGATTTTGAAGAAAACCCGTATATTCCAGACATTGAACCTTCACAGGAAAATGCTTTGCTGAAATTGGATTTTGAAGTTGTGAAACCTGAACCTGAAAATACCCCTGAAACAACCGATCCAGAACAATCAAAAGAGCCTGACAGCCCAAAAGAACCAACCGCCACCGATCCCCCAACAGAAAGCGAATCCACCGAAGAAAGCGAACCCACCGAACCACCGAAAGGCGATGAACAGCAACCACAAGAAAACCATGATGGGAATAAAACGCCGGAACAAAACGGATCGCCGGAACAAAGCGGATCGGATGAAACAAAGGACGATACGCCGACAGAATCGGACAAGAAATCGCCCGAACCGGGAACAACGGAAGTTCCGCAATCAACCCCTTCCAATTCAGAAAATGGCGGGAGTTCAAATAATTCAAACAAGGGTTCAACAGAAATGAACACAACAACCGATAATTCCCGGCGCACAACAACGAATGATTCAAATAATACGTCCACGGTCAATAATTATTATGGGCAATCGGAAAATGAACCTTCAAAGCAGCCTGACGTTCAGACAATCGTTATTCCCGTTGACAGGGTAGAAAACGGAAAGCCGATTGAACAAACGATTAAGATTGAGAGTTCCCCGGATAAAAGCGTTTCAAGTGATACAGCAGGAACAACCCTGAACATCAATGTGAACATAGGATCGGAAACAGCAGGACAGCAGATCGTTACCCCCGCACAAGCGGGTGTTTCATGGTATCAGGTGGTAGTAATTGCTTTGCTGGTTGGAATATTGGTGTGTTTATTGAAACGGCGGGAATAGCGGCTTTTATGAGCGTTTTTCTAAATTGGGGTATTCTTTATCAGGTGCGCCGAAAAAAGGCTTATATGGGCGTATATGCGTTGTAGGAAGCGGGAAAACGTGATATAATCATACAGATGATATAAAAAGTTACGGGCGGCAATAGCAAGTGGGTGGAAATGCCACCCGCTTGCCACCGTGACACGCCGAATTTTGAAAGGTTCACAGGGGTTTATATTTTGAACTGTTTGAAAACCGCTATTTTTTAAGGATTTCAACGCCTTATATAGCATTGAGAAATTGAACTTTTCGCTTTTTCGACAAACAACACATGTTGAAACAGTCTGTCTGATGTCTAGGGTCAAGTGTTTATGTGTGAAAAAGGCTTGATTTCAGGCCTTTTTTGCTATCGGGAATAGGAAAATATTCAATCTAAGGTCTAAACTTAATACTCTGCGGAAACAGGACGATAAGCAAGGAACATAAAATGTGTGTATAGTTTAGGCGTCGATTTAGATGTCGGGCATTGAGGCAGTGATTTGGATGTCAGAGAGAGTTTTGGCAGTGGATTGAATAACCATATTAGTTCGTAAAATTTACAAGCCCTGTTATGAAAGAAAAACGGAGGTGTTGATAATGGCAATAGTACAGGATGCTTATGATATTCCATTGGATATCGTGACAAAATTAGCGACTGGAGAATACAGGATAATCGGCAGCGTTGTGCGATACGCTGTAGGACCACATAAGGGACAGATTGTAAAGCACTTAAAGCCAGTAGAGTTAAAGGCGGCAGAGCAGGCACAAGGAATTGGAGTCAAGACGCTCCAGTTTGTGAATGAACATAAAAAGGGCACCATCATTGTATTGGCCGGTGCTGCGGCTGCTGGTATAGGTAAGTGGACTTATAACAAGGTGAAAAACCGTGAACCCAAAGTAGTCACTGAGTTCAGAGCTGCATTGAAAACTTATATTGATGCTATTCGCAAAGGTAATATGAGTGTGGAGAAAATCAATAATCTTATGTCTTCACTGGAGGATCTGAAAAAGCATAAGGATTACAAAAAGATAAGCATTCAGCTGACGACAGAAGAACTGGAAGTATTGGTGGGCAGGATTTATGAATACACTGCCAAGCTTGCCAAGAATAATGAAGTTGAATTGACTGAAGACGAGCTTCTTACTTCCGATAAAGGAAATGCAATTATTAATTTGCAGACATACCTTAAGGCACAGAAGCGAATATTTGATACAGCGGCGTAAAATGGGAGGTATGGAATGATAAAAAACGATATTTTTAATTATGTAAAAACTTGTGTTGCTGATTATGAAGGCTTTGTGGGAATTGAAAAACTCCCTGCTTTTACAGTAAAATCAAAAGAAATGACATTGAAGAAATCACAACAACAAGGTTTCGATGCACCAGCAACGGTTTTCTATGATATTCCGACAGGTGGACATACTCTTGAAATCTGGTCAAAGCTATCACTTCCTCAAATGAATGCGGAGTATCTTGTATTTCATGAATTTACACATATTTGGGATGCTGAAACATATTCTCAAAAAGACAAAGTAAAACACATGTCAAATAAAGGATATACTGAATACCATGCGGCACAGATAGACTTTATGAAGGTATTAGGTGCAAATAATATTGTAGAATCATTTTCTTTTAGTATGGAACAGAAGGTCGAAACTTTCGGTGGGACAAAAACGGCTGAGGAATTTGTAAAGATGCCACTCAATCTTGCCATTGAGTTAATTAGTAGAGATGATTTTCCAACAAACATTGAAACTTTAGCAACAACAATTGGTGCGATTTTTAATTATTATGGAAGGCGCTCAATCTGCAAAATGTATGCAAAAGAGTACAATGATTCTTTAGATACAAGTGTAATTACCGGATTCCTTGGAGAAGATACAGTAAAAGCATTAGATGGATTTATGCTTGGGTGGTTTGACTCCGGGAAAGTGTCCCTTATTGATGTACTATATAGGAAAATGATTATATCTCTTGTTCAAAGAAATAATCTTGGATGATAACTAAAAGGCTCCCCATCACCGGATGTTGCTCCAGTGGTGAGGAGTCTTCTTTTTGCCGTGTGCCCGGCGGCGCACGTTTCTAACAGGTGAAAGTCCTAAATCCGCCCGGTAGCCTGCAAAGAAAAAGTCAATAGTTATTTTTAAAATAAGTTATATTAAAAAATTGGTATCACAATAAAGCCGCCAATTATTGCCGGCTGAAAAGGGAAAGATGAAAAACTACTATTAAGAAGTCAATGATGAGAGGTATTCATTGACTCGTCCGTAATAAATACGGAGAAATTTGTTTGCACCAGCGGTCATATAAACGTAATAATCTTTGCCTTGAGCACGTTTTTTCATCATAAATCCGTATACCGGATCATCTGGAGGTGCCAGTTTCATAAGTGAGTCCATAATTAGAAATAAGGTTTTTCTGAGTTGTGGAGCTCCTCGCTTTGATGTTCGAACACTTTGTTGCTCATAGTCACCAGATTGATTGGCACCTGGATCAACCCCGGCATAGGCAGTTAGAGCACCTTTATGAGAAAAACGGGATACATCACCGATTTCAGCTATCAGTTGCGGGCCGAGTGTAGTTCCTACCCCAGCCATATCAAGTACTATTGGGTATTCTGGAAGTTTAGCGGCAGTCTGGTTCATAAGGAGACGAAGTGATTCCACATTTTTTGAGGCTATATTTAGCTGATCAACTGCTTGCTGAATCAAAAGTTTCGTTACATTATCTTTTGACAGTGTTGCGATAAGATCGTGACTAAATTCATATATATCGTTAGGCTTTTGGGACTGAAAATTATATTTTTTCTTTTTACACCAAGATTGATACCGCTCAGAGAACGAAGAAATAGACTGTCTACGTACACAGTCAACGTGCCAGAAGATAGTGACAAAATCCACCCATTTTTGGCTTCCATCATTTCTTGCAGGGCTGTCAAAGAAGGTATTTATACCTGGAAATGTTTCATCAAGAAGAGCAATAAGATTATTCTTCATGGCTGTTTTCTGTTTCATGTAGAAATCAAACTGGCGGTTCATGTTTTTCAGTTGTCGGCGTAATTCATCCGTGTTGTTGTATGGTTTAAGTTCACACCAGTTATCAAGAGTGTAGCGTGCGATTTTTATTGCATCAGCTTTGTCTGTTTTTACTTTGCGTAATGTATTATTACCAAAGTCTTTTATTAGTTTAGGATTAATGGCACTTACGAATAAACCAGCGTCTGATAACCACTGCGCCATGGGCTCATAGTATCGGCCAGTATGTTCCATAACAATTCGAGTATCGCCATTTAAGCTTTTCAACTGGCTAATTAGATATGTTATGTCAGAAGATGTGTGTTTTACATCAAATGGTTTAGCAACAATCTCTCCGAATGGGCGGAGGATAGCGATTGTACTTTTGTTTTTTGATACGTCAATACCTACTGCATTCATTGTATTCTCCTTGTTTTGTATTTTGCCAATGGTAAGGTCGGCTTTACTCATTGCTTATTCTAACTACTGGCTGACACGAACGTAATAGCTCTACCTGCGTAAAACGAATGCTGCGAATAAGGGCAGGCTGACATTCTACCGGACGGACGCGAAGTCCAAGTGGGAAGCAGTCATACCATTGTTCCCTTCATTCTAACAGCTTGAGCAATAAGAAGGATATGGACATGGCTGGTTGTCATGTACCTTATCCATAATTCTATTGTAGTAGTGGGAAGGATATAGCCGAAGGCAAGGGTGTCCATCGTGAGGTGGAATCTGAAGGAAGCCGGATGTGGGAACAGACTAACCACGGGCAAACCTCCGGTCTGACGAACAGAAATCGCATATGAGGTTCTGTATGAGGATAAGTGCGCCCTGAAAAAGGGCGGATGGTTTAGCGTGGGGAACACCCACACGGCAAAGCGCAGCGAACCGCCGTTAGTGAGTCTTAGGTGCTGTCTGGTAACAGGCAGGGCTAAGCGTAGACAACAAGGAAGCAGGGGGGCAATGCTATTGAGCCCCGAAATTTTACAAAGTCCCATAGGCCGACGTAGTTTATCCATACGGAAGGCAGCATCACGGCATGCGATATCGCGAGTGTGTCGTGGCTCTGGCGGGGGCAGAGGGTCAAGCATGCTTTACAATGGCCATCCAGTCAACAGGGGAGAGTCTGTGGTCTCTTGAAAAGTTATTTTCAAGTATGACGTACAACAATAAAACGGAGGGAATCAAACGGACCACAGGCAGTCGGATGCGGGTATAGTACCAAGGAAACCGGTAATGACGGCGGAGGGAAGGCCTGTACATAATAACACTCTTTCTGAGGACACATTTACCGTACTCAGGGACGGAGGAATAGATGGAAACGAAATTAGAAAGAATAGCAGATAAGTCGGCTCAAGAAAGCCGGCCCATATTTGCCTCGCTGTACCACTTGCTGAATAAGGAACTACTGCTTCAATGTCATAAAGAACTAGACGGAAAGAGCATAAGGGAACGAATTAATTACGTAGTGGATGCAGACATCAAAGGATTCTTTGACCATATGAGCCATGAGTGGACCCTTAAATTGTGGGATATTATATCAAAGACCCGAACATCCTGAACCTGATAAAGAAGTACCTGAAAGTGGGAGTTCTGGAGGATGGGATATATCAGACAAATGAAGCGGGAAGCGCCCAGGGAAACATCATCAGTTCGGTACTGGCCAATATCTATATGCACCATGTACTGGTATTATGGTACAAAAAGTACTTTGAGAAACAAGGAACAGGAGAGAACTTTCTGTTGGTGTACGCGGACGACTACCTGGCAGGATTCGAAGAGAAGTCAGAGCGCTGCTTTATGTTTAGAAGAAATCCGGATATTCCGCAGCCAGAATCTCCTTTGCTTTTGATAAGCGAGAACGGAAAGTGGTACGTTTGACACCAAGAAGGTCAGCGATTGCCTTGTCGGACATGTTCTGAAGACGAAGACGAGCAATTTTCTCGGCCTCCGGCATCAAGTCCTGCAGACGCTTGAATAACTGTTCCAATGTAGCTCGGTTGCAGATGATTTCATCAAGAAGTGGCGACTTGTCCGGGATGCTGTCCAGTGGAGTGCAGGTATCGCCATCCTCGTTTCCTGATGAAAAATCAAGAGAAAGCATGCCTCCACCACGACGGAACTCGCAGTTGAAGCAATAACCATCGCAGAGCCAGAACTTGTTTTTGGGGCAGACACACTGGCCGTGGAACTGTGCCTTTTTGCGAAAGGCGTCATAGAAACGGGTGTGCTCACGATAGAAGGTTTCAGGTACTTCCATCCACTGACGGGTAGCTTTGAGATAGATGCGGTGTTTTTTACTATGATTTTCGTTGTTTGCCATGTGATTGTCTCCTTTCGGCTGTTAAATCGAAGCGGAGATAACCTATATGGCTACCAGTTTTGCTGTTCATAAGATGATCACCTTATGCGGATTACTCCGCTTCGAATCGGTAACCAGCCGTACATAAGCTGGCATTCTATATTGAAAGTTCTTCCATCCATTAGCTACGAACACACTTCGTGGCTACAAAGAAGGTGGGCTAATTTCAGGAAAAGTAGTTTTATGCCTTGCTCAGGGCACTTTCGATATTGCCTTTGGTGTCCTTTTCTCACGGAAAAAATTCACAAGAAATATAAAATGTCCTTTTTGCAAACAGAAAATTTGATAAATGGACACAAGTGTGATACAATATTCAAAGTTGTATTTAGCGTTAGATACTCGGTGCCATTTGTTCTGTCCTTATTATAGAAAATGACCTCTATCAATTTGGGGATAGTTTGGAACACCGTGGTACATCGTGGTACAAATTAAAGAGAGGGAAAATGTTCGTGGAATTCAAAGTGTTTTTTTCCGATGTTAAAAAACGAATATTAGATGGTACGGATGTTCCGTATTTCTTCAGAGATTTAATTGTGATGATTACTAACGTGAAGGAAGAAGACTGGGGCACACCGAAAGACCCATCGACTAAGCTGGCCAAAGAGAGTACTCTTCGGATGTACGCAAAGCGTGTATTGTCAAAGAAGTTTACGCAAAGCATTGTCTATAGGCTTAAGCCCGAGCTTTTTGTTAGGCAGATGAAGAAACGCCCAAAGGCAATATTGAAGTCTTTGGTAGAAGATTATAAGCCGTATGATTCTTCAACTGACGAAACCAATATCGCGCAAAAGCTCGCAGAGTGTTTTGCAGAAATTATTCGGAGTTCTGCGGGCCTGGTTGAGTTGGGTGTTCTTGAGGAACAAAAGTAGCAGCTTGCGTTAGACCTTAAGGATCAATATGGTGCCTATCTTTTGGGGGAAGCCGAGTACAATTGTCCATTTCCGGGCTGCGGAAGGGCACTAAGTATTTCAAAGGATGGAAAGGTCACATATTCCTATGAGGTGGCGCTTATAGATAAGAAAAAAGCACCGAAGATAGATAATCTTCTGGCGCTCTGTCCAAGATGTCATGCTACATATTTAGTTGAGCATAATAATAAAATCTGCAAAGAGCTTACAGGTGAGAAACGGATATTGATGGGGTATCAAAAAAGCGTAACACTACTTGATGATTTACCCATCGAAAAAGGAATTGTCGGAGTCATACTAAAGGTAAAAAACCTTAAAGAAAAGGATTTGACAGACGTCTTACTTGACCCGAAGGAGCTTAAACAGAAGATGAGTCCTGCTGATAATTTCACATTATACATGACTGTAAACACTTATGTTAACACCTACTATGTTAGGCTCCGAGAGATAATGATAAACTTGAATAAACGTGGTGGGATTGATTATGACGAAATCCAAGACCAGATACATGCCATTTATAAAAAATTACACCACTTTACAACTTTATTAACAAAATAATATCGTACAGAGCCCTTTGATGTATAATAAGTTTGACGACTAATACACATGAAAGGAATGACTCTGTACGACAAACTTATTATACAACGAGAAAAATTTAATTGGTAGACTTTAGCGGTATTTTCATTTTTATTTTGAAACTTTTTCTGCACCTATGGTTGATACCCTGATTTTATTAGCCCTTTCTATACTTGTATTGGAATCCGCCGATTCCATCCGCTCTCTGTATTGCCATCTTTTGTCAGGTATTACTGAAAAATCTTTGAATGTATTTTATTACGCCTGTTCCTATGCAAAAGCTGACTATTCCAGATTTATGAATGTTACTGCAAAAATCGCATTGAATCTGATTCCGGATACTCTAAAATCTCAACCGGTATTTTTATGTGTTGATGATACTATGATTTCCAAATCCGGAGAGAAATTTGAAAATGTCTCCAAACTGTTTGACCATGCTGCTCATAATGGCTCAAACTATTTGAAGGGGTGCATTGTAAGTGTCATGCTCTGTGTCCCGGTATGGAATAACAGTAAAATATCCTATCTTTCTGTACCACTTGGATACCGGATGTGGCAGAAAACGGATTCAAAACTGGAGCTTGCGGCTTCCATAATCCGTCAGGTGATGCCAGATTTCAGGAAGAAAAAAGATGTTATCATTCTATGTGACAGCTGGTATGTGAAGAAAAACCTTGTTTCCATCATTGACGAATATCCAAATCTCAATCTGATTGGGAATGCACGATGCGATTCTGTTCTGCATGATCTTGCTAAAGCACCGACTGGCCGGAGGGGCAGACCTGCAAAGCATGGGGAACGTCTGTCTATAGAAAATGACCTTATGCTCTCCGATGAAAGAATCGGAGATTGCTATACGGGTGTATGCCGAGTTCTGACCAATATCTTTGGTTCCAGGGAAGTTCTTACATATGTAACTTCTACCGAGAAAATCGGTGGAACAAGACGCCTGTTTTTCAGCACCATATTTCCGGAGAATATGCAAAGCTTCTGCGCATGGCAGGAGAAAGCACCTCTGAATCAGACAGGAAGCGGTTGGATGAAATATATACCATTATTCTGCTATTCAATGCGGTGGAATATCGAGGTTAGTTACTATGAGCAGAAAACGTTCTGGTCATTCTGTAGTTACAAGGTACGCAGCCGTAAAGGTATTGAAATGCTGGTGAACTTAATCAATATCAGTTATTGTGCAATGAAGTTACTGCCTTATCAGGACGAACTCTTTGCGGAGTTCCGCAATGAAAGTGTTCAGGAATTCCGTTTTGCACTGAGTGAGCAGATACGGGCTCAGATATTTTATGCCACTATGGTGAAAAATATCGAAACCAGTATAAATTCCAATCGGCTTATTAAAGCTTTAAAACAGGTGATTCAGCAACAGGGGATTCATTTGTAGAGTTGTAAAGTGGTGATAAGATTAAAGAAAGCCAAGAAAACGAATGTCGAAATATTCAATGAGATAGTTTCCAAAATACACAAGGGAAGTCTTCAGGAAGAAATCTAATGTCAAATTGTTGTTTCGTACTTCATTCAGAGCTGTGATGTATTCGATGCAATTACCAAATAAATTATATTCATATAAAAATAGTACGTTAGCGTTGATGCCAACAGTGCTTAATGAATTACAGGATGGGCCTATACCAGTGCTTGAGTTGTTTGGCAGAGTACGGATGTCATTAAGGGATGCAACAGATTTTATTTCAGTGATGGATTGTCTGTATGCGTTGAGGGCTGTTGATATCGATGACGACAGGGAGGTGTTTTTGGGTTTATAGAAATGAAGTCACCTGTGTTCAAGGAACAAGGTGTAGAGAGACCAGTCATCAGATTTAAGGAGGGCTTAAACGTCATTCTGGGAAAAGAGGATGGTGAAAACTCCATAGGAAAATCTTCTGCGATGCTTGCAATAGATTTTGTTTTAGGCGGGAATACATACATTGAAAGTGATGGCGTTAAGCATATAGGAAACCACACTATCTTCTTCACCTTTAGATTTGACGAGAAAGAATACTATTTTGCCAGAAACACAGGCGATTCTGACAAAATATTTGTTTGCACAAGAAAGTATGATTTATCATTTTGTTTCAGACCTTGTAGGTGGAAAAACCAAATATGAGGAAAACCTTGAAGAATAAGAAGTTTGGAACTTCAACTGGCCACTCTTACCGAGGAATCAGAGAAGGGCCATACTGAAGAAGAAGTCGAAAAAAGCAAGGCGAAGGCTCGCCTGTCAGCGTATAAGCTTCAGTTGGAAACAGAAATTCAATCAAGGCAAAGAAAACTAAAGCTACTGGAAATTAGCTTGGAATATGGTCTCTATCCAACGGAAGCTGACTTGTCGGGTCTTCAGGAATATTTTCCCGGTGTAAATATCCGAAAATTGTACGAGGTCGAGAAGTATCACAAAAAACTGGTAGCAATATTGGATGATCAGTTTGTAGTTGAAAGAGACAGCTTACAGGAGGAGATTGATAGTCTGCAAGCGCAGATAAGACAAATCAATTCGCGGATTTCGGAGTTTGGGTGTGTTGGGAATGTTTCAAAGGAATTCCTTGATAGAGATTCACAAATCAAAGGAAATATCGATGCGCTTTAATAGCAAAATTCAGCGTTCCTGACTCTTACAGAATTGAAAGAGGCAAAGAGGCGTGCGGATGATTTTCTAAAGAGAAGCATCGAAGATATTTTGGTTGAAATAGAAACAGAATTAAACGATAAAATGAAGTCCTATAACGATTCTCTGTTCGATGATGATGCTCCTCGAAAAGCTCCGAATCTGAGATTTAGAGGCTATAACAGCTATATCTTTGAAACACCGGATGATTATGGAACCGATTCAAATTATAAAGGGAAGGTTATATATGATTTGGAAGTTCTCAATTGCACTGTGCTGCTTGCAATAGCACATGATTCCCTGATTCTGAAGAACATCAGTGATAAGGCGATTAATAGTATCATGAGAATATATGCAAGGAGTAAGAAACAAAAATTTATAGCTTTTGATAAGCAGGCTGCTTACCCGCAAGAGACAAGAAAAATTCTCATGAATAACAGGGTGCTACAGCTATCTGATAATAGTTGTGAATTGTATGGTCAGTCCTGGAATAAGGAGGAAAATGAACAAAATGAAGATGAGTTACAATAAGCTTTGGAAACTATTAATTGACAAGCAACTGAAAAAATCCGATTTAAGAACGTTTGCAGGGATAAGTTCTTCTTCACTGGCAAAGCTGGGAAAAGATGAAAACGTGACAACAGAAGTTTTGGCGAGGATTTGTAACGCATTGAAATGTGACGTTTCTGACATCATGGAATTTGTACCAGAGACACCGTTAGAGAGGAGTGATACATCTAAGTCTTGATAAATGGACGATGTATGTGAATATGAGAATGATAGTTATTGTAAAAAAAAGCTTAATCTGGGAAATGTGTCAACATTCTAATTTGATGATAGATGACGCCCCGATTGAAAAGACGGAGGTGGTAGAAAATGATTAATAGAGAAATACCCTTTAGACCAAAGCTGGAAGGTGAATTTAGGGTTAGATTTTATAATGCTGCGTCTGAAATAACTGAAACTACTGCCACCTTAGCTATTGCGGCAATTGCAGAACGTGAGATAGAATGGGTCGAAAATGAATGCTCGTATAATCTTGAGCAGCGAAAAAAGTATCGTGCGGTATGGTTCCTTTTTAGAGACCTGATTCGTGCGTCATGGAAGGCGTGCTATAGAGAAGGCGTATTATACATGAGCTTGCCAAGTTTAAATGGCGCAGATATACATGATACAACGTCACCTGAGGTAAAAGCTCTTTTACGTAGTTGGATGAGCGAGAGTCGACATGAACGACTTGTTGGATATACCGATTTTATTAAAAGAATGGAAACCCCTAGCGCAAACAAAATGAGCATTTCAACTCTAATTGCCGACGGTAAAGAGCTTGCAGACCGTATAAGGAGGGCACATAACGGCGAAATCGAAATTGAGAATGCCGTTAAGCCGTATCTTCAACTTGTAAGAGAAAACGATAGAGATGAATTTACCGGCCTAAAAATTTCAGAGATTTGGAGATATTTTCGGTTAACCTGGTCTACGCCTGCTGAAACTACCCCTGGAAGAACCATGCAATATTTAATCAGAGATGCAGCACACCAGCACCACGCTGTTATGGGGATTGCATCCTTAGAAAATTGTGCTGTTCAAATAACCTGCAGAGATGATTATATTGGATGGAATCAAAAAGCATTTATTGAAAGAATTCTAAAGTTAAGTGATTTCGAGGCAGTAAATGAATTAAAGCAACTTCTCAAATATTTAGAGGATGGCATTTCTGGAATTGACTATGCCGACCTTTGTACCGATGCAGTTGTAAAAGACCCCACTGTTGAGGATATTCAGTTACTCTTTGATGAAGCTGCTAACGCTGAGCAAATCCGTCAGCAGTTTTTGAAGGATGATATGGATAGCACTACGGACGATGCTGAAAAAAGCGAACTTGGTAGTATTTCTATGGACGCAGAGAAAGCACTTTATCGTAGAAAACGTGCTGAGCAGTTGGCACGCCTCCTTAGCGCCAAAAAAGCAATCCGAGATTTGTGCGAAGACAAGGATTTTATAGAAAAGTGGCGGGATTTTTGTAAAAGTGAAAATGGTAACTCTGCCATCAGAAGTGCGTTAGTGGCGCAAAAGACAAAGCATATTGGTTCCAGTATGATGGAACTTAATGTTTGTGGAGCCATACCACCATACAACGAAATACTGGGGGGGAAGCTTGTTGCTCTTTTGGCAACTTCGCCACAGGTTATTCATGATTATAAGGATAGATATGCGGATAAAGCAAGCGAGATTGCAAGCCGTTTGAAAGGACAACCAGTTTGTAGACCTGCAGACCTTGTATATGTTGGTACAACATCATTGTATTATGTCGGCTCAAGCCAATACAACAGATTAAAAATACCCGGGGGAATCTTTAATACGGATTTTGATATTGTCTGGAAACAGCTTGGAATGACCATAGGCTTTGGAACGATGCATATAAGTAAGGCAACGACGATGAGCCTTACTGAAGCAACGAGCGATGGTTTTAATCGTATCAACCATGTTTTCGGTGAAGGAGCCAGCCCTAAAATGCGACTTCTCACAATGTCTATTCGTGAACTACTTGAATCAACCAATGAGGATTCAAAGGATTTTTCTAAGCATGCAATGTCAAGAATCGTATATGGCGTATGTTTAGCAGAAAATACATTTGATTATCTTTTGGGTAGAGACTCGGAGCCGAGATATTACACGGATATGTCAGACTATGCTGCCGGGACTCAAAAGATTGTTGATTTTTGGCTAAATCGATGGCTGAAAAGTCGCTTGAATTATGAGCCAATTTATCAGAGAATCCGTGATTTTGATAAACAAGGCTTTCTTGTAAGCAATCAGATAGAAGAAGATGAAGAATGGAGTTTTTCCAAGCTTAAGGAGGTGTCACACATGCCTACAAACGATGAAACGAAAACAGGTCTCCAGTTTATACGAGATTTTTATAGAGGCTCCAGTGCTTATGCTGACCATATAGCATCTGAACTACTGTCGGTAATACATCTTGAGACAAAGCTTGATACTGCCATCATGGATGCTGCCCTTAGCGGCAAGGATATAGTACTTACTGGCAATCCAGGTGATGGTAAGACTCATGTCATTCGACTGCTGAAGGATAAATTGGAGAGCACCGGAAAGCCGATTTGCATTGAATTAGACGCAAGTACACTTTCTAATGATGATATCTACTTGAAATGGAAAGCGGCAAGAGAACGCAATACGCCTTTTGTTATTGCAATTAATGCAGCTGTTCTATACTCGGTTTATCGAAAATATCCGGATTTTCAGCCTATTAAGGATGCCTATTACCAGATGAGCCACGCTGTTGCTTTTCATGATGAAGTAACCGAGAACAGCAATTTGGTCGTATTTGATTTGAGCAAGAGAGAAGTGCTAACTGCAGACATTCTGAAAAAAGCAATTGAGAAGTTGACGGATGATACGCATTATACAGAATGCGCAGATTGCCCATTGCATGAAATCTGTGATGTGCATAAAAACTGCAGCCTACTTAATAGTGCTTTATTCCAAGAGCGCCTCTTTGTTATTTTGCAGAGAGTATCCATGCAGGGTTATCATGCAACCCTACGTGAACTGCAAAGTCTTATTGCTTATTTGATTTTCGGGAATAGAAGCTGTAAGACAATTAGCCGTACAACCGGAAGCAATCAGTATGACTTGGTAAATCTTGTGTTCTCTGGCAAGGGAGCTCTGTTTGATGCAATTCGAAATGCAATTGACCCAGTTGCCATCTCCCATCCTACATGGGATGAGAGGATTCTGCTCAATGATATTCCTAATGATAGCTGGGTGGATGGGTACGAGGTTCCTGCTGAAGCCCTCGCTTATGATAACCACGAGCTATTTAGTCTGAGAAAAAGACAGTTCTATTTCTTTAATAAAAACGGAGAAGAACTGCTGAAAATCATGGATGATGATGTTACTCGCTTCCAAAAATTTTTAGAACAGGACAATAGTAAGATAATTAAGGAACTGGTTCGTAAGCTTAACATCTTCTTTGGAGCTATAAAAGCTTCTAATTCCGAGTTGCAGATTTGGACAGGCCATAGATATGATAATGAGCCGAGAAAAGTGTTAATATCTATGGGCTCAATTAAAAAGAGTGGTTTGAATATTGGTAGACCCACCCTCCTGAAGAATATGAAGAGTGGAATAGATATGACAGCCAACTATATCCGTCTGGAGAAAAAGGATGCCGCACATATCTTTCTGAAAATTGATTTTGATATGTATATGCTCCTGTTAGAGGCTGAACGTGGCGTTCCTGTTCTTTTTATGGAGTCCGACCTTGTCAAAAAGGTTTGGCGTTTTGTAGAGCAACTTCAATCCTTTAAGGATTTAGATGAGAACGATACTGTTACGATTTCCCTATTGGACGTTCAAAACAAAAAGAAAATATCGGTAGCTATTGATAGAGAAGAAAACAAGTATTCTACTATCGAAAGCGAGAGAGCAAAGGAGGTATAACATGGGTAAGCGAATAAATCTTTATTCTTTTAGAAAAGAAGTCGATAGTACATATGTTGGATTTACGCCTAATGGCGGTTCAATTAAACCTGTCCATGTTGCCAATGGAGTTCAAAGATGTATATATGGCGGATTCAACACTCCAATGCAGATAAAAAGACTTGCCTTAGTGTCAGATGCAAAGGGTAATGTACCTGCAGGAAGCGAACTTGAAACAATATGTTCCGTGCTCGCAGAAAATGAGAAAATTGAAGATGGAATCTCTGAAGGCTCGGTTGAATCCATGCGTAATGTTATGCAGAGACTGTTATCTGCAGATAAGGGCGTATACGTAGTAAAGGGGCTTAAGGATGATATGATATCCTTTACTGCGGGCTCAAAGTATTTTCTGACGAGAACCTCAATCTATGAGGATACAGGAGAGTTTATTGGTGGCTTGATTCGTTCTTACTGTCCGGAATTAGCAGAATACATTAAGGAACTGCTCGATAAGGCTAATGACCCTATTTCGCTTCTCTTTGAACCGGTTTTAGAAAACTCTATGCAGGTGTTTGAGAAGAGCAGACACGAGGATTTACCAATCTTTACGGAACCAAATGATGCTGTAAAGTGGTATTTGAAGGGCCTCAATGAAAGTGGATTATGCTTGATGGATAATCTTAAGCAGCATCCAAATACATTAACACAGTTACGCCTTTTCAACTTCTTTTGTATTTTTCAATTGATTCGTTATATGGCGCTTCTTGAAGCCTTTTATTGTGGCGAAAATATAAGACCAGTGCTACTGGACTTTTCAGGTATGGCTCCGAGTCAAAGTAGTGTAGCGCGTGCATCAGAAATGGCTTACACACAGATGCATAAGTCTATCAACCGTTTTTACGCATGGGGCTATGCACAGAAGTTGAAGGAAAAGGATTACAGCAAAGAGGCCCTGCTGGAATCAGAAACTCCAGTTTATGACGAAAAGAAAACGGCCTCAGTTGAACTTGACACCTTATGGGCATTGGCAAAGGATCGTGCAAACGCATGTACAACAGATGATGCTGTAAGACTGATATTTGGCGAGACCATGTACGACATGCTGGCGCTAGAAGCATCATCACATCCGGTCAACTGCCTTAAAATTCTGGGAACCTCTGCTGGTGTATTATATCCGCCAGATCAAATGCATCCTAACAAAAGATTTGTATTGTCACAGGATATCTTGGAGATGATACTTCGCAGTACTGTAAGCCCAGACGAAATGCTCAGCGGAAGCGATATGAGAAATCGCTTATGGGAACGTTTTGGTATTATTGTTGGAGGTAGTACATACGAACTTGAGAGACTCCATAGAGGTGGAATGCTCCTGCAAATAGACGAGGATTCCCTCGAACGAAATTTCACTTCCTTCGCTGTATCACTTGAATCCATGGACTTTGCGGAGGTAATGGCAGATGGCATTCTTCAGATTCGGTTAGGAGGTTCGGAGTGATGATGGATAAACAAAGCCTTGTTATAGGTCTATTAATAGAAAAAATGACGGATTCCAAGGTTGGAATTCTTGCTAAAGGTATTAGCGATATTCAGCCTGCTGAAATAGCGGTTGAATTGTCGTCTCAAAGAAAATCTCATGTTTATATCGCGGCAGTAGGATATAGTATTTCTGCAGATGTTGAAGAAGCGGCTTATACCTTAACTCCATCCATTGAGAAGGCTGTTCTGTGGAGAAGCGTTCCTGAGTATGCAGGAAAAATTGTTGTATTTGTAAAAACTGATACGGATAAGTTGCACTCTCTCGCTGAGTTTGATGTTGTTTCGTTAAAGGATGTTTCAAAATATCTTCTGGAACAGCAGATTTCCAATGAAAGTAATACACCTACACAGAATTTCTGGCGTGCACTGCAACAGACCTCGGATTATTATTCCTTTGAGGCAATTATGGAATTTGTTCAGGCAGTTTCAAATGAAGGGACTGCTGCAGAAGCCATACCAAATAATATGTGGAGACTTAACCTTTTGTGCGATGCTAATATTCTTGGAACAAAATACAAACCGGATGAACGTTTGACCCGAAATCGTGAGTTGATTTTTGCTATTGGACAGTTAAGCGAGGACTCTCGTAAAAAGTTGAGTCGTTCATTGGCAAGAACAAAGGGAGATGATAGAGTTCGTCTGCAAAATGCATATACCCTTCTTCAGAATCTTTATAAATACGGAAACAGGGATACTTTGAGACAATTGGATTTTGCAACAGTGCAGGAACTATTTTCTGCTTCAAAGACAAACGAGTCCAAGAAAAAGAAGAATCCACCTACGACTCCGGATGGAACTGAAACCGATACACCTGATGTAACCTCAGAAGCAGTACCTATTCGTCCAAAGGAACTGGGACGGTTGATTTCTGATGCAATTGTTAATGGTGACGAAGAAGACATTGCAGTTGTCAAGGAATTGCTTGAGGAATTGAAAAAGCATTTTGACCCTGAAACAGAAGAGAACGCTGAGAGTATACCTACCATTAGTGGAGTTTTTGACGACAGGACTATAGTCATTGAAAATCACCAGTCGGATTTAAGAAAGCTTGTTGGAACCGTTTGCAATGAGACTGCATGGGGCGGCTTAATGGAGACAGAAGAAAGCGTTCTGAAGGATGCTATCTCTGCGGATATTAAAAGTTTCAGTCCATTTAATCCTGTAGGCGCAGAATCTATGGTGGCTTTTCATGGTGGAATTGATGGCGGTCAGCCTTTGTTTGATTTCATTACACAGTTTGATGCTCAATTTAAGGCTAAGAACATTGAAACCGCTGAACTGTTCGTACCTATAATCGGGGAACTGTTGACCCTTCGAGGCAAGCTACTTAGCAATTTGGATATGATAATGTATTATCCTGTTCTTAGCTTTGGAGTCGATGAGGAAGCACGTCAAACACTCATTGGGTATATTGAGGCTTGGGCAAAATTGTATCACGCATTCAATATCAACGAGCTTTCTATGCGCGAAATGAGTCCAAGTAGTACCAGCTTTATTGCAAAGGCTTTGTTATTACTTGATGTATTGTATGTAAAAACGCCGAAGGAATGGAAGGCTATTCTCCTTCCGTTGCATCCAATCTTTTTGTGGCGCTACTATGAGATTTTCAAAGTTCTTCCTTCGAAGAAATCGCAGTTGAGTGAGGATGATGCGACTGCTCTGACTGCTGTATTAACCCAACTCCCTCAAATTTTGAGTTTTGTTATTGCAAACAGCATTGTTACTGAAACTTCGGATGACAAGGTTTTACCATGCTCCGGAAATATAGAAATGCTGCCAACCTTCGAAAACAAGACAAATAGATATTTGGGTGATGATGGAACTCAGTCAATCGGAGAAATCCTGACACGATGGATTGGCTTTGCCCCTTATACCAAAAACGAAATTCGAATCTGCTCTGTCGACGCTCCAGACCTGATTGCGAATATTCGTGCAATCAAGTCCTTTATGGACCAAAATGATTGTGCAAGAGTAGTTTATGATGTCTATTTGACAAGAAAGCAGAACGGTAATAACGAACTTTCAAAGTTGGATTACTCTGGTAAGGATTATGAAATTGGTGAGTTTATACGACAGAATAAGATTGCTATCAGCATTCGCAATGTGGAATCTGCAAGTGAAGTAAAGGTTGCTCTTTCTGAAAAGCCCGTTCATGTCGCGTTCTATTTTGACCAGTCTGCATATGCAATTGAGTTTGGGCCAAATAATAAAAACCTGTACATCAACCCGCTTGTTGTTACCTATGATTATGATTTTGATGAAATTCAGCATAGAGGAAGCATTTTCCCTTCATCTGAAATGGATTCTGGTTTAATCGGAGACTATCATAAGTTGATGAAGTCGGCTGATATTATTAGTAACAACATGAATCCGCGTACAACGTATAATGGAAGCGCGGATATGACAGCGGTAGTTTCTACTATTCAGGAAGGTATGGTTCAGTGGCTTGTTGCTGCTGATAGGGATACAAATAATTACGACCCGTGTGGTGCCGTCCCGATTGGAGAAATGCAGTATGACCGTCGTATGGTAAATGTATGGGCTTCTAGCGACTCCAGAATTATTACACAGTATTTAACTATGCTCCGTGCCTATAATCTATACCCGAAACCAGAGACTCTCATTGGCATTTTGAAAAACTTCGGGCATATTGCATCTAATGGTCTCATCAGCATTCCGAAACTTGGTGCCGATGCACAGGCTATAGACAACAAGAAAAAAGGTCTTATTGGTACACTTTTTGCTGCGTCGTGGTATACGAGAAATAATCAGGATTCACTGGTAGCCTCGCTTGATGATGATAAGGCTCGTTTGTGGCTTCAGGATAGTCGTTTTGGAAATGAACGTGCTGACCTTGTTGGCTTGAAGTATATCGCCGAAACCAATACTCTGCTAATTCAGCCAATAGAGGTTAAAACCAGAGATGAATCACCAGATGCCACTATTACAAAGGGCGATGACGGAAGACAATTAATTTCTGGTCATGCTGCTGGCCAAATCGCGTCAATTGTTGGAATGCTTAAAGAGATTTTTTCTGTTGATGAAAATTCCTCTGATATGTTTATTTCTGCAAGACGTGAGGTGCTTAAATACCAAATTGTTTCTGAGTGTTTCAGAAATGTTCATGATTCTGAGTGGCAGAAGAGATGGTGTGCCATTCTGAAGAAGGCTTTCGGAAACGGAGCGAGTGGAAACATTAATATTCAAGTTTCTGGTCTGCTCATGCATATTAAGCTAAGCGAGGTTTCTGGAGGTAAGGTTGTTCAGTGCTTCTATGCAGATACGGACGAAGGTCCGATTGAATATAGGGATTGCCCGATTGAATATAGACTGTTAAGTGCAAAGGAAATACAGCGGGAGGTGCTTGGAGAAGGCACTGTTCTGAAGGAAACACTTGAAGCAGATTATGATTCTGATGAGGTTCCTGAATCAAATGAAGAAGGGGCAGTCATCTATGAATTTGGAAATCCATCCTATTCTATGGTGGCGGAGCAGCAGACTGGATGTGAGACTGAACCAAAGGAAGCTGTTGCTGAAGTCGTGGCTGTTCAGACAGACTCAGTCGAGGTGCAAGCTCAAGGAAAAAAAGGAGTATTGAAGGGTGTTCCATCTGAAGAAATTGAACAGTTGGTAAAAGACTTCAAACGCTCCTGTGGCGATTATCATGTTAGTCTTCGTGAGTGTGAAGCAAAGTCGGCAGTAGTTGGTCCAAGCGTCATTCGCCTCAGTTTTAAACTCGGACGCGGTCAAGCCTTACAAGGATTAGCAAGCCACCTTGAGGATATCGGACGTGAAATGAAGCGAACTGGCGTTATTATTCAGCAGGTTCCCAACTCGGATGAGTTATTACTGGACGTTCCAAGACTCCAGAGGGAGAAGGTTCTCTTCAAGGATGTCATTAATTTCATTCCAGCAGTAACATCGCCGGAGCAACTGTTCTTCCCGCTTGGCAGAACACCGAATGGAAATGATTTGATTGAGGATTTGAGCCAAATGCCTCATATGCTCGTTGGCGGTAGTACTGGCTCCGGTAAATCGGTATTTTTGTTCACCATGCTGGCAGCAATGCTGATGACTCATCCTAAGAAAGAGGATATGCAATTAATTCTCTCATCCTCAAAATTGGAGGACTTCATTCACTTCGAAGGTCTTCCTCACCTTTATTCAGGTAGGATTATTTCCGATGCAGCAGAAGCAACGAAGGTTATTAAAGAAGTTGTTTTCGAGGAATCGGAGCGTAGAGGTAGACTTCTTGCGGAGGCACGAGTTGCCAATATTATCGAATATAATAAAAAGGTGACCGAGAAACTTGCACCAATTGTTGTGGTTATTGATGAGTTCGCTGATTTGTCTGACCAGTTGGAAACCACGAAGGAAAAGAATTCATTCTATAAACCAGTACAACGAGTCGCACAGACTGGAAGAAGCAGAGGAATTCATCTTGTTATTTGTACTCAGAGACCGGAAGCAAAACTTGTTCCCTCAACAACAAAGGCTCAGTTAAATGGTCGTGTGGCACTGCGTGTGAATGATGGACTTTCTTCGAGAATGATAATCGAAGAGCCAGATGCTCAGTACCTTCAGAAGCACGGAGACATGATTTATCGTAATGGCGATGTTGTCGAGCGTGCTCAAGGTTATCTGATAGAAATTGAGGAGTTGGACAAAATTGTAGACGATGTAATCCACGGAAGAATCTAAGAATGGAGGTGTAGCAGGTGCCGGACAAGAAATCTATGGACTATGTATATGGAATCTTTCGAATGGAAATAAAGAACCGTTTTCTATGTAGCGTAAGTATTGATGGAAAGGACGAAACCTGCTACATTCCATCATCTTGCAGGCTCAGTAATTTTATTGATATGACAGGTAGAACGGTTTTGCTCAAGCCAATAGAAACACCAAACGCAAGAACCTCTTTTGCAGTGTATGCTGTAAAGTATCGCAAAAGCTTTATTTTACTTAATCTGGCACAGGCCAATCGTGTAATTGAAGCGCAAATAAAAAGACGGTATTTTTCATTTTTAGGGGTCAGGAAAAAGGTTTCTCGTGAATATAAGATAGGTAGCTATAAGACAGACCTTTTTATTCACGATACAAACACACTCATTGAGATAAAAAGTACATTGTCATTTTCTAAGGAATCAGTTTTTCCAACGGTGTATTCTGAAAGAGCGGTAAAGCAACTAAAGGAAATTTCACGATTGCTGGATGAGGGATATCGTGCTTGCTATGTTTTGGTTTCACTGAATCCGTGCGTAAAAGAAATAGTTATAAATTCCGAGGTGGAAGACTACTGTAGAATCTTTATGGAGTGTGTTGAAAAAGGGATGACCTATTGTGCGTTCTCAGTGCGCTTGCGAGAGCAGATCCCAGAGCTTTATGCAAAAGTCAAAGTTACAATATGACCTTTTAATTTTGCCCCACAATTTAAATTTACCCATTACAGTCGAAGATAGGCCCTGCAAAAATGACACAAACAGCTGAAAAATGTACTTCGAAATAGCAGCAGAGGGCTTTGAATCAGGCTATCAAAATGCCAAAGACGCTGAAAATGCCGTATTTATGGGCTTTTTCTGGCTTGATTGCTACACAAACCTTTGTATCAAAATACTTGTCTTGATAGATTTCGGTTATAGTTCTGGAGGGATGTTTGTCCATAGCACGGATTTTATAAAGAATCACAATAAAATTTATAAACGCCTCAAATTCGACACGTTTATAAATTGCGGATGATTTCGCAGAGGATACATCTTGATAGGTATGTACAAAGTGATATCACGAAGTTTTATAAGCACCAAAAACTAAAGCGATAAAGTGCCAAACCGACATGATGGCGGTTTGGCGGTCGGTTTAAATGATGCTTTGAAAAATGTGTTATACCGATTTCAAAATTCCAAAGGGTCAAAATGAACCTATGGAAGAATCTTTTGGAAAAAAGCCTTCAGCCTTTATGACGTGTCAAAGCTCCAAAGAAACATTCAAAGCACCAACATATTCGGGGCTTTGGAAAATAGGATGACTATTGTGTAAGAAGAAAATCCACGAATAACCCCATCGAATTCGAGAGGGCTTAGAAGAGTTGAGACAATCACGAAAAATGCAGCAATTTTCGGAGGCATATATATAAGTACGAATGTGTTAATCGGTATGTTCCCATGAACGAAAAATTGCCTTGATAAGTTTCCGCAAACAGGCAGCGACTACCTCGATAACCTGATATCATAATCGAGGTATCGAGCCATGTTGAGACTGTGGTACTGTTGTCAGAAAAAAATTATGCTGTAGGGATTTTTTTCTGAAAATATAGTGGTGTTTTTCAGGATGAAAGTAAAAGTAAGCCAGAAATAATAAATAACTAAAAAATTTAATGGATTAGTATAAGTTATTTTCAGAGAATTAATCTGTATTTACAATGATTATGAGAGGTGTGTTTTTTTGTTAGATAATATGTGTTATAATAAGCACATTCAAAATTTATATATTAGTTTTTACTAGGGATTATTAAATAAATGCGTCTCACAAGGAGAAAAACATGTTTAACAGCCTAAAGTCTCCAATCTTCTTAAAATCAACCAGCAATGCAGAATTTCAGCTCCAAAAACTCCATGAAATAGAGCCTAAACTAAACCCAGAAGGAAAAGCCCTGATACAGCAGGACATAAAATTCCTTGAATATGGTATTGCCGGTGAAAAGAATGTAGCTTTTGAGCTGAAGAACAGCGGTATGCCAATGTACATACTCCATGATATTTATTTGACAGACGGAGATCTAAGTGCACAGATTGATTACATGGTATTCACTAGAAAGCTATGCTTTGTTATTGAGTGCAAAAATCTTTTTGGTAATATAGAAATTAATAGTGCAGGTGATTTTATACGTTCGATGAGTGTGGGAGGAAAAATAAGAAAAGAAGGAATTTATTCCCCAATAACCCAGAATGAGCGGCATCTCCAGGTAATAAAGAAAGTAAAGACAGAATCCAGAAATAATTTTCTGACAAAATTCCTGACAGAGCGATATTTTGACAGCTTTTATCACTCTGTTGTTGTTCTGGCGAACCCCAGGACAATTTTAAATGCGAAGTATGCCAAAAAAGAAGTTAAACAAAAGGTTATTCGTGCTGATCAGCTAATTGCCTATATAAAAGAGGCTAACAGTCAGTCAAAAGAATCAAACAGTTCAGATAATAATATGAAAGAATGGGCAGATTCCTTCCTGCAGCTTCACAAGGAACAAACCTGTGATTATACTGCGAAATATGAAAAGTATTATATTGCTAAACAGACATCAATAATAGCAAGTGATTCGGTACAGACAGCTGCGGAAACTACCAAAGAAATAACACCGAAGTCCGTGCTGTATAGAGCTTCTGAAGAAAAGATCGAAGATACAGAAATTTTCAAAGAACTAAAAGCTTATCGCCTCAAAAAGAGCCGGGAAGAAAACATCAAGCCATATTATATTTTCAATGATGCTCAGTTAAAAGAATTAATATCAAAAATGCCAGCTACTGGAAATGAATTACTCCTCATCCCCGGTTTCGGTGAAAAAAAGGTAACCCAATACGGCCCTGCAATTCTTTCAATCCTGGAAAGGTACCGCAAACAATGAATAACCAACACACCACTCAAACCCTGAACTACTACAACCAAAACGCCGCCCAGTTCAGCGATTCCACCCAGTCCCTGGACTTTGCTTCCGTACAGGACAAATTCCTTTCCTTCTTACAACCGCAGGCACACATCCTGGACTTCGGCTGCGGCCCTGGAAGAGACACGAAATATTTCCTGTCTCACGGCTGTAGCACAGATGCCATCGATGGTTCGGAGGAATTTTGCAGAATCGCCTCCGAATATGCCGGAGTCCCTGTAAAACAGATGCTTTTCCAGGAACTGAATGTATCAGAAGAATACGACGGCATCTGGGCCTGCTCTTCAATCCTTCATTCCACCTATGATGAGCTTAAGGAAATTCTGAAGAAGCTTGCCCGTGCGTTAAAACAAGAAGGCATCCTGTATGCATCCTTTAAATACGGAGATTTTGAAGGAATGAGAAACGGCAGGTATTTTATCGATATGACAGAGGATAAACTGCAGAGAATATTACAGGAAACAGATGTATTTCAAATAAAGGAAAAATGGATAAGTTCAGATGTACGCCCGGGAAGGGATGATGAAAAATGGATGAACATGATTCTCGTAAAGAAAAACTGTATCTGATAGGCAGGTCCGGTAATAACTTATGGACTGAGGGCTCAGAATACAAGGCCCGCGGAGCCAGTATGGGAGGAGACATTCCGGCCAACCATCTGCTTACATATTTGGAAAAGAGCATAAAAAGTGCGGACAGCATTGATATCATCGTATCCTTTCTGATGGAATCAGGCGTCCGGCTTTTACTTCCTGCGCTTAAAAACGCGCTGGACAGAGGCGCGGCAATACGCCTTCTTACCGGAAATTATCTGGGCATCACACAGCCCAGTGCCCTTGCCCTGCTCAAGTACGAGCTGGAGGACAGAGTCTGTGTCCATCTCTATCAGGAAAAGAATCGTTCCTTTCACCCAAAAGCTTACATATTTCACTATGCCGATAACAGTGAGATCTATGTAGGATCGTCTAACATTTCCCGCAGCGCGCTTACCAAAGGAATTGAATGGAATTACCGGTTTTCAGAAAAAGATGATGAACAAAGCTATCACCTTTTCTTTGAGGAGTTTGAAGACCTTTTTTATAATCATTCGGTTGAGGTGACGGATAAAGTACTGAAGGATTATGCGAAAAACTGGAAGCGTCCGGCCCTTCAAAAGGATATGGAACGCTATCAGGAAAAGCTGCCGGCGGGGGATGGCCGGCTTGCCCCTGTTTTTCCGCGGGGCGCGCAGATAGACGCACTTTATGCACTGAAAAAGAGCCGTGAGGAAGGTGCCGGGAAGGCGTTGATTCATGCTGCTACCGGAATTGGCAAAACCTATCTTGCTGCATTTGATTCCATTGAATATAAAAAAGTATTATTTGTTGCTCACAGAGAAGAAATCCTGAAGCAGGCTGCGGAAAGCTTCAAAAGGGTTCGTCCGCAGGATGAACAGGGATTTTTTAATGGAAATCTGAAGCAGACGGATAAGCCTGTTATCTTTGCATCGGTTGGCTGTCTGGGAAAAGATGAATATTTGTGTGAGAAATATTTTCCCCAGGATTATTTTGATTATATTGTGATTGACGAATTCCATCATGCGGTAAATGATGGCTATAGGAAAATAATCAGATATTTTCAGTATCGTTTTCTTTTAGGGCTGACCGCGACCCCCAACAGGATGGATGGCCGGAATATTTATGAAATATGCGATTATAATGTCCCTTTTGAAATCACGTTGAAGGATGCAATTAATAAGGGAATGCTGGTGCCGTTTCATTATTATGGTATCTATGATGGCGTGGATTACTCCGGTCTGCCTGTAGTCAGGGGAAAATATTTGCAGAAGGATCTGGATATCAAGCTGATTGTTAAAGAAAGATGCGATCTGATTTATAAAAATTACAGAAAATATGGTTCGCAGCGCGCACTGGGCTTTTGCTGTTCCAGGGCACATGCGGAGAGGATGGCTGAGGAGTTCTGCGCCCGGAATGTGCCGGCATGTGCAGTGTACAGCGATGCGGATGGGAATTTTTCGGAAGACAGGACAGCTGCAATTGAAAAGCTGGAAAAAGGGGAGCTGAAAGTAATTTTTTCAGTGGATATGTTTAATGAGGGTGTGGATATTCCTTCTCTGGATATGGTGATGTTCCTGCGTCCCACGGAATCGCCGGTGGTTTTTCTTCAGCAGCTGGGCAGGGGACTGCGGAAGGAGGCAGGCAAGGAGTATCTGACGGTCCTTGATTTCATGGGGAATTATGAAAAAGCCGGGAATGCGCCGTTTCTTCTCAGCGGGGAGCCTTATTCCAGAGAGGCGGCGGAGAGGAAGGAGCAGAAGGATTTCGATTTTCCTCTGGATTGTGTTGTGGACTTTGATATGCGGCTGATCGATTTGTTTAAAGAAATGGCTGCCAGGAAGGAAACAAAGAAAGAGCGTATCCGCGGGGAATATTTTAGGATTAAGGAATTTCTTGGAGGAAAGGTTCCTGCGAGGATGGATCTTTTTACTTATATGGAGGAGGAAATATATCAGCTTTGTTTAAAGAATTCGAAGGAAAACCCCTTTAACCATTATCTTGATTTCCTGAAGGAACTGAAGGAATTAACTGATGAGGAATGGAGGCTTTCACAGGGGGCGGGATGGGAATTCCTTCATATCGTGGAGACAACCTCCATGTCCAAATCCTATAAAATGCCCATACTTCTCGCTTTTTATAATGATGGAGAGATTAGAATGGGAATTACGGAGGAGGATGTTTATCACAGCTGTAAGGCTTTCTATGAGAAGGACCAGAACTGGCGTGATATGGAAAAGGATAAGAACACAAGGGATTTCAGAAGCTGGGATAAAAAAAGATATGTCAGCGAGGCCCGGAAGAATCCGGTTCATTTTCTGAAGGAATCGGGAAGCGGTTTCTTTGTGGATAGAGAGGGATTTGTGCTGGCTTTGAGGGATGACCTGAAGGACGTGGTAACGGAACCGGCTTTTGTGCAGCATATGAAGGATATTATAGATTACAGGACAATGAATTATTACAAGCAGAGGTATGAGAAGGGTGAGTAGGGGGAAAAAAGAGAATATACTGCAGCCATATGATTTTAACCATAAAAGGGAATATCTGATATATCTAAATGCCTGCGGAAAAAAATTAAATAAAAAGGAATCAGTCTTAATTGGAAAGGATAGGTTCAGCACCTATGAGCAATGGTCCGAGTATGTAAGGGGAAAGTATTCCTGTATTTCGACAGGAAGCCTGGAGAGTTTTTTGAGGTATCTCAGGTACTTGCTGAGATCTGCTATGAAAGTTGAAGGCAGTTATTCAGGAGTGATTATGCCGATAATGATCGTTTTATTAACGTTTATTTTGGGTAATCTTTTCCAAAACGATGCAATTAATAATCTGGTTTGTATTGCATTGATTTTTTGGTTTTTGTGTTATTGTATAAATGCTTTTACTAATGATTCAAAAAGATTACTTCTATATGAAGACTATATTGAAATTATTGAAGGAATCCTGGAAAGCCGTAAGAAATCAGAAAGTAACCAGATATAAGTAATTCATTAATCGATACCCAAAACCCTCATACAACAAATAACAAAGGAGCCCCCTCAAATGAAAAAACAACTAAACCGCTACAAATTCGAAAAAATCGCCAACATGATGACCAAGGAGTTTGGAAAGATCGCCAAAGGTGAAGAAAATGCCTACGCAATGCTCTTTGCCCCCATGGAAGGAAACTTGTTAAAGCTTCATCGGGAAAACCCGGACAGAAACGGAAGAAGGGCAATAGAGGCAATCCATGTATGCCTTCTGCTCGTAGACGGATACCTGACAGATACGGAATATGATTTAAATGGATACCGCACCCCTGAAAACGAAGCCTTTGTCAATGGGCTGTTAATGAGCTTTGATCCCTTTACAAACGATGAGGTCAGGGAAGCCGCCGCAGGGTATTGGGATCTCACATCACCTTCAGATTTAAGGTCATATTTCAGGGAACCTGTCCTTTGCCTGCTGAGAATTGAGAAATCTATTGCATTATGGACGGAGGAAGGGGGCGCAAACGGCTATTTCGCCTATCTGGAACAGACAATCGGAGCAGTTACCCCCAGGGACCTGAAAATGAACTTTTCCGTTCAGGTAAAACAGCAGCCTTAAACCAAATATTCTTTGCACCAGATCCTCTCTTCTGAAAGCATGGTGAAAATATGGAAAAATACAAAGAAAAGCTGCGCAGCGACGCACAACAGCTGGCAGAATACGCCGATACCTCAGAATATCTTACCCGGGCCTTCTTCCATATCTTCGGGAAAAAACTTCTGGAGGAAGGCTACGTGGACTGCAGTTATATCTTGGGCGCTTTGGGAAAAGGCACCTATTATTCCCGCCTGAAGGCGCAGGATTCCGTTCTTTATACCCTGTATGCAGGCAGCTGCATTACCTCCGAAAACCTGGAAATCATGATAAATTATATGGCTTCCATCATCGGGACACAGGACAGGGGACTGACGCCTCTCGAAGAGGAAGCGCTGGTTTTCTGGATTTTTCTTCCCTATCTTGGGGTGTCAAAGCGGGAAAAACGTCTTGAGTATCTGAAAGCAGTTCTCAACCGTTTCATTCGGGAATGGGATGGAAAATACATCGATACCACCCCTCCTTCAGAAGAAAAACCTCTTTCAGAAGTAAAAGCAGCTGCGGAACCCTCCGTACAAAATCCGCTTCCCGAAAGGAACCTTCTGGAAAAGAACGGCGTCATATACGATGCCAATTCCTGTGAACTGGAGCTGATAGAAAACGTAAGCAGCTACGTAAAAGACATCTCCGGCATGAGGCAGTCAAATACGAATCACATCCTCTATTTCCGAGGCCATTCCAGGCTATCCTACGAATTGCTCCCGGGAATCAAACGCAGCCGGAACTGGATGGTAAATGAAAACCGTATGTATCAGGAGCTTATCCTCCGCTGCACCCAGGATTTTGCGCAGTGCCAATCCCATCTGGACTATCTGGTGGAAATGCAGCATTACGGCCTTCCCACCAGGCTTCTGGACATTACGGAAAATCCGTTGGTTGCCCTGTACTTTGCCTGCTGTAGCAGCAGGGACAGTGTGGGGGAGGTAATTGTTTTGCAGACGGAAACGGCATCCACCAAATATGCCAGGAGTGACACGGCGGCCATTTTGGCTGCGATTCCGGTATTTGATTATGCTTTTCAGACAAAGCTGTATGAGTTATGCGTAAACGGCGTACCGGAGGAGCAGGACAGGGAATATCTCCAGTATGCGGCAAAACTGGCCGGAGAGGTAAAATCAAAGAATCCGGGCTTTGAGCCACGCATCAGAAAAAAAGACTTGCTCAGCCACGTATTTATCATGCCTTTGAGAAGTAATCCGAGAATTATGAAGCAGGATGGCTCCTTTATTCTGTGTGGCCTGGGGGACGGCAGAGGCGAAGGAAACAGCCTTCGTACCCTGCGTTATCGGAATAAGTCGGGAAAGAAGCTTATTTTTATCGTGAAAAATAAGGAGAATATTCTCCGTGAGCTGGATTTGTTCTCTATTAATAAAGCGGCGCTGTTTCCTGAAATCGACGATGTTGCGGAATACATCAAGGAGAAGTATACCAAGTAGAAAAACAACAGGTAGAAATACACAAAGGGAAAATATATCAGGCAAAAATAAAGCAGTGTCTGACTTTTTATAACAGTATAAGTATCTCATATTTTGGGGCATCGGCTTCTGCGTTAACGGTTTAAAAACTGCGGAAACCGGAACAGAAAGGGGGACATAAGATGAAAGTGAAGCTTCTCACAGATCTGACAAGCTATAATCCCAAATTTACCAGGGATGCGGTTGGTGAATCAAATATGCATGAATATCAGCGCGAAGGCCAGCCGTGGAGAACATATGTGAACGTGAGAATAGAAGGAGACATGCTTCCGGTGGGCGTGGACGGCGTGGAATGTCTGGATAACGATTACATCCGGATGAAAGCGCTTCAGAAAAAAATTGAAGAAAAAGAGCTGCTCCGGCAGCTGAAGGAAGCGGAAAAGGTCATTCATGCCGTCGGTCCGGCCGGCGGAAACAAGGGAATATACCTGAAAACACCCTGGGACAGTTCCCTGGAAAAACTGGCATCGGATAATCAGGAATGCTGCAGCATTCTGTCTTTCTGTGAGAAAAAGAAAATCAAGGTAACAGAGGTACTGCATTCAGAGTTATATAAATTATAGCCCGCATTCCTGTTCGGAACATGTTTCAATAAAAATAAGTAATAAAAAAGGCTGCAAACAGTGGGAGGCTGCAAAAAAATGGGGAAAGAAGCAATAAAAATGGAACTTGAAAAACGTGCGCTGCCGGAGGTCTTAAGACTTGCGGACGGCACGGCGGTGAACACACCGGAGCTTTGGGGAAAGCGCCGGGAAGAAATCTGTGAAATCCTTCAGGAGGAATGCTACGGGAGGATGCCGCGTACGGGCTGGGAAACCGAGTGGGAGACGGTACAGGAGGATAAAAATGCGTTTGGAGGAAAAGCCGTACTACGGACAGTGGAGGTGCGGATCCATACCAATAGCCGCTATACTTCCTATCCGTTTCAGCTTGTACTGCCGAAAAATGTGCAGAGGCCGCCGGTATTTGTATATCTGACCTTCCTGCCTTTATCCTCGGACGAACTGATGGAGGAGATTACCGACAGCGGCTATGCGGTAGCCAGGGTATCCTATCAGGATATCGCCCCGGATCAGGGAGACGGCTATATGAACGGCCCCGGAGCCCTGTTTCCCGGCAATGCATTTGACGGCTGGGGAAAGCTTGCGGTATGGGCATGGAGCGCCAGCCGCATTATGGATTACCTGGTGGATCTGGAAGAAATTGACGGTAAGCGTATTGCTGTAGCAGGCCATTCCAGGCTGGGAAAAGCCGCGCTGCTGTGCGGCGCCATGGATGACCGTTTTTCCATGGTGATTTCCAATGATTCCGGTGCGGGCGGCATTTCTCTTTTCCGGGGAAAGGAAGGGGAGAATGTGGCGGATCTGTGCAGGAATTTCCCCTATTGGTTCTGCGGCAATCTGAAGAAATATGCCGGTGGGGAGACAAAGCTTCCTTTTGACCAGCATTTCCTGGCGGCGCTGGTTGCGCCCAGAAAGCTTTATGCGGCGAGCGCTGTGGATGATCAGTGGGCGGATCCACGTTCTGAGTTCCTGTCCTGCGCGGTGGTGACGCCTGTGTATGAACTGCTTGGGGAGAAGGGGCTTGTATGCGATAGCCTGCCGGAAACAGGAGATGCATTTCATGAGGGCAGTGTGGGCTATCATTTAAGACCAGGCACCCACTACCTTGGACGGGAGGACTGGAAGCTGTTTATGGAGTACCGCAGAAGGCATGGTGTATGACACAGGTAACCGGCTGGCTTACTGTGGATAATTCATCACAGCCTGGTTATTTGATCCGTTATTGAAATACGGAAGCATGCAGATACATACGATGCTTCTAACAGAGATTAAGGAAGTTCTTAAGGATTACCAGGAAGAGGTTTAAGCAGAGATAAATTTGCAGACATTAAAAAATACCAGATAATACAGAAAGGGATTGGTTAACGCCGATTCCTTTTTTGATTAAAAAATAAATCTTAAAATTACACCATGTGATTTTTTGCAAATATTCTTTTCTTACAACATTACTACATATTTGTGTTACAATAATCTGGAAAATCCGTTAAAGGATTCTTACGTTATAATCTTAATAGGCCCCCAAAGATATAAATATACAGGAAAGCAGGCAGAACCATGACCAGACCCAATACAGCCAAAACAACTCTTCTCAAGATATCCATGCTTTTTTTGATTCCTTTTTTCTTTTTCCTGATAGGATTGAATATCTACAGCAATACCATATACAGGCAGCGGTTAACCGAGAATAACCAGACCCGCCTTACTATGTATGAATCCTTTTTGGAAGAGGATTTGAAACATGTGGAGTATTTTATGTCCGATATGATCGCCAATGATGGCTCCTATAATGCCTTGAGGTATCCTCTCAGCTACGTGGACAGCTATCTTCAGGTGCAGCAGCTCCAGGAAAAATTTGAGTCGGTTATGAAAACGATAGACAGCATATCGGCCTTCTGCATTATCAGTCCCAAAAGCAACATAACCAATGGCCCTTTCCGTAAGAACATCAGCTTTGATGAAAAGGATAATATTAAGAAGTATCTGAACCAGCTTGTAACTGAAAAGGGGGACGAGGCAATTACAGATTGGAGGGTGCAGCAAATCGGGGACAAATATTACTTCCTTAAAATTATGGGACTGGGAGGGGTTTATACCAGCTGTATTATTGATGTGGATAATGTATCCTCCATAGAAGAAAAAGGAACGGAAAAGAGCTATCTTGTTTTTGAGGAAAATGGAATGATTCTTTCTTACCGGGATAAGATGAAGGATTTGCAGATCCGGATTGAGGAAGAGGAAACCTCTTATTTAAGCGGCCATGGGAGAAACCAATTTGTAGTAATGAGCTATTCGGAAATACTCAATTGTTATCTGATGCTTGTGGAGCCATACCGTGGAATCTGGAGTATGGAATCCATGCCGCTCATTATGCTGCTTTTATCTGTGTTTTTTGTAGTGCTTCTGCTGTGGTGTTACCGGACTCTGAAGCGGGATTTCCTGCAGCCGCTTGAGCAGATGGTGGAAACTATGGAAGAAATCAGGGACGGTGGTCTGGAATCACGGCTCTCGGTCAGAAACCAGGTAAAGGAATATAAAAAAATGGAGTCCACCTTCAATGCCATGATGGACAGAATCAGGGAATTAAAAATATTGGCTTATGTAAGGCTGATTCAGGTACAGAAGACCGAGCTTCAGTATTATCAAATTCAGATACGGCCTCATTTTTTTCTGAACTGCATGAAAAACCTGTATGCCATGACTGCGGCCCGTAAGTATACACAGATGCAGGAAATGATTCTTACTCTGTCAGAATACCTGAGAGCGGTTCTGAAGGATCATGATATTATCGTACCACTGGGAAAAGAGTTGGACAGCGTGCGATCTTACATCAAGCTGCAGCAGATGAGCAGTGCGAAACCGCCGGAATATGAGGAAGATGTCAGCCCTGATCTTCTGCAGTTTGAAATCCCGCCCATGTCCCTGCTCACATTTATAGAAAATTCTTTTAAATACGAAAAAAGCAGTGAGGAACCTATGCAGATTCTGGTGAAAGCCAGACTTTTTCTGGATGGTGAGGAACAATTTGTTAATTTGACAATCATGGACAATGGGAGCGGTTTCCCTCCGGAAGTTCTGGAAATTTTAAATGATCCGGAAAAACGGATGCCCGGTGAGCATATGGGAATCAATAATGTGGAACAGCGTTTTTCCCTGCTTTATCAAAAGCCGTGCAGCTTTATATACAGCAATATGAACGGTGCCTGTGTGGATATTTTTGTGCCCTATGAAGAGGCAAGACAACCTGTAGTAGATCTGTAGGAGGAAATAAATATGACAGTACTGGTGATTGATGATCAAATACATGTAGTTGACGGAATACTCTCGGAGGTTGACTGGGACGGGCTGGGGATTGAAACTGTCTGGAAAGCGTACAGTGCGGCGGAGGCTAAGGGAATTCTTCTTCTTAATCAGGTTGACATTATGCTGTGTGATATTGAGATGCCCGGAGAAAACGGACTTTCCCTTCTGAAGTGGACACTGGATCAGGGGATGGAAACAGAATGTATTTTCCTTACGGCACACGCGGATTTTGTGTATGCCAGAACGGCCATGCAATTGGGCAGCTTTGATTATATCCTTCAGCCCGCCAGATATGAGGATATAGAGAATGCGATTCTGCGTGTAAAGCAGAGGATAAAGGAAAAAAGAAATCAGAAAAAATATTATTCCTATGGAAAGACACTTTTTGAAGAACGGGACAGAATAACCGATCAACTCATCGGGGAATGGTATCAGGAACCTGAAAATGGGGGCTGCTGCCGGAAGCTGTTGGAGGATATGCAGAAAATGGGAAAGCCTGTTTGCAATACCAGCCCGGCGCGGCTGCTATTGTGTCAGGTTTTAAAATGGAATAATGCAGCATGGGACAGGGAGCTTTTCCGCAATTCCTGTGCCAATATACTGGAGGAACTGCTTCAGGAATGGGAGCAGAAGGCTCATATCGGAAGCCTGAATCAGGAGGAATATATTTTTATTCTTTATGGGACAGTGCAGAAACAGCCTGAAAGTACGAAAATGTGGGAGATATTGAGAAAGTTCTTTTCGGCTGCCGGGCAGTTTTTCAGCTGTGATATGGCTTTATATGTGGGAAATATGGTGATGTTTGAGGATATGCCGTGTGAACTGGCGGTTATCAGACAGCTGAAAGAGGATAATGTTGCACGGAGAAGCGGAGTTTACAGGGCGGAGAATGGGGAAGATAGGGTCGAGCCTCAGATAAGACAGCCTGATTTCAGAACATGGGAAAAGCTTCTTTTGCAGGGCATGGGGAAGCAAGTGTATGAGGATGCAATGAGGTATCTGCAGGAATTATCTGATGCGGATTGTCTGAATGCCGGGAACCTGCAGAAGTTTTACAGTGACTTTTACCGGGTAATCTGTCTGGCTGAGGAAAGGACAGATACGGCCTGGGAGGATATTTTTACGGAGGAGGAGCAGAGACAGACTGCGCTTCATGCCTATGAGACATTGCAGGATATGCAGCTTTTTTTGAAAACGGTGACATCCTATTTTTCCGGCGAAGAGGTGGATGCGGGAAGGGCCGTCGGTCAGGTAGACGCTATTAAAGAATATATTTATCATCATCTGGACAGTGATATCAGGCGGGAGGACATTGCTGTTGCGGTGTTTATGAATCCCAATTATGTGTCCAGGCTGTTTAAAAAGGTGGAAGGAATCTCACTGAAGGAGTTTATTGTTCAGGAAAAGATGAAAATGGCACGTGCCCTTCTTCTAAACTCCCAGCTTCCCGTGAGCATTGTTGCCTTAAAGGTAGGCTACAGTAACTTTTCCCATTTTTCTCAGGTATATAGAAAATTTTTTGGAGTCAGCCCTACGGATGAGAGAAAAAGATAATGAAATGTATATGGGAATATTTATAACAGTTAAAAGTCACTTTTCTGACAATCCTGAGCTGGGACAGTAAAAATGGTAATAATTATGACAACATGAGGTTACGAATCCGGCGGAAGCGTTCTGTCTTACATGGTATATTGAAAACATCAAAAGACAAGGGAGGGCACCAAATGAAAAGAAAATGGTTGGCATGTCTGCTTACGGCAGCTGTAGTAACCACAACGTTACTGGGCTGCGGAGGAAGCAGCAAAGAAAAAGCACAGACAGGACAGGAGACGGGTTCTGCAACGGATGCCGTGCAGAGCGGCACGGAAGATTCGCTGCAGGAAACAGGAACACAGGAAATATCCGCACAGGAAGAATATGTCTGTAAAATAGTATGTGTGGGCGATGCTACATCAGAAAGCTGTGATAAGGTAGCCCAGGCGGCATCGGAAATCACTATGGCAAAGTATAATACGAAGATTGAACTGGTTCGTCTGAGCTATGGAAGCTTTGCAGAGGAAGTGAACCTGATGCTTTCTTCCGGTGAAAAGTTGGATCTGTTCCCCAATTTTGCATTTTCAACGATTACAGCAGCAAATACGGGACAGATTTTACCTTTGGATGAGCTTCTTCCGGAGTATGGAAAAGACATCCTCAATGCAGTTCCCCAGACAGACTGGGAATGCGTGAGCATTGGAGGCCAGATTTTTGGCGTGCCTAACAATAAAGACAAGGCAGAGGGCTTCGGCCTGGCTATGAGAACCGATATGCTGGAGGAAACAGGTTATGACCTTTCTGCAATTCATACGGAAAAGGATCTGGAAGGGCTGTTCGCCGCAGTAAAGGAAAAATATCCTGACTGCTATCCTCTGGTATCTGATAATGGCGGTATGGGTTATTACAATGTGAGCAGGGATGACCTTGGCGGTGATTTCGGGTGGCTGGAAAACTGTCTTGATGATTCCGAATTAAAGGTTGTAGACTGGTATGAAAGCGATACCTATAAGGAAATTATGCAGCGCAGGTATGATTGGGCACAGAAGGGATATATTATGCCTGATGCTGCCACCAATACACAGAATGCCTACGAGCTGATGGCAGCAGGAAAGGGTTTCAGTTATTTCTGTAATACCAAACCGGGTATTGAAGCGGAATGGAGCAGAAAAGTAGGTAAAGATATTACGGTGGTGGAGTTGGTGGAAACCTATAGAACTTCCGGTTCAGGAATGAATACCTGGTATATTGCGCATAACAGCGAAAAACCGGAAAGAGCTATGCAGGTACTGAATGAAATCTACAGCAATCCGGAGCTGAGTAATATTTTAATTAACGGAATTGAAGGCGAAAACTATCTGATTGACAGCGAAAAAGGAGTCCTGACTTATCCTGATGGTGTAGACGCTTCCAATACATCCTACAGCAGCGTAGCTTGGGTATGGCCTAATGAACTGATATCCATTCCCTGGGAAGCAGATGGTGCGGATATCTGGAAGCAGACGGAAGAATTTAATAACAGTGCGAAGCTGAGCAAAGCCTTTGGCTTTGTCTGGGATAATTCCAATGTTCTTAACGAAATTACAGCCTGCAATAATGTAACGGCTAAATATAAGAATGCGTTGGACTGCGGTTCCCTGAATCCTGAGGAGGCAATCCCGAAGATGGTTAAGGAACTGAAAGATGCAGGAGTAGATGCAATTATTGCTGAAAAACAGGCACAGCTTGATGCCTGGGCTGCACAGCAGTAATCGTCTGATATTAACAGTCCGGAGGAAAAGGGTGCGGATCCGCACCCTTTTCCATAGCCGGAAGAACAGGAGGAGAATCCGGTGAAAAATCATAAAATGAGCCGCAGAAGATGGATGAGATACCTTCCCCTGTATCTGATGCTGCTGCCGGGAAGCATATATCTTATTATAAACAATTACCTTCCTATGGCAGGGACGGTGGTTGCATTTAAGAAGTATAACTATCAAAAGGGTATTTTCGGAAGTGAATGGAACGGCCTTAAAAATTTTATTTTTCTGTTTAAAACAAAGGATGCATGGGTCATTACAAGAAATACAATCTGCTATAATCTGGTATTTATTATAGTTGGAACTGCGGCAGCAATTACGGTAGCCATTTTGCTTTCGGAAATCAAAGCGGTGCGTGCAAGAAAAACCTATCAGACACTGATACTTCTTCCTTTTCTGGTATCCATTGTGGTGGTCAGTTACATTGTCTATGGCTTTCTGAGTACAGAGTATGGATTTGTCAATCATGCGCTTGAGAGCCTGGGTAAACAGAAGCTTTCCTGGTATTCAAATCCGACCTGGTGGCCGCTTATATTGGTTCTGGTGAACCTTTGGAAAAATATTGGTTACAACTGTGTTCTCTACTATGCTACATTGATGGGAATTGATTCTTCTTATTATGAAGCGGCAGTGGTAGACGGCGCAGGGCGCTGGCAGAGAATCCGTTATATCACACTTCCGGCGCTGGCGCCTACCATCTGTATATTGACACTGATGTCGGTATCCAAGATTTTTTATTCTGATTTCGGCCTGTTTTATCAGGTGCCGATGAACAGCGGACCTCTTATAGATGTTACCAATACTATTGACACTTACGTGTACAGAGGCCTGATGGAGACTAATAATATAGGTATGTCGGCGGCGGCAGGGCTTTATCAGTCGATGGTGGGATTTATCCTGGTAATTGCGGCAAACTGGCTGGTAAGGAAACAAAATGAAGAAAGCGCGCTTTTTTAGGAGGAAAATCATGGTTGAAAGAAACAAGACATTTCAAATAATGGCAAATGCAGTCATGATTATACTCGTCGTTTTCTGCATGCTGCCACTGCTTTTGCTGTTTTCTTCATCTTTAAATGAAGAACATGCCCTGATAGTAAATGGCTATTCTTTTCTTCCCTCCAAACTGGACTTTTCAGCGTATAAATACATATTGGTAGATTCCACTCAGCTGTTGAGAGGTTATGGAATATCCGCATTGGTAACGCTTGTCGGGACAACGGTTAATCTTGTATTTACCACATTATTTGCCTATCCGCTGTCCAGGAAGGATTTGCCGGGTAAAAATATGATCGCCTTTTTCCTGTTTTTTACCATGCTGTTTAATGGCGGTCTTGTCCCCTCCTATATCATGTGGACGCAGAACTTTCATATTAAAAATACGCTGTGGGCCCTGATTGTACCGAATTTGCTGATGGGAGCCTTTAATGTTATCATGATGAGAACCTATCTGACCAGTAATATTCCGGAAGAAGTAATTGATGCCGCCAGAATAGACGGTTCCGGGGAGGGAGGGATTCTGGTACGTATTGTAGTTCCCATGTCTAAACCCATCATATCCACATTGGCGCTGCTTGTGGGGCTGGGTTACTGGAATGACTGGCTGAACGGCCTGTACTATATTAATAAGGACACACTTTACAGCATTCAGGTGCTTTTAAACAGGATGCTCCTGGATACGCAGTTCCTCATGAGCAGCGCAAGTCAGGGTATGAATATTGATACCAGCCAGCTGCCTTCTACAGGAATTAAGATGGCAATTGCAGTGATGGGTATTTTGCCTGTTCTGATTGTTTATCCGTTTTTGCAGAAATATCTGGTGCAGGGAATAACGATAGGAGCGGTTAAGGGATGAAAAAACAAAACAATTTATGTGCATATCTTCATGCAGATGGGAAGAAAATTGTGGACGGCAGTGGAAAAGAAATTTTACTGTCGGGCTGGGGACTTGGGAACTGGCTGCTGCAGGAAGGCTATATGTGGAAAGCTTATGGGGAGAGATTTGACCGTCCCTCACGGATTGAAAAGTGTGTGGAGGAATTGACCGGAAAGGATTATGCTCCATTATTCTGGAAAAAGTACAGAGAGAACTATATCCGCAGGGAAGACATACTGGCTATGGCGGAACTGGGCTATAATTCCGTGAGGATTCCGTTTAGCTATCGGCTGTTTATGGAAGATGGGCCGGGGATTTTATGGAAGGAAGAGGGCTTTAAACTGTTGGATGATTGTCTTTCCTGGTGCGAGGAAGCAGGAATCTACGCTTTCCTGGATTTGCATGGGGCACCCGGTGGACAAACAGGGTCCAATATCGATGACTCTGTGGATAACGTGCCCAGATTATTCATTGACAGAGATTGTCGGGTAAAAGCGTGTGCCCTGTGGAAAAAACTGGCGCAGCGTTATTCCGAAAGGGCTGTGGTGGGAGGTTATGATCTGCTCAACGAGCCTATCATACCTCCGGAAGCAGGAAACGGTGATTTTGATTATCTGATTCCAGAGCTGGAGCTTTTCTACGAGGAAGTGATTGCCGCTGTCAGGGAGGTGGATAACAATCACCTGATTTCCCTGGAAGGGGCGCACTGGGCGACGGATGTGCGTATATTCCATAAAAAGTATGATGACAACATGGTTCTCCATTTTCACAGGTATGCGGAAATGCCCGACAGAGCCTGCCTGGAGCGTTTTATAAGTGCTGCGGAGGAGCTTGATGTGCCGCTTTGGATGGGAGAGACAGGAGAAAACTCCAATGCCTGGTATGCAGCTCTTTATCCTCTTGCCTCAGCCCTGGGAATCGGTTATAATCTGTGGCCGTGGAAAAAGATGGACTGTACCAATTCGCCTTGTTCTATCAGAGAGCCTGAGGGATATCAGAAGATTCTCCGGTATCTGGATAAAGGTCCCCATCCTGGATATGAAGAAGCCAGACAAATCCTGAATCAATATCTGGAAAATATTTGTATTGAAAATTGTGAATTGCATCCCGAGGTAACAAGACATGTATTCAGAAAACCGCCTTTTACCATACAGGCTGTTGATTTTGACGCGTGCCCGGGTAAAGGCGCTTCCTGGTTTGGGAGCGGAAATCCTTACGGAATTTATCGCAGTGATACCGATATGGAAATCAGGGAGCTTTATCCGGCTGGGGAGAAAGCGTTTGCCTTTGACTGTGGATGGGAGCGCCTGGCGCTTGTTTTAAAAGCGGGAGAGTTTGTATGCTACAGCTTTTGTACTGCAGAGACAGCGGGAAAAGAAATCCATCTGCGGATTTCTTACAGAGCGGAAGAAAAAACAGAGCTTGCAGTGATTACGGAAACGGGAAAGGAAGTTCTTGTGAGTCTGGAACCGGGAACTGAAGATGCGAAGGTGTCTCTGGGAATCCCTGCGGCAGACATGGAAAAAGGAACTGTCAGATTAGAGGGAAGAAGTGGAAGCGCCTGGATAAAGCAGCTTATTTTTACATAGTAACAACACAAAAGGGAAAGCCCCCCCGCATCCCGCGGCCGTCCTTTCCCTTTCTCAACGTCAATCATTACAACGGCTCAGCCATCAGTCCTGCTTTCCCAGATAAACCGATCCCCCAAACCCAAGTATCAGAAGGAAAATAGGCCTGAGGAAGAAAAGCCCGACGGTGAAGCCCACGCCGTGGCCGAAGGCTTTTGAAAGCTTGTACAGCTGGACAATCATCAGCACCGTGGCCGCCAGGGAAACGAGAGAACCCAGCAGGGAGGGCAGAACCTCGCCAAGAGCGGTGCAGAGGATGTAAATCCAGAAGATTTTCGTATCCCAGGTGAACTTATAACAGGTATAAGTATTATAGATGGGAATGATTGACTTCCAGCCCGGCTCGTTTGCCTTTTCGTACATTTTCCAGCCTGCGGCGAGGATGAGAATGTACCATACCACGGACAGAACCACGCCGGTAAGGCCTGTTGTTTCATATAAATACTGAAATTGCATAGATAAAACCCCCTGTTCCGGACGGCATGGATACCGTCCTTTTTTATAGTATATTCTATCACGTATCTATTGGATTTGTAATACAATTTGTTCATATAATTTCACACTTAATTTCATGCAGTGCTTGAGTTTTTAACTCCGATAAAGTATTATTAGAATAGTATCAAAAAAACAGGAACGGCTGACGGAAATTTTGGATTCTCCGCAGTCCGGTTTGCAGACGGCTTTGACAGTCCAGGGCGGAAAGGAAATAAAATGGACGATGTGGATAACAGTTATCTTTTATTCGTTTCGGATGGTCTCTTTTTTTTGCTGCCGGTCTGCTGTCTGGACCGGGTGATGGATGCAGAAAAGCCGGAAGAGGAGGCGGAGGCGGCGGAATGTAACATACTGGCAGGGGCTTTGGGCGGAAACGGCAAGCGCAGGTACCGCATCCTGCTGCATAAGGAAGCGTCGGAAGAGAAGCTGTTGCTGCCGGCTGATGACATAATAGATCTCAGGGAAATCAATGATGAACAGATTTTAGAATTAACGGAACCGGTTCTGAATGAGAGGAACCGGTATTTAATTGCCGTTGCAGTAACCGAAACGCAAGAGGGAAGAAGGATTCCCGCATACATCCTGGATCCGGCCTGCCTGTCAGGAGAACAATAGAAGAATCTGTGAAAAGGAACTAAACATATATAAGCCAATAGGAATGAATAAAGGAACGGCGGGGGAACTATGGAATACATAACGGCACAGGTCGGGAAAAAGATGCTCTGTATAGAGAAGGAGCGGGTCGAAGCTATCCTGATGAAGCCGGAAATATGGCGTGTCCCGGATGCTTCGGAGGAAATTCTGGGAATTGCGGTATATAACGGAAAACTGGTGGTCTATTATCGCTTTGACTGTAAACAGGAGGTGCTCTGCGGTATTCTTGTCAGGGACGACGGCGGAGGGGTCTATGGAATTGCCGCAGCGGCGGTTGGGGAAGAAGGTCTTTTCCGGGAGGAGCTGGAGCCCGTAATGGCGGGAACCGTAAACGGGGTATGGGAGAAGAAGAGTGATTAGGCTGAGGGAAGAGGAATTCTCTGATATTGTGAATTACATGCGTAAGGCATACGGTATCAACCTGGATAAAAAGAAGGTTCTGATAGAATGCCGTATGACAAAGCTTTTGGAAAAAAGGGGACTTAATTCCTTTGGGAAATACCTGGATATGCTCCATCAGGACAGGACAGGAGATATGGCCGCGGAAATGGTCAACTGCCTGACGACAAATTATACTTATTTTTACAGGGAGCCGGATCATTTCAGGCTGCTGCAGGAACGGATCCTGCCGAAGCTTATGGAACGCAGGCAGTATGGCGGACTGGATATCTGGAGCGCTGGCTGCTCCACCGGAGAAGAATGCTATACCCTGGCCATGGTGCTGGAGGAATGCCGCCGGCCAAATAAATACATGGGAAATATACGGCTCCTGGCGACGGATATTTCAGGGGATGCCCTGGATAAAGCGCAGAAGGGCCAATATCCGGCCAAGGAACTGGAAAAGCTTCCACTGGAATGGCAGAAAAAATACTGTGCGCAGGTTGATGACAGAACCTTTCAGGTAAACGAAGAGCTGAGATACAGAATACGCTTTGAAAAAAGGAATCTGCTGGAACCGCGCCCGTCAACAGAGAGGTTTGATTTGATTCTCTGCCGGAATGTGATGATATATTTTGACAGGGATGCAAGAATGCGGCTGGTCAGGATGCTGGAGGATGCGCTGAATCCCGGAGGCTATCTCATGATAGGACATGCCGAGCTGCTTACTGCGGGGGAAACGGTGCTGGAATCCGTTTATCCTGCAGTATACAGGAAGGAACAGCCGGCGGATAAATAAAGGAGTTTATATGGGGAAGAAAATTTTGGTAGTGGATGACGCTCTTTTTATGAGAAGGGTAATCAGGAAGAACTTGGAGGGAAGCGGATACCAGGATATTGAGGAAGCCTGCAGCGGGGAGGAAGCCCTGGAGCTGTTCAGCCGTGAAAAGCCTGATCTTGTGCTCCTGGATATTACCATGCCGGGGATGTCCGGGCTGGAGGTGCTGGAGGAAATCCGAAAGAAGGATCCGGCGGCTAAGGTAATAATGTGCTCTGCGATGGGGCAGGAGCAGATGATCACAAATGCACTGATGCTCGGTGCATCGGATTTTATTGTAAAGCCCTTTAAAGCGGATGAATTTATGAAAGTGGTGGAATATACATTATCGTCCTGATTACGGCATGATAAGGGAAAAAACTGACGGAAGGCACAGCGGCCGGTAAAGCCGCGGTAAGAGGAAGGCTATAATGAAGAGACGCTTTGAAAATATGAAAATAGGCCGCAAGCTGGTATATGCATTTGCGATTATTATATTCCTGTATATTATTACTGTGATTATTTCCATCGGCAATATAGAAAGCATGTCAAAAAGAACAAAGCAGATGTACAATGAGTCGTTTGCAAATGTACAGAGTTCCCTTGCCATGATTGCCGGCCTGCAGTCTGTGGGAAAGAATATTACACTGGTGCTCACAACGGATGGCGTGGTGGATGAGCAGGAGTATCTGAAAAACATTGAGACGGGAATTGCACAATCGAGCCAGGAGCTGGATCAGCTTTCTACCGGTTATGTAAGCGATGAGGATAAGGTTGCGGAACTGAGCCGTGAATATGCCGCTCTGACTGCCGTCAGAACGAACATGCTGGAAAAGCTGAAGGCGGGACTGAAAGATCAGGCTTTGGACATTTATGTGAATCAGTATTCGGTACAGTTTAATAAGGTAAAGACCCTGCTGGAACAGGTTGTGGATCTTTGCGTCGCGGATGCGGCAGAACAGCTGGCCGAGGGGCAGAGCATGAATTTTAAAGTGGTGGTGCTGATTATTTCCCTGGCAGTGGTTATTATCCTTTTTACCATTGTTTTGTGTGTTGCAATTACCAGAAGCATTGTCCATCCTGTGGATGAGGTAAAACGGGCCGCCAACGCGATCGCAAACGGGCAGTTGAAAACGGAGCTTACATATACATCGGAAAATGAGCTGGGACAGCTGGCTGATGATATCAGAAGTACGGCAGAGGCCCTGAACCAGTATGTATCCGAGGTGGAAAAAGGGCTGACGGCCCTGGGTGAGGGAAAGCTCAATTACAAACCGGAAGTGGTTTTTAAAGGAGATTTTATCGCGCTGGGGAATGCGATGGAGAAGATAACCGGGCTTCTGCGGGACTCCCTGCAGCAGATTGGGAGCAGTGCCGAGCTTGTATCCGGCGGAGCGGAGCAGGTATCCAACGGAGCGCAGGCGCTGGCCCGGGGAGCGGCCGAACAGGCCAGCTCGGTGGAGGAGCTGGCGGTAAGCATCAATGAAATCGCGGACAGCGTCAGGGATAATGCGGATAATGCGGTGCAGTCCAGCCGGCTGGCCGATAACGTGGGGAAGAGCCTGACGGAGAGTGATGAGCAGATGCAGGGCCTGATGGAGGCCGTTGAGCATGTGAAGAAGAATTCCAGAGAGATCAACAAAATCGTAAAGGAAATAGAGGATATCGCTTTCCAGACCAATATTCTGGCGCTGAATGCATCCGTAGAGGCGGCCAGGGCAGGAGAGGCGGGAAAAGGATTTTCCGTGGTGGCGGGTGAAATCCGCAGGCTGGCATCCCAGACGACGGCTGCCTCCAAGCTGACGGCGGAGCTGATAGAGAAAAATGCGAAGGCGGTGGACACAGGGATGACCGCTGCAGCTTCAACAGCTGAAACGATGAAGGAATCCGTGGATGGCGCACGGCAGGTTAACAGTATGGTGGATAAGATTTCAGGGGTCTGTGTACAGCAGGCTGATGCAATTGCCCAGGTACGCAAGAGCATTGAGCTGATTTCCGAGATTGTCCAGGGAAATTCAGCCACGTCGGAGGAAAGCGCTGCGGCAAGTGAAGAGCTTTCCGCACAGGCGCTGGTTTTGAAGGAGATGGTGGAGCAGTTTGAGCTGTAGATACAGTGAATAACCGGAGAAAAGGAAGGTAGGGGCATGCGCCAGTTTGCGGATCTGGATGAGATATCCAGGGATATATTGAAGGAGATAGGGAATATCGGGACAGGGAATGCAGTTACTGCTCTTTCACAGATGCTGATGCACCCGGTGGATATCGCCGTGCCTGATCTGAAAATTTTAAAATATCAGGAAGTCTGCTCTCTGCTGGACAGCGCCGATGAGCTGCAGACAGGAATAATGGTAGGAGTGGGCGGGGAAATGGAAGGCATGTTCCTCTTCCTTCTCAGTGAAACCTTTACCATGATGGTCCTTAACAAAATATTGGGAGAAGAGGAGCGTGAGTTCCTCAATCCCGGAGAAATGGAACGTTCGCTAATCTGTGAGCTGGGAAATATTATGTGCGGCTCCTATATCAATGCGCTTGCGTCGGTTATGGATTTGAAGCTGGAAGTATCCGTGCCGGATGTGTGCATTGATATGGGCGGGGCCATTTTAAGTGTTCCCCTGTCCCGGTTCCTCAGGGTAAGTGACGATATACTGATGATAGATAATCTGTTTCATTTAGGCGGCGAATCTTTTCTGGGCCGGATTCTGTTTATTCCGGAGCCTGATTCCCTGGATATGATGCTCCGCAGTCTCAGGGAGTGATGCCATGGAAAAAATTGTCGTGGGAATTGCGGAAGGCAAGACTGCTGTAGAGCAGCAGGTCCTGATATCCTATGCCCTGGGTTCCTGCGTGGGCGTGTGCCTGTATGATAAAAGCCGGAAAATTGCGGGCATGGTCCATGTTATTCTGCCGGAAAAGGCGGTAGCCGTAAACAGGGAAAACCCGTATAAATTCGGGGACGAAGGAGTGCGGAGGCTGATTCAGGAAATGGAGCGGCTGGGCGCGGAGAAAAAGCGGTTAACTGCGAAAATTGCCGGCGGGGCCAAAATGTTTGAGACAGGAAGGCCGGAATGGGAAATCGGGGCGCAGAATGTGGCATCAGTGAAAAAGACGCTGGCTGAAGAGGGTATCAGGCTGATTGCAGAGGATACCGGAAAGAATTACGGCAGGACGGTAAGCTTTTATGCCGGGGACGGCAAAATGGAAGTACGGACGGTAAGACACGAGACGGTAGTATTGTAAATGACATATGGAGGATGAGTGATGGAAACTCAAAAGAAACAGATAGTGCTGATTGTGGACGACAGTCTTCTTATCTGTGAACAAATCAAGGCGGCATTGAAGGATACGCCCATTTTTATCTGCGAAGCCCATAATGGGCAGGAAGCGGTTGATATGGTGGAAAATTACCAGCCGGATTTGATATTGCTAGATGTAGTGCTGCCGGATGCGGACGGCTACAGTCTGTTTGACAAGCTGAAAAAGGCGGATAAAAATGACGCGGTTATTATATTCCTTACTTCCAAGGATAAGGATGAGGATGTGGTGAAGGGCTTTTCCATGGGAGCCTGTGATTATATTAAGAAGCCGTTTGTAAGAGGGGAGCTGCAGTCCAGGGTAAATGCCCACCTGATGATTAAATATCAGAAGGATGAGCTGAACCGCCAGAACCAGGAGCTGCGCACCAATATGGAAAAACTGAACTATATGGCATTCCGTGACGGCCTTACCGGGCTGTATAACCGCCGTTACGTGGTGGGAGACCTGGCGGACGATATCCGCGGACATGAAAAGCAGGAGAAAAAGAATGTCCTGATCCTTGCCGATATAGATGATTTCAAGAAAATAAACGATACCTATGGCCATGATGCCGGGGATCTGGCTCTGGTATGTATTGCGAACATTCTGGAGGGAAACTGCCGCCAGCATAAGGTGGTCCGCTGGGGCGGGGAAGAATTCCTGATCATCCTGTTTGACGTAACGGAGGAGGAAGCTTTCCAAATCAGTGAGAAAATCCGCACTGAGGTTGAGATGTTTCCCATTTTCCATGAAAATGTGGAATTCAGCTGCACTCTTACTTTAGGGATGCATATATATCAGGAGTCGGAAGGAATAGAAGAAAGCATAAACTGTGCGGATAAGGCGCTTTACCGGGGCAAGCGTTCCGGCAAGAACTGCAGCATTTGGTATGAGAAGGAATAATAGGCGGGAAATGGTATGGGATATTTTGATGCGGATGCCGAGGATATGCTGGAGGTGTACCTGCTTGAAACCAGGCAGCTGACCGGGCAGTTAAGTGCGGTTTTATTAGATACGGAAAAAAAGAATGCATTTTCCGGGGAAGATATTCACAGTATTTTCCGGATTATGCATACAATTAAAAGCTCTTCCGCTATGATGGGTCTGCAGGAATTATCCTCCATGGCCCATAAGCTGGAGGATCTTTTTGCATATTACAGGGAAAATTTCGGCAAAATTGAAAAACCGGAGCCGGAGCTTTTTGACCTGCTGTTTGCAGCCTCCGATTATATAGAAACCGAGCTGGGGGACATGGAAAATGAAGACTACAGGCCCCGCAGTACGGCTGTGATAGAGGAACGGACAGAGGCGTATCTGAGAAAAATAAACAATCCGGAAGGGGAGGGGGCCGCTGCTGGCGGGAATCAGGAAGAGAACCCGGAAGAGAATCCACAGGCAGGCAAAGCGCAGGAGGCCGCAGGGGATATCAGGAAGGAAATTCCCGTAATACCGGATACTATGGCTGGAAAAGGCGGCACCATTGTGCGTATTCTGTTTGAAAACGGCTGCCGGATGGAAAATATCAGGGCCTTTATGCTGGTGCGCCAGATAAGCGGCATGTGCTCTGTGGTGGAGACATGGCCCGGCGAACTGGAAAAATCCGGGGAAAGCTGTGGCTATATCAGTGAAAACGGTGTTTTTATCCGTTTTGAAACAGAGCGCAAGGCGGAAGTGCTGGAAAGCCTGAGAAGGGGACTTTTTGTGGCGGACTGCATGATTCTTGCAGAAGAAGGGCCGAAGCCTGCGGCAAACGAAGCCGCTGGGGGTATGGACGGCTCCGGGAAAGAAAGTGCTTCTTTAGGGGAAAACGGAAAACTCACAAAGAACGGGCTGAATGGGAAAAACGGACAGGCGGAAGGCAGGGAGACCGAATTTTTTAATGTGCGTTCTGACAGGCTGGACAGGCTGCAGTCTATTTCCGGGGAGCTGATGCTTCATATGCTCATGCTGGAAAATGAGCTGGAGAGCCTGGGGCTGGAGGAAATCAAGGAAGGCAGCGCCCACCAGATCAGCCGGCTGATCAGTGAAATGGAACGGAACGTGATGGAAATGCGTCTGGTTTCCATCAACAAGATAGTGCCAAAGCTGCGCCGTATATTGCGGGATATCTGCAGGGATCAGAACAAGGAAGCGGATCTCATTCTGGAATGCGGGGATCTGGAAGCGGATAAAAGCGTGGTGGAATATGTATCCGAGGCATTATTGCACATTATCAGGAATGCGGTGGATCATGGGATTGAGACGCCGGAGGAAAGAGAGGCCGCAGGAAAGAGCAGAAAAGGGAAAATTATTTTTTCCGCAGAAAGCACGGCAGGAGAGCTGCGGCTGTCGCTGAGCGATGACGGGACTGGCCTTGATGAAGTGAAAATAAGGGAGAGAGCCAGGGAAAGAGGGCTTTTTACCAGGCCGGAGGAGGAATATGATCTGCAGGAAATCCAGGAACTGATTTTAAGTCCCGGATTTACCACCAATGAGCAGGTGACGGAGTATTCCGGAAGAGGCGTGGGCCTGGACGTGGTCAAAAATGTGCTGGAGGATGTGGGCGGCAACCTGTATATCCACAGTGAGAAGGGGAAAGGCACCACCTTTACCATTGTGGTGCCTCTGTCCCTGGCCACTATGGAATGCATCCGCTTCAGGGTGGGGGACTGCCGATTTTCCGTTCCGGCCAGGCACGTATACCGTTTCCTGGATCTGGAGAAAAACAGGGACAACGTGGAGAATATTAATGGGAAAGATTATATTCTGTATGAGGACAGGATGGTGCCGCTCATCAATTTGAACCGCTTTTACCATCTGCAGGCGAAGGAGCCGGAGCATCCCATTGTTGTCTACGTTAAAGGGAATGAAAAGGAAGGCTGTATCATGGTAGACTATATGTATGAGCAGAAACGGATCGTGGTGAAACAGCTGCCGCCTCTGTTTGGTCTGGGCTTCCGCAAACGGACGGGAATCAGCGGCTGCAGCATCATGGGAAACGGCTCGGTCTGTGCGGCGATTGATACAGAGATCCTGATAGGCCTGTATGAAAAGGAGGATGCATATGGAAGCTTACAGCAGCAGAGAACTGCTCTGCATTCCGGGGAAAAATAAAAGCTATGCGATTGAGACGGCGTATGTCACTGAACTGTGCTGTCAGATACAGCTGTCCCGCATCCCCTGTATGCCGGAGTATTACGCGGGTGTATGCAGCTATAAGGGGAATATTATTCCGGTGATAAAGCTGCACAGTGAGGAGGCTCCCGGGGAAGACAGCCTGCTGCTGGCGGTATCCTGCGGCAAATACCAGCTGGGCATCCTTTTTACGGGAGATCCTTATATCCTGACAGCCGGTACCGCTGAAACGGTGGAAAGCCCTGCGGATATGGGCGATTCGGGTATCTGGGCGGGAAAGGAAATCTGCAGGCATGAAAAGGAAATCCTTTTTGTAATAGACATGGAGAAAACAGTGGAGGGCCTGATAATCTGCCAGTAAGGAAAAGCAGGAAAGTTTGAAAATATTTCCAGATAATGTGTAATACTATTAAAAGAGCGCGGCAGACAGGAATCGTCCTTTCTGCAAACAAACAAGTTAGGAGGAATAATATGCTTGAAGTGATGGAAGAAAAAGCAATGATACAATTTCTGGAAAAGTTTACAGACTACCCTTTCCTGGTGCGGTTCCAGGGGCATGAATACAATATTGGTGAGGGAGAGCCGTCCTTTACCGTTATTTTCAGGAATCCCATCCCTGTTTCCCGGCTGATGACGAGTACGTCGCTGGCGCTGGGGGAGGCCTATATGGATGGCGAGCTTGAGATAGAAGGCGATCTTTACCAGGCGCTGGATCATTTCCTGGGTCAGATGGGAAAATTCTCAGCGGATCAGCATGCGCTGAAGAAGCTTATCCATACCTCTACCTCCAAGAAGAATCAGGAGAAGGAGGTCACCAGCCATTATGATCTGGGAAATGATTTCTACAAGCTGTGGCTGGATGAAACACTGAGCTATTCCTGCGCTTATTTCCGCAGTGAGAACGACACCCTGTACCAGGCGCAGGTAAATAAGGTGGATTACATTCTGCAGAAGCTGTACCTGAAGGAAGGCATGACGCTTCTGGATATCGGCTGCGGCTGGGGGTTCCTGTTGATTGAGGCCGCAAAAAAATACCATATTAAAGGCACCGGAATTACCTTAAGCAAGGAGCAGCACAGGGAGTTCCGGGAGCGGATAGAAAAGGAAGGGTTACAGGATTATCTGACGGCTGAGCTGATGGATTACCGGGATCTGCCCGCCATGGGGCAGAAATTCGACCGTGTGGTCAGCGTAGGTATGGTGGAGCACGTGGGGCGTGAGAATCACCATCTGTTTATAGACTGCGTGGAAAAGGCGCTGAAAGACGGCGGCCTGTTCCTGCTTCATTTTATCAGCGCCCTGAAGGAGCATCCCGGAGATCCCTGGATAAAGAAGTATATTTTCCCGGGCGGTGTGGTTCCCAGCCTGCGGGAAATGATTTCCTGCATGGCGGATGATAATTTCCATGTCCTGGATGTGGAGAACCTGCGCCCTCATTATAACCGGACACTGCTTTGCTGGGAGCATAACTTCAGGGAGCACATGGAAGAGGCGGAGCAGATGTTTGATGAAAAATTCCTGCGTATGTGGGAGCTTTATCTGTCCTCCTGCGCGGCAACCTTCCATAATGGAATCATTGATATCCATCAGGTGCTGGCCTCTAAGGGTGTTAACAACGAACTCCCTGCCATTCGGTGGTATTGAGCGCAGGATAAGCGGATCAGCCCCGTTTACGACCTCTTGTCCCTTCCCACCGGAGCCGCCGCGGCCCGTGTCGCTGCGGCCCATGCTGCTTTGGTGGGAAGGGACGGAAGGACGCAGACGGGGCTGATTCATTTATCCGGAGAAGATGTGGAGTGAAGCTTAAAAGGTTGGTTATATGCGGCAGGATGCCGTTGGTAAAGGAGCGGGAATGGAGAGAAAAGTAATATTTCATGTGGATGAATGTGGCAGGTTTGAAATGGCGGCGGGGAATATACATAATATGTGTAGTTTTTACCGGGGAAGGGAAATTCCGGTGGTAATAGAGCTTTTGTTGAATGGGGAAGCTGTCCGGGCGGCTGCTGCAGCGGCTCCGGAGGCGGAGGGGTGCAGGGAGCTGCTTCGGGAGGAAGGTGTTGAAATAGCAGTTTGTAATAATGCGCTTAGGAAAAACGGGATTGCGGCGGAGGAACTGACGGAGGGGGTCAGGGTGGTTCCGGCGGGGGTGGTGGAGCTTGCGGAAAGGCAGTTTCAGGGTTATGCTTATATCAGGCCTTAGTACTTTCAGGAGCGGCGGTCAGAGAGCTGCTGCGGGGGAGTTAGGGCAGATAGGTCGGAATAATCAGGAGAAGTAAGGGACGGATAGTTGGGGCAGGGCAGCTGTGACAGGATAAATGGAGCAGGATAATCAGGGCAGGAAACAGCGGGCGGTTAATGGAGGGATAGTGGTTATGAAGGAAATCAGGAGTGAATCGAAGCTCACTTTTTTTGAGGCAACAAGCATTATTGTGGGGCATGGAGTGGGGTCAGGTATTTTGTCGGTGCCCTTTCTTGCGTCCAGAAACCGTTGGTATGATATTCTCTGGATTATCCTTTTGGTGTACGGGATTAACCTGGTGATGCATTTTATGATAGCGGAGCTGTCCTACAATAATGGCGGAGCACAGTTTATTAAGTGCTTTGAGAAGGAGCTTTTTGTGGGCAGGATGAAAAAGGCGGCGACCTGGTTTGCCTTCGGGCTGCTGGGCTTTTCCGTGGTGGTGAACGTGAGCGGGTTTATTGCCGGGGCTTCGGCTGTTTTTGAGGCCTGGTTCGGCCTGCCGTCCGCGGCGGGGATGCTGCTTTTCTATGTGCTTGCGGCGAGCGTGGTTTATATCGGTATGAAGCTGGTGGGAATCTGTGAAAAAATCGCGGTATTCTCCATGGTGGGGGTTATTGGTATTCTGTTTATCGCAACTTTGATTTCCGATGTCAGCCCTCTGCCGGCCAGTTTTGTTTCTGCTTCCAATCTGCTGGCGCTTTACAGCATGGTATCCTTCTCTCTTTCCGCGGTGATGTCCGTGCCGCAGGTGGTAAAGGGGCTGAATGGGGACAGGAATCAGATTATGGGTTCCATTGCGGCAGGTACGGGAATCAATGTGGGGCTGATTCTGCTGATTACCTTTATGACGCTTCTGGGGGCGGGCAGCGGGGTGACGGAAAACGGCGCGCTGGTGGATCTGTCCCTTCATCTGGGCGGCTGGGTGAGTATTATCGGATATATTTTCTCCCTGCTGGCTCTTGCCACATCTTTCTGGGCCAATACACTGAACCTGCGTGATATCGTAAATGAGCAGACCGGCTGGGGTGTGAAAAAAAGCTGGCTGGCCGCTTCCCTTCCCTGTCTTGTTATCGCGCTTATCGGCGTGGAGAGCTTTGTGGGCTTTACCAGGCTGGCCGGTGTGGTGCAGGTGCTGACGGGAATCGGTATTATCATTGCTTATAACCGTTCCAGAAAACATGAAGGGAGCAGCCTTATCTGCGGAAGGCTGGGGACCATACCGTTCCAGGTTATTGTGGTGGTCAGCTCCCTGCTGTCCACTATAGGATCTTTGCTTGCGGTTTCGTAAGAATTATTAAGCGGGAGGACAGGATAATGGCCGGATTGAATGAAATCTGCATTACACAGACGGCGGCAACGGTTTTAGCCCTGCTGGGTGAAAAAAAGGGGGCGGAAATGGCGGAGCCTGACAGGCGGGTGCTTGCGCAGGCGGAAAAGCTCTATGGCGCGGGGGGCTGCGATCGTGTCTTTATGTACCATCCGGATGCGGTGGCGATGTGGATTTATGAAAAATACAGGGCGCATTTTGCACAGCTGGAAAAGCGGGCGGCGCTCAGGCTTCCCATGCGTTCCGTTGTCCCGCCGGTCACGCCGGTGGCCTTCGCTTCCATGTACAGCGGGCTTGAGCCGGCGCAGCATGGGATTATGAAATATGAGAAGCCGGTGCTTGGGGCGGAAACTGTTTTTGACAGGCTGCCGGAGGCAGGGAAACGTGTGGCGGTTATTTCCACGCAGGGGGACAGTATTTCCCTGATTTTTCTGGAAAGGCAGGTGGATTATTTTATCTATCCCACAAAACAGGAATGTAATGAAAAGGCGATGGGGCTGATTGCTGAGGATACTTACGATCTTATCGTTCTGTATAACGGGGATTATGATTACTATATGCACCGCAGGACGCCGGAAGGAAAACGGGCGCTGCAGGCTCTTGATGAGAATATCGATACCTGGTGCGGCATTTACGACAGAATCAGGGACTGCTGGAAGGGACACCGTACCGCGCTGGCCTTTGCCCCGGATCATGGCTGTCACCGAATGCTTGGCTTCCTTGGAACCCATGGGAAGGAGGAGCCTTGCGATATGAATATCATGCATTTCTACAGCTTTCTTCAGGAGCGGGCGGAACCGTAGGCTGCTTTGGCGGCATCGGAAGCTTTGGCCGCTACTGTTGTTCCGGCGGCTCCTTCTCTGCAGCAGACTTCCGGAATTCCCTGGGAGAGACACCGTAGGCATCCCGGAAGACCCGGGAAAGGTGCGCTGTGGAGGTAAAACCGCATTTTTCCGCAATCTGGCTGAGGGGCAGCCGGGTGTCCAGGAGCAGCTGGTGTACCTTGGAAAGCCTGACGTTGTATAAGTATTCCAGGAAAGTGGCCCCGGTGGCACTGCCAAACAGGCGGCAGAAATGGTAACGGCTCATATGGACCAGCCCGGCCGCGGCATCCAGGGTAATGTTTTCCTGATAATGGGTGTTGATATAATGGATAACGGATACGATTTCAGGCTGGATGCTTTTGCCGTCCAGAGTATCCTGGGCGCCTGCGTCCTCCAAAAGCTCACCCAGCAGTACCAGCAGCTGCAGGATGACGGAGCAAAGCAGCTTTTCTGCAAGAAAACCGCTTCTGTTATGGCAGGCATCCGCTTTCTTAAAATGTTCCAGCACTTCGGCCGCCTGTGCGTCGGATAAATGCAGCACACAGGAATCCAGTTTATGAAGCAGCAGGCGTGTTTCCCCTTCGGTAAGCAGGGAATGCAGTACCGGAACGGGAAGATTGATAATATAACGCTCGTAGGAGTCGGATTCCCGGCTCTCCGTATAATGAATCTCAAAGGGCTTGAGGATATACAGATCCCCCGGCCTCAGGGTATAGCGCACATCATTCAGAATCAGGGTCCGATCCCCGGATATCTGCAGGTAAATCTCATAGGTGTCATGATAATGCTGTACCTTCATATCACTTTTTTCCGGCTTCCGGATATATTCCACCAGAAATTCTTCATAGGGCTCAAAGGCTGTGTGAAGCATCCTTTTTTCCTCCTGGAAAACATACTGGAATGCAGATTTTCCGTTTTTTTTCCGGCTGTCAGCCGCATTGCCGAAGCATGGGGGAAGCCGGATAAACTTTTACATCCGTATTATATAACCCCAAAAAATAAAGAGCAATATCTGAACGGTTCTTTTATAAAATAAGCATTTATTTTGCTGTATTCTTATTTCTTGCGTGCTAGTATAATGCTATCGGACAGTAAGTGCGAAGCGGTTGGGCAATTACTGAACAGTGAGAAAATATTTGGAGGATGAGTATTATGAGGTATACGGACAACGGAGCGGAGGACATTAAAATCGCCTATATCGGGGGAGGCTCCCGCGGCTGGGCATGGGGGCTTATGAGTGACCTGGCAGCTGCTCAGGATATGAGCGGCAGTGTATTCCTGTATGATATCGACAGGGAAGCTGCGGCCAGAAATGAATGCATCGGCAACAAAATGAAGGACTTGAAGGAATGCAGATCCGCGTGGAATTATAAAGCGGTGGAAACTATGAAGGAGGCGCTGACAGGGGCGGATTTCGTAGTGATTTCCATTATGCCGGGCACCTTTGACGAAATGGAAAGCGATGTCCATGCCCCGGAAAAATTCGGTATTTACCAGTCCGTTGGGGATACCACGGGACCGGGGGGCCTTATGAGGGCGCTGCGCACGATTCCGATGTTTGAAGAATTTGCCGCAGCCATCAGGAAATACTGCCCGCAGGCCTGGGTCATCAATTATACCAATCCCATGACGGTATGCGTGAAGACGCTGTACCGCGTATTTCCCAAAATCAAGGCCTTTGGCTGCTGCCATGAGGTATTCGGAACCCAGAAGCTTCTGGGCCTGGCGCTGGAGGATATCAAGGGCATCCAGGGGGCGCAGAGAGAGGATATCCGGGTAAATGTGGTGGGAATCAATCATTTTACCTGGCTTACGGCAGCGCAGTATAAGAATATGGATCTGTTCCCCATCTACCGGGAGTTTGCATTGAAATACAGGGATGAGGGCTTCGGGGAAAAGGCGGATGAAAACTGGCTGAACCGTTTCTTTGACAGCCGCGAGCAGGTCAAGCTGGATCTGTTCCTTAAATACGGCGCGATTGCAGCGGCGGGCGACAGGCATCTGGCGGAATTCTGTCCCGGCTCATGGTATCTGAAGGATGAAGAAACCGCACATTCCTGGGGCTTTAAGCTGACCCCGGTATCCTGGAGGAAGGAAGATCTGAAGAACCGTCTGGCCAGGAGCGAGCGGCTTTACAAGGGCGAGGAGGAAATGACGATCAATCAGACCGGTGAGGAAGGGGTGCAGCAGATGCGTTCCCTGCTGGGCCTGCGCGATCTGGTGACCAATGTGAACATACCCAACTGCGGCCAGATTCCCAACCTGCCGCTTGGCGCCGTTGTGGAAACAAATGCGCATTTCAGCGCGGACTCTGTCCGGCCTGTATTTGCCGGGCCGGTACCGCAGAGTGTGTACCCGCTTGTAAGCAGGGTATGCGGTATTCAGGAAATGACCGTGGAGGCCGCCATGGGCCGGGATCTGGAGCTGGCGTTCCAGGCCTTCTGTATGGACCCCAATATGGAGCTGGGTCTTAAGGATGCCAGAATATTGTACAACACAATGGTAGAAAATACTGCGAAATACCTCACAATGTACCAGTAGGACAGGTTTGCCGAGGGTTTCCATCAATAAATCAACACAAATAATTTATATTATTCAAATAAAAAGGACTGTGGCTCCCCCACCTTTAAATTACTATTACAGTTAAGGGAATCACAGTCCTTTTTAGCCCCCCCAATCCTTTATCCCACTATTTAGTAGTGGTATTCAATATTCTTCCGGCCAGCCAGTGAGGTGCCAGCCATGTTCGGTCCCAGGGCGGGGACGGCGGGGAGTGTTTACAGAACCATTGGAAAAAACGGTGATGTTTCTTACTGCCCCGAAAGGCCAGGATTCCGCCGCCCCGCCCTGGGACCGAACATGGCTGGCACCTCACTCCTCCCCCGCCAAAAGAATTATGGAATTTCCCTCCCAATTATGTTAGGATGATAAAGAAAATATTTCAGAGGAGGATTCAGATGAGCATAAGAATTGGCATATTAGGCTATGGAAACCTGGGCAGAGGCGTAGAATGTGCGATTAAGCAGAACCCGGATATGGAACTGGCGGCAGTATTTACAAGACGCGCGCCGGAATCCGTCAGGATTCAGACACAGGGCGTTCCTGTCTGCAGAATTGAAGATGCGGTGCAGATGCAGGATAAAATCGATGTCATGATTCTCTGCGGCGGAAGCGCCACGGATCTGCCTGTGCAGACACCTGAGTTCGTGCAGTATTTTAATGTAATAGACAGCTTTGACACCCATGCGAAGATCCCGGAACACTTTACGGCCGTTGACGAGGCGGCGAAGAAGAGCGGAAAGGTAGGCATCATTTCCTGCGGTTGGGATCCGGGCATGTTTTCACTGAACCGCCTGTACGCAAACGCGGTACTCCCGCAGGGTAAGGATTATACCTTCTGGGGCAAGGGCGTCAGCCAGGGACATTCCGATGCCATCCGCCGGATTGAAGGGGTAGCGGATGCAAGGCAGTACACCATTCCCGTGGACGAAGCGCTGGCCAGCGTAAGAGCCGGAGAAAACCCGGAGCTGACCACCAGGCAGAAGCATACGAGAGAATGTTTTGTAGTAGCGCAGGAAGGAGCGGATAAGGCGCGTATTGAAGAAGAAATCAAGACGATGCCCAACTATTTTGACGAATACGATACCACCGTACACTTTATCAGCGAAGAGGAAATGAAGCGGGATCACAGCGGCATCCCTCACGGCGGCTTTGTCATCCGCAGCGGTAAGACAGGCTGGAATGAGGAGTTTGGGAATGTGATTGAATACAGCCTCAAGCTGGATTCCAATCCGGCCTTCACTTCTTCCATACTTGTGGCTTTTGCAAGGGCGGCATACCGTCTGGCAGAAGAAGGACAGTCCGGCTGCAGGACAGTATTCGATATCGCGCCCGCCTATCTGAGCGCAAAGAGCGGTGAGGAACTGCGCAGAACCATGCTGTGAGCGGAAGAAAAAGATACATGAAAATTGCCTGGATACAGGCCGGATGGCCTGAAAAAAGGGCGCGGAAATTACTGAACCCGGAGGATTGATGAATCTTCCGGGTTGTTTTTTTGAAGAATGATACCATATATAGTGAATTTGTTCTTTTTTTCTGTATCCCCGGTTTCTGACATGCGCTATGTTTCCTGTCCTTTCAGAAGCAGGAAGTGTCTGGGCCATCCGGGGTATGGCAGGATGGATTTTGGGGTTTGCAGATTCGGTTAGCCCTGTGCGGAGGATGGGGCCTGCGGCGTACCCATCTGGCATAAAGGGTGATATCTCCGGTACTGCCCTGGGGGATTACCGTGACCTGTCTGCCTCCCCCGGGAGCATTATACCAGCCGGAAAAACGGAATCCGGTGCGCTCTCCGGGTGGCAGCAGCCGGATATCAGGAGAGACGGCCGTATAGGATTCCGGATTGGGATGGGAGCTTCCCTCCAGATTTTCATAGCGGATAGCATATACAATGGGAATCAGCCAGACCTGTGTCTGATTTCCGTTCAGCCTTATTTCCCAGCCATCGAAATCCTGAGGCGGTTTCCGGAAGGCATCGGCATCCTGCTGCGTAAGAGTGGTATGTGGGGGAGTGCCTTCTCCGGCAATGACAGGCTCTCCCTCCGGATTGGGTGATACATATCCGGAATTGTCCAGCTGTATTACGGACCCGGAATCCAGTCCTCCCTGAAGGAAGACCACGGCGTCACGATCTTCAATATAAAAACCATTGGTTATATCCCTCAGCCCTTCAATATAGAATTCTCCATTATTATAAATTCCCGGCGCATAGGACGAGGCCCGGTTCTCCCCGCCTTTGCCCAGCGAGGCCTGGTTCAGCTTATAGACCTGGGAGCCGATATCGTTGTATATTCCGCCGCCCACCCCCGCCTGATTCAGAAAAATATCACCGCCCGTAAGGATGGCTGTGCTGCCGCCGTGGTTCCACAGGCCGCCGCCCTGGCGGCGGGCCGTATTGGAGTGTATGCTTCCGCCTGACATATCCAGCATGGAGCCCTCCGCCAGGCTGACGCCGCCCCCGGACTGCAGGGCGTTGTTCCCTGAAATATCCGTTCCCGGCCGGATAAGAAGCCGTCCCGGAATACAGCAGATGCCGCCGCCGTGACCGCCGAAACCATTTTCTTTGGCACCGGCCCGGTTATTTTGGACGAGCACTTTGCCCTGAAGCGTAAGCGTTCCGTTTGCCGTATTGCAGTAAATACCGCCCCCGTTGCCGATACGGCAGGTATTATTAGTGACAGAGGACGCATCCGTAATCAAAAGGGATGCGCCGCCTCCTCCGTTCCAGATGGCGCCGCCGCTGTTATTGATAGCTGTATTGCCTGAAAATGTGCTGTTTTCCACGGAGGTATCCAGCGTCCCGTTGCCGGAAAAGAGGCGGAGGGCGCCGCCCTCGTAACCGGCCGTATTGGAGAGCAGCCTGGAATTTATAAAATGGACGGTTCCGGTGCTGCCGCTGCTGTAATATATGGCGCCGCCGCTGTTGCCGGCCTCATTTTCCGCAAAACGGCAGCCATCCGAGAGAAAAAAGGTTTCGGCCTCGCTTCCCAGGAGGATTGCGCCGCCGCTGCCGGAGGAGCAGTTGGAAAGGAAGCTGCTGTCGGCGGCAGTGAAGGAACAGGCGGACAGGCCGGCGTACAAAGCAATGGCCCCGCCGGAGGCCGAGGCCTGATTATCCTCCAGCAGACAGCTTTGAAGATGGATTTCGGAGGGGTGTGCCAAGGAGCGGTTCTGAAGCCACAAACCGCCGCCGCTGCCGGAGGCGTCTGTGGTGGCTGTATTTTTTATCAGGCTGCTGTTTTGGGCGGAGAGGGAAAAACCTGCGTCGGAAAGCAGATAAAGCATTCCTCCTGTACCGGCCGTATTTTCCCTGAATACGGTACCGTCGATGCTGATGGAGACAGGCTGCAAAACCGCTGTCAGACAGACTGCACCGCCGTTATTGGAGGCCCTGTTTGCCGATATCGGAGACGTGGTGGATATTTCAAGCCGATCTCCCGCATTGGCGCTGTAGAAGTAAACGCCTCCGCCATGATATGCGCTGTTCCCGGCAAGCAACATGCTTCCTGTAAGCTTCAGAAGCGAGGATGCCGCCCCGCCGCCACGATAGCCGGAAAAAAAGATGCCGCCGCCGGAGGAAGAAGCGCTGTTCCCGGTAATTCTCACCTCATCGCCTATGGTCAGGGAAATGCCTGCGCCCGATGTGAGGGAATGGCAGCAGATGCCGCCGCCGTTTGCCGCCGAATTATCCGCAATGACTGCGTGATCTGAAAACTCCATACGATCATTGGAGGTCCCGGGAAACATGGCGGCAGCGCCTCCGGAGGTTTTGGACACACAGCCTGTAATCCGGGCATTGTCGTTCATTACAAGTAAATTGGCCAGGGCGGGGGCAGCCTGGAGACAGACGCCGCCGCCTTCCGCCGCAGAATAATTGTTCCGCAGGATACAGCCGTCCTCCAGATAGAGAGAGCCGCCGTTTACGCAGATCAGAGAACGGTTAGCGCTGTCGGATGCGGGATGGGAAGCCATATCCCCGTCCAGAATAATGTTGTTCAGATGCAGGGAAGCCCCCGATGCGACACGGAACAGGTTTTGGCTGTAGCCGGCGGCTTTCGTCAGAGCAAAAACATCCGGGAAAAGACTGCTTATGGTAACGTCACGGCCGACTTCCAGTTGTTTTGTAACAGGGATGTCGTCCGTCAGCTGAATGGAAGGGTCTGTTCCGGCAAGCGCTGCCGAAAGTTCGGATTCATTGGAAACCTGTGCCATAGGATATCACCTTTTTTTACATAATACCCTATTGTATGCAGGAGGCGCATAAAAAGAGCCAGTTTCAGGGGAAAACAGAACAAGCAGGGGAGTGCCCGGAATGGTTTCAAAATAGAGCAACGGCCGATGCCCGGGGCGTGAAGTATAATGATGGCGAACTGAGCAGCAGATGTAAAACAAGATGGTAAAACCTGACGGACTGTGCTAGAATAAAACAAAAGCCGGCCGGCAGCATATCCGGGAAAATATTTTCCGGCCTGACGGGGAGTCCCCGCCGGGAGTTAGAAACAGTGGGCATGCAGAATACTGCACCCGTAATCCGCTCCAAAGTACATCCGCACACTTCCGTGTGCACACCGCCTTCGGCTGTACATTTCCGCAGCTTACGGTATCGGTGTATTGTGCCGTCCGGCTTATCAAAGCTATGAGCAACGCGTGAGGATAAAAGAGGAACTGCATGGGATGCTCACATGCGGTTCCTCTTTTTGGTTTTTACCGTGAAAATATTTTCCATGCTGTCAAGTATTTCTATTGTCCCTGTTTTTCACGAAAGGAGGAGGCTCCTGTATGTCAAATTCGCAGCTTTGGAAATACTGTACCAAAGAACAATGCCAGGACTTTATCCTTTCGCTGGATCTTGTCCCTCACAGCGCCGGTATGAGCAGGGAAAAGCAGCTTGCCTGTCTTTATATGCTCAGCAACCGGGGGGCGGAGAATTACCATAAGGAGATTCTGACAAAAAAGGATGGCGGGACAAGGACGCTTATGGTTCCCTGCAGCCTACTGAAGGCTGTGCAGCGCAATATCCTGCACCATGTGCTGGAGCAAAGGCCCGTATCGGACTGCGCCAGGGCCTATCGGAAAGGCACGGACATCCTGGCCAATGCCGGGCCGCATACCGGGAGAAAGCAGGTGCTCAAGCTGGATATCAGCCATTTTTTTGACAGTATTCTCTTTCCCAGGGTTATCAGCGCCGCCTTCCCGGATACGCTGTTTCCTCCGGCCGCCGCCGCGCTTCTGGCAAATCTGTGCTGCTGCCGGGAACGCCTGCCCCAGGGCTCTCCGGCTTCCCCGGCCATCTCCAATCTGGTGATGCGCCCCTTTGATGAATCCATGAGGCGCTGGTGTGAAGCGAGTCAGATCGTATACACCAGATACTGCGATGACATGACCTTTTCCGGAGATTTTGATCCCGCCGCTGTCTATCATAAGGTAAAAAGCTATCTGGAGGCGATGGGATTTTCCTTAAATGAAAAGAAAACAAAGCTCCTGAAGGACGGCGTACGCCAGAGTGTGACGGGAATTGTGGTCAATGAAAAGCCCCAGGTCTCCAGGGATTACCGTAAAAAACTGCGGCAGGAAATCTATTACTGCATGAAATATGGCGTAACAGGGCATCTTGAAAGGCTGAGGGAGAAGACCGGGAATGCGGTGGAGGAGCAGAGGTATATATGTTCTGTCCTTGGAAGAATCCAGTTTGTGCTGCAGGTGAATCCGGAGGACAGGGAATTTGCGGAATACTGCAGGATATGGAAAGAGCGGTTTGTAAAATAATCGGAAAAAGGGGACTGCGTATTGAGGTATTATATTGCGGATCCGCATTTTTATCATAATTCGCTGAATTATAAGATGGATAAGCGGGGGTTTGAAAGCGTGGAGGCAATGAATGAATACATGCTGAGACGGTGGAACCATAAGGTGCGGATGAATGATGAAGTTGTTATATTAGGGGATTTGTCGGCGGGAAGTGCGGAGGAAACAAACCGGCTGCTTGACAGGCTGAACGGCCGCCTTTACCTGATATTGGGGAATCATGACCAGTTCCTTGTGGATAAGCATTATAATTCCGCCCGGTTTGAGTGGATAAAGCCCTATGAGGAGCTGAATGACAATAAGCGGAAGGTGGTGCTGTGCCATTATCCGATTATGTGTTACAATGGACAGTATCTTCTGGATAAGGACGGGAACCCCAGAACTTATATGCTTTACGGCCATGTGCACGATACCCACGACCAGCGGCTGGTTGAGATGTTCCGGGAGATTACGATAAGATATCCATCCAAAAATCCGGATGGGGAGGAGCAGAAAATTCCCAGTAATATGATCAATTGTTTTTGCATGTATTCCGATTACGAGCCGCTTACATTGGATGAGTGGATTATCTGCAACCGAGGCAGGGGAAAATGAGTATTTAATTCAGGCTGTTATAAAGGCCACGCAGTATTACGGCGGGCCGTAAATATAAAAGGAGGGTATTTTTTATGGAAAAACAGGTTAAAGGGGTTGCACATGCAGCATTTAATGTGTCGGACATGGATAAGGCGGTTCAGTTCTACCATGATGTTTTCGGCTTTGAGAAAGCGTTTGAGATGGCGCATCCGGTGACAGGGGCCCCGTGGATTGTATACCTCCATGCCGGCGGCAGCCAGTTCATCGAATTATTCTACGGAGGGGTTAACCCTCAGGAATATAAGGACGGCAACATCGGTTATTCCCACATCTGCTTTGAGGTTGAGGATATTAACAAAACCGCGGAGCAGATTGTAAAGGCTGGAGCCGTACTGGATTCGCCCGTGTCCCAGGGGCTGGATAAAAACTGGCAGTGCTGGACCCATGATCCGGACAACAACCGGATTGAACTGATGCAGATGGAGGAAGAATCCCTGCAGAACCAATTCTTAAGAGAACATAAACTGTGACGGAAGGGAAAACCTGATGCGGCGCGTCTGCTGCATCAGGTTTTCTGCTCCTCCCGGAAACCCTCCATTATAACACCAGACTGTTCCGGTTATGCTAAGGTAATACCGTAAGGAGGCGCTGCAATGAATACCTACAGGACATCGGAAGTTGCTGAAAAAATCGGGATACATCCCAATACGGTGCGGCTGTATGAGGAGCTGGGACTGATTCCCAGGCCCCAAAGACAGGGCAACGGCTACAGGGTTTTTACCGATCTGCATGTGGAACAGTTCCGTCTTGCCAGGCTTGCTTTTCAAATTGAGGTAATGCAGAATGGGCTGAGGAAAAAAATAATTCATATGGTAAAAGTGTCCGCCGCCGGAGATTATGATACGGCGCTGGAGCTTACCCGGGAATATATAGACCAGGTCAAAACTGAAATTACCAATGCGGAGGAAGCCATTGAAAGCGTAAAGCAGATTCTGCATGGGGAATGCTGCGGGAACACCTGCTTTTTAAAACGCAAGGAGGTGTCAGAACAACTGAATATTTCAATGGATACCCTGAGAAACTGGGAAATGAACGGCCTCCTGACTGTAAAACGAAGAAAAAACGGGTACCGGATTTATACGGAGGAGGATATCAGACGGCTGAAAATCATCCGTTCCTTAAGATGTGCGAATTATTCCCTGGAGGCTATTTTATCCATGCTCAGCCAGTTGGCCGAAGATCCGGATCTGGACATAAGAAAAGCGCTGGACACACCGAGACCTGATGCGGAAATCATCGCGGTGTGCGATAAGCTGATAACCTCCCTGACGTCTGCAGAGGAAAATGCACGTCGGATGCTTTGCATGCTGCAGAATATGAAAAGAAGGTTCGGAAAACCCTCCAGTTAACCACCAGTGTTTGCTTCCGTGCTATCCTTGTCCCTGTAAAAATACGAAGAGGAGGCAATGATATGCAGGAAGTAATCAAGGTGGAACAGCTTACCAAATCCTATGGCGCCCTCCGGGCGGTTGACGGCCTGAGCCTGTCTGTGGCACGCGGCATGGTATTCGGGCTGCTTGGCGCAAACGGTGCGGGAAAGTCCACAACCATTGAATGTATGCTGGGCACGAAAAAGCCGGAAAAGGGAAGCGTCACCATATTGGGAAGCAGCCCCACGGCGGACAGGAAGGCGCTTTTTGAAAAAACAGGCGTTCAGTTCCAGGAGAGCAATTATCAGGAGCAGATCAGAGTGGCGGAGCTGTGTGAGGTAACTGCATCCCTGTACCGGAATGCATCGGATCCTGCGGCGCTGCTACAAAGGTTTGGGATTGGGGATAAGGGAAAAAGCCTGGTAAAGGATCTGTCCGGCGGACAGAGACAGCGGCTTTTCATCGTTCTCGCGCTGATTCCCAATCCGGAGGTGGTCTTTCTGGACGAACTGACCACCGGCCTGGATGCGAAGGCCCGTCGGGAGGTATGGAAAATACTTTCTGATTTGAAAGAAAAGGGCCTGACCATCTTTCTGACCTCCCATTTTATGGACGAGGTGGAGGCTTTGTGCGATCGTATCTGCATTTTGAAAAAGGGAAAAAGCGTCTTTTACGGAACAGTTTCCGAGGCGGTGGAAAAAAGTCCCTGTGAGAAGTTTGAGGATGCATACCTTTGGTATACGGATGAGGAGGAAACGGCCCATGAAAACATTTAAAACCATGCTGAAAACTGAACTGAAGCTGTCGCTGCGCGGGATGGACATGGTCATTTTTGCGATCTGTGTTCCGCTGGTGGTCCTGGTTATTCTGGGAATCATTTATGGCGATAAACCTGCCTTTGAAGGCGCCGGATACAGCTTCCTGGAGCAATCCTTCGGTGCGCTGGCTGCAATTTCCATCTGCGCCGGCGGTGTTATGGGTCTGCCGCTGGTAATTTCGGATTACCGGAGCAGGAAAATACTGAAACGATATCAGGTAACCCCGGTAAGCCCGGCCATGCTGCTGTTTGTGCAGGTGACAATCTATACTCTCTACGCCGTGGTGTCCCTGCTGTTGCTGTATTTTGCGGCCGCACTTTTCTTCGGATATAGGTTCCGCGGGTCGGTGCTCAACTTTGCCGGAGGCTATCTGCTGGTGCTGGTGTCCATGTTCAGCATCGGCATGCTGGTGGGCGGGGTTGCCCCGAATACCAAAATGGCGGGGGTGATTGCCAGCGTTCTGTATTTCCCCATGTTGATTTTCTCCGGGGCTACCCTTCCTTATGAGGTAATGCCTGCGGCCATGCAGAAGGCAGCGGATATTCTGCCGTTAACGCAGGGAATCAAGCTGCTGAAGGCCGCTTCCCTTGGGCTGGGGGCGGAAAACGTGCTGGTGTCGGTGATTGTGATGGCGGTGATTGCTGTGGTTTGTATTGGCGTAGGAATCCGGTGGTTTCAGTGGGAATAGGGCATTGCCCTGTTCTCCAAAGTTCTTTTTTGTTCAAATCCTGGTTAGGATGATTTTCTCGCTTTAATGACAAAAACCGTGGGCAGCATCAATGCCTTTCTTCCAAAATCATCCTCTGCCGCCATCGCTTTTTCTCTGTCGGTCTGTTCCGTCAGCTTTTCGATGACAAAGCCGTTATCGGCCAAAGCGTTAATGTACGTACTCAACATACGGTTGGACAGCATAATCTCCTTGTCACTCATTTCAGCGCGATACCATTCTTCATTAAAATAGGAATTACTGAAAATAAGTCTGCCGTTTTCCACCGAAACACACTTATGTATCGGATGTGACCAACCGAAGACGAATACGCCGTCTTTTTTTAAATAGGAATGGATATTCTGAAAGGTTTTGTCCAAATCAGTAGTCCAGCCTATTCCGTAAACGGAATATACCAAATCAAAATAATCAGCTGGCAGCCCGCATTTATCCTCCATGGGGGAGCAGACGAGCTTTGCATTGATTTTGTGCGCTTCAAGAAAATCTTTCGTGCGTCCAAGCTGACTTGCAGATATATCCAGCCCCCACAGTTCTGCCGCCCCATTATCAGCGGCATATTTTAATGAACGGCCGTTGCCGCAGCCAATCTCAAGAACTTTTTTCCCGGAAAGATTTCCAAGCAGATGTAATTTGTCTTCTGAGGGGAAAAAACTGCCCCAGTCCGGCAGGGCAGTTGCCCCCAGGAACTCACTGCCTATTGTGCTCCAAAACTCATTATTTGTTTTATGCGCTTCGGAAACCTCCATTTCCACATTATCCACCTTACCTAAAACCCTGCCGCCGACAATGTTCTTTTTCATTATCTCCGCTTCTTTTGCAAGCGCCATCATATTTTCCTCTGCTTTCTTTTTGTAATCAGCATCGGTCAGCCTTTCCCCTGAAAACAATTCGTTAAGATCTGTTTTCAGAACTTTACAAACCGGCTGCATCAAGGATAATTCGGGCATTCCGTTGCCGCATTCCCATTTGCTTACGGTTTTGTCGCTGATGCCAAGAATATCAGCAAATTCGCGCTGGGTTAAATTCTGCTGCTTTCTCATTTCAGCAATAAATCTGCCTGTTTTTACCTGATTCATGCCGACACCGCCTTTCTTGGAAGGATTATATGATAAGTGGCCGGGTAATCACACCCACGAAGCGTAGAGTTTGTATTATCCTGAGATTATATCATAGCAGTACAACGAAGTTAGTGTAAAATTATAGTTGGCAAATAGAATAAGATATTTTAGTTATGTTAACAAAAATAGGAAGCAGAGAATAAATCGCTACTTCCCAACCGCACAGTTTTTCTTTATGATGTTAATTGTCGAGAAAAACATGGAAAGGAAACTGTGAGATGAAAACTATTGTAAACGAGGAACTTATATCATTCAAGGAGTTAGAGAAAAAAATTTATTCCCGCGAGCAACGAGCCAAGTAGCCATGCTTGCATGGATATTTGGCGACTGCCACGAGGGTCAAAGACCCCGTTGCTTGCAGCAAGGTCTTTGATTCTTATGTGTGCAAACTTGCCAGGGGGATTACGGAACAAATCAGCAGCACCTGTGGTCAGGGCATCAGTGACGGTGGTGCCCGGAACATGATGCAACGCCTTGGAACGGATTGATGGAGAAGAATTACATGCAGTAAAACAGACGGATGCAGACCAGACAGAGGGTAAGAAAGTCATACCGGTTCTCTTTGAAGAAATATCATTTTAGAAAAACAATAGAAAATTTGCCAACGTTTACTTTACACAAACATAAATCCAGGAACAGTTGAATACATGGGAAAACCGTGATAAAATAAACGCAAGCATAATTTTCTAATAAATCTTGGCCATGTGCCATCTGTTTACAAATCTCAATTCAGAAACTCTATGCTTATTATCCAACAAAGAAAGCAGGGGCGGATGAATGGGAATGCCGCTCCGAACAAAAGCAGAAAGGAGCAGCTTATGACAGAAAAACTGCACGTAGTAAGAAACCAGAAGGATACGGTATTCCGAATGCTGTTTCGGGAGAAGAAGGAGCTGCTGGAGCTGTATAATGCCTTGAATGACTCGGCATATAACAGCCCGGAGAAGCTGACAATTTATACACTGGAAAATGCGATATACATGAATTTTAAGAACGACAGCTCATTCCTGCTGGATTCCGAGCTGAATCTGTATGAGCATCAGTCCTCGTATAATCCCAACATGCCGCTGCGTGATTTGGTTTATATCGCAAAGCAGCTTGAAAAATACACACGGAATGATACGATATATTCTTCTGCCCTGGTAAAAATACCGGTGCCCAGATTCGTTGTATTTTACAATGGTACGGATGTGCAGCCGGACAGGCAGACCCTGCGGTTATCGGATGCCTTTGAAAAAAAGACGGCGGAACCGGAACTGGAGTTGAAGGTCCTCATGCTGAACATCAACTTTGGCCATAACAAGGAGCTGATGGACAAAAGCCGGACACTGAGGGAGTATGCCCAATACGTTGATCGGGTCAGGAAATATGCGAAGCTGATGCGGATTGAGGAAGCGGTGGAACGGGCAGTGGCGGAATGCATCAAAGAAGGAATTTTGGAGGACTTCCTGTCGTCACAGAAAGCGGAGGTGATAGCGGTGTCAATTTTTGAATATAACGAAGAAGAGGAAATGAAAAAAATCCGTGCGAGCGAATATCGGGAAGGAAAAGCTGAAGGAAAAGCTGAAATTGTAGCCATCATACGTAAAAAGGCAGGAAGAGGTCTTGATTCAGAGAAGATAGCGGAAATCTTAGAGATGGATCCCGATTATGTAAAAAGGATTTCCGATCTGCTGGTCGAGGATCCTGACAGATCCGATTTACAGGTGGCGGAAATTCTTGTCGGACAGAAAGAACCACAGTAAAATATAGAAGTGTTCTCCAATGGAACATGAATTAATAATTTTAAGAGAAAGTCCCGGTTTTCCGCCGGGATTTTTGTGTTACAATAAATTTAATAAAAAGGCGGTTTATGGAGGTGTGGAATGAATAACCTTGAAAAGGTCAGTCATGAGACTATGGTATTTATGCGGGGAAAATACAGGCTTGATGAAATCGGGGATGGCAGGGATGAACTGAAATTTAAACAGGGGCAGAAAACTATCCTTACCGTCTACACACACGAAGATAAATTTACCTTTTTAATTATTTTCGGGGAAAAAGAGCGGGAGGTCTTTGAAGCCCGGCGGGATGAATTTTCAAAGGATATCCTCAATTATTATGACGATGCAAAAACATATCATGATGGGAAGTGGATATTTATTGATGTAACGGAGCCTGCGCAGCTTGAAGAGGTGAAGCGGCTGATACAGATAAAGAAAAAGCCGAACCGTAAACCGTTCCCCAAAGAAACGGCGGTTTACTCAAAATGCGGCCAGCGCTGTGATTTGTGCGTACATTATACAGGCACAACAGAGGAGCAGCGGGCTGTCATGGAACCCCTCCTGAATAAAATGTGGGAGAATAACGATTGGAGTATGCGCTGTAACGGCTGTTACAGCAATGACTGCTATTGCAAGGATGACCCCTGTAATGCAAAGGGATGCGCTCGGGAGAAAGGAATTGCCGGATGCAGGGAATGCAGCGATTTTCCCTGTATCAGGGCCACCTCTGCGGATTACCGTTCTATGATTCATACTCAGGTGCATTATGCGGATGAGATTACCTGGGGAATATTGCCGTATGTTCCGTGGCAGTATGAGGGGCAGCAGGGATGAACATAGAAGCTTATGATTTGGATTCCCTCAGAAAACTGGTAAGGGATTTACAGTGGGAAAATAAGGAGCTTAGGGAACTCCTTGACAAGGCCAATATACCATATGCAGACAGTGAGGTATTTTCGGATATTCCGGCTATGGCGGAGGAATATGATCCGGATCAGGGTGCCAGAATTAGCCGTCAATATATTGATCGTAATCTGGCGACGCAGTTTTTTGCAATGTTCTGGGGGAGGGCAGATGTATTTGCCAGGCGGGCGAAAAATGGAAGTTATTATCCGCAGTGTGATAATCGCTGGAAGGCTGTATGTCCGAAACAAAAGGGAGAAAAACAATATTGTGAGGAATGTGTAAATAAGAGCTGGACAAAGTTAAAACCGGAAAATCTTGTGGATCATTTGAACGGTTATCGGGAGGATGGTACGGATGTAATAGGCGTATATCCTCTGTTTCCGGATGGAACCTGCAGATTTCTTGTATTCGATTTTGATAATCATGAGAAAGGTGCGGAAATAAATGATTTTGCAAATGAAGACGAGGCCTGGCATGAAGAAGTGGATGCACTGCGCCTGATATGCAGGCAGAATGACATTCATGCACTGGTAGAAAGATCACGTTCCGGACGGGGGGCACATGTATGGATTTTTTTCCGAAGACCTGTGTCGGCATCAACGGCAAGAAATTTTGGCTTTTTGCTGCTTGATAAAGGGGCAACTACAATTAATCTGAAATCTTTTCAATATTATGACCGGATGTATCCAGCCCAGGATACGGCAAATTCGATAGGAAATCTGGTTGCCCTGCCGCTGCAGGGACAGGCGCTTAAAAACGGAAACAGTGCCTTTGTGGATGAAAATTGGAATGCCTACCCGGAACAGTGGAAAACTCTGTTTCAGACAAAGAAATTGTCGCCTGAGGAAGTGGAACAGCATATTGAGGTGTGGCAGAGGGAATTATTTGTCCGGAAAGGGGCAGAAGGCTGTATTGATAGCAAAAACCGCCCTAAGCCATGGAGACGGCATGATGATTTCATAGCATCTGATGTGACGGGAAAGTTGCACATTGTACTGGCGGATGGGGTCTATATTGATGCACTGAACCTGAAACCCCGCCTGCAGAATCAGATTCGCTGTCTTGCAACATTTGATAATCCTGTATTTTATAAAAATAAGCGGCTGGGTTATTCTAATTATTACAATTTCAGTACAATTTATTTGGGCCTGGATGTGGATGGATATATAAAAATACCGAGAGGGCTGCTGGAAAATGTAGCAGGCGAGTGCAGAAAATCCGGAATAGCTTATGATATCTCTGACCAAAGGGAGAAAGGACGGCCTATAAGAGTTGTTTTCGAGGGTGAACTTCGGGTACAGCAGGAGTTGGCGGCACAGAGGCTGCTGACTTTTGACAACGGAATTCTCAGTGCGGCAACCGCTTTTGGTAAGACGGTAGTATGCAGCTATCTGATTGCGGAGAGAAAGGTAAATACATTGATATTACTGGAAAGTACGGATTTGATTGCTCAGTGGGAGGAGGAGCTGGGGCGTTTCCTGGAAATAGACGAGGCACCGGTGGAATACCGTACCAAAACGGGACGGGTAAAGAAGCGTACAAGTGTTATTGGAACATTAAAAGCCGGAAAAGATACAATGACGGGCATTGTAGATATTGCCATGATTGGTTCCCTGTATAGAAAAGGTGCATTCCATGAAAAACTGAATTCTTATGGAATGGTTATCATGGATGAATGCCATCATGCCGCCTCTGCCACCGCGCAGGAAATCCTGAAAAGGGTAAATGCGAAATATGTATACGGAGTGTCTGCCACACCAATGAGAAGCGATAATCTTGAAAAAATCAATTATATGCTTTTAGGCCCGGTAAGGCACAGCTATACGGCGATGGAAAGAAGTGCGGATCAGGGGATAGATCATCTTGTTATTCCCCGATATACGAGAGTCATTAATAACAATGAAAATAAAGACGATATAAATGCAGCATACAGTCTTATCAGCGTAAGCACGGTAAGAAACCAGCAGATTCAGGAGGATATACAAAGCTGTGTGAAACAGGGACGAACACCTGTGATTCTTACAAGATATAAAGAGCATGCCAGGTTGATTTACGAAAGTATTCGGGAAGCTGCCGATTATGTATTTCTTTTGTATGGTGATAACTCAGCAAAAGAAAACGAAGCGGTACGCATGCAGCTAAAGGAAGTGCCAAGGGATAAGACCCTGATACTCGTGGCAACCGGGCAAAAAATCGGTGAAGGCTTCGATTATCCCAGGCTGGATACGTTAATGCTGGCTGCGCCGGTATCCTTTGCAGGGAGGCTGGAGCAGTATGTAGGACGTTTAAACCGGGACTATGAAGGGAAAAAGGATGTTATTGTTTACGATTATATAGATTCGCACATTACGAAGTTCGACAAAATGTATCTGAAACGGCTGCGTACATATAAAAAGATTGGCTTTCGTGTGATATCCGACTCAAACGCAGAGAAGCAGGAAGTGAATTCGATTTATGATTCCGGTAATTATTCTTCGGTTTTTGAACAGGATTTAATTGAAGCGGAACAGGAAATAGTGATATCAAGCCCACAGCTGGTACAGGAGAAAGTCAATCGGTTTATTTACCTGATGAAGGCAAGACAGGAGGTTGGGATTAAAATAACAGTTATTACAGAAAATCCTGAAAATACAGTTTATGGAAATACTGCTTTTTCCTATTCTCTTATGGAACAGATGAAGATAGCAGGGATCAATGTTAAGTTGGCTGAAGAAACAAATCATTTTGCGGTCATTGATCAGTTTTTGGTATGGCACGGCGGCATGAATCTTCTGGGAAAGGAGGATGCATGGGATAATCTTATCAGAGTAAAGGATGCAAAGGCAGCAGAGGAACTGTTGGCAATGGCCTTTGGGCTTCAGTAAATTAATAAAATACAGGTTACATATGTAATCGTGATAAAGCGGAATAGTTATTTTGGTACAAATGAAAGAGGATATATGGCAGGATTCCAGGTGAAAATAGTTTCGGAAGGGGCAACGCCCCGCTATGGCTCAGAGTGTTACTCACGGATCAGCTGAGTTTTGCAGATTTGCATAAAATTCTGCAGATTATATTTGGTTGGGAAGAGGAATATCTGCACGAATTTTCTTTCCAGCACAGCAGGGTAATGCGGGGCAAAGGCCAATTTACAATTGCAACAGATTATGACGAAGAGACAGATATTGGAGTTGATCAATTGGCAGGAGATGAGTAAATTTATGGACTGCCATGGACATTGCAGCAGAAGTTTTTCTATTTACTGTCTGACGGCAATTTAAAAAGCAAAAGGTGGTGGCGAAGCTGCGTGAATGATGCGGAGGTGCTTAAAAGAAATTGGAGTAAGAATTTATTGAAATGTCGTAGCGGTCCAGTCCCTTCAAAGTTATGAAATATCTTTTATACAGACGAATAGCGGCAGCGCCCCTTATATTGGGGGTGCTGCCGCTTGCTTTTGGCTGTATGAACTATGTGTTTTCATCAAATGCCCATGTCCGCTTTTATATTTGCCTCCGTTGGAATCTTCCCCTTTATTCTGCGGTATCTGGAACGTTATAAAATAAAAAAACTATTCCCTTGTATTTTATCTCTAACTAGAGTATTATATATCTATGTAGAGATAAAGGAGGTATGATAATGGACGCGATTGAACTAAAAATTTTGATCGGACTTCACCGTGTCAGTAATGAAATAGACCGGAGGACAACAAGAATTGTCAAATGTTATGGGCTGAGCATGGGGCAGTTTGCTGTTTTGGAAGCGCTCTTTCACAAAGGCGATCTGACCATCGGACAAGTTCAGGAAAAGATTCTCAGCACAAGCGGGACCATTCCAGTTATTATAAAAAATCTTGAAAAAAGGGGACTTCTGATTCGTCTGCCTGACGCCGGAGATAAGAGGAAATGTATTCTTCATATTACAGAGCAGGGAAGCAGCCTGATTCAGCGGGTTTATCCGGAAAACGAAGCTATGATTATTGAATCCATGCACAATTGGACCAATGATGAAAAATGCGAACTATTAAAACTATTAAAGAAATTTGGAGGTGGAACATGGAAAGAAAAGTAATTTATCAGGTAAAAGGCTCTCCGGCGGTAGACGGAGCCGGAGTCCATCTGGTGCGTGTTTTAGGACCTGATACTGTAAAAGAATTTGATCCTGTTTTGATGCTGGACTCTTTCGACAGTACCAATCCGCCCGATTACACCGCAGGGTTTCCCATGCACCCTCATAGGGGAATTGAGACAATCAGTTATGTCTCTTCCGGGCAGATGATGCATCGGGACAGCCTTGGGCATTCTGATACAATCAGCAGCGGGGAGGTTCAGTGGATGACTGCCGGCTCGGGAATTTTGCACGAAGAACTTCTTCCGGCGGCTGAAAGATTGCTGGGTGTGCAGCTCTGGCTCAATCTTCCGGCAAAAGAGAAGATGACATCGCCCCGCTATCACAGCATCAAGAACGCAGAGATTCCGGAGATTCCCCTGAAAGGCGGGATGCTCAGACTTCTTGCCGGGAAATATCAGGAACAATCCGGTTTTTCAGGGACACATCTTCCCTTTGACTACTATGATATTCACCTCAACGCAGGAAGCGAGATTACCCTTACCACAGAATCGGATCGTTCTGTCATGCTCTTTACGCTGACAGGGAAAATCATGATCGGAGAAACCGTTGTGGAAGAAAAAACTGCCGCTAAACTCTCATCAGGAACCAGTGTATCAATAAAGAGTTTACAGGAGCCGGCACAGGTGCTTTTCATGAGCAGCGAAGCATTAAACGAACCGGTGGCCTGGGGCGGCCCTGTTGTTATGAATACCCGGGAAGAACTGCAGGAGGCATGGAAGGAATTGGAGAATGATACATTTGTCCGCCGTACATAATTACCGGATACGGTGCAAAATGAAAGGAGATTTTTTATGAAAATCACAGAAGCTTTAAGGGTACGCAGAACATATTACGCAATTAACAGAGAGTTACCTGTTTCTATCGACCGGGTAATTGATATGACGAAAGAGTTAACGGAACTGGTTCCCGACGCCTATAATATGAAGAGCAGCAGAGTGGTTGTCGTATACGGTGAAAAGCAGGATCAGCTCTGGAACAGGATATATGATGTTTTTGAAGGTAAAATTGCCCGTGATAAAATCGACAGTTTTCGTGCGGGCAGCGGTACAATCCTCTACTTCTATGACAGAAAGGTCGTGGAGACCTTCCAGAAACAGTTTCCGCGCTATGCAGACAATTTCCCGATATGGGCATCTCAATCCAGCGGTATGCTGCAGCTTTCCATCTGGAGCGGTCTTAGGGAATTGAATATCGGGGCGTCTCTGCAGCATTACAATCCTGTGATCGACAAGGCTGTGAAAGAGCTTTTTAATCTTCCGGAAGGATATGTACTTGTAGCAGAAATGCCATTCGGCGGAATTGTGGAAGAACCTGCACCGAAAGATAAGGAGGATATCACAAAACGTGTTTTTTCCGTTTGCTGATTGAAAGAATACATTATTGACATTCATACATTGCGGCAGTAATATATAATTGAATGGTTCATTCACTGAAGAGGAGGACGGTACATGAATGACCGCATAAAGTCAATCACAGACGCGGCGGCCTGTTTATTCTTACAACAAGGATATTCCAAAACGCAGATTAGCCATATTGCAAAAGCGGTCGGTGTTTCTGTTGGTACAATTTATCTTGATTTTACCGGGAAAAAGGAAATTATGCACTTTGTTTTAAAATGTACCATTGACCCTGCGTTTATCAACCGGAATTTTGAAAGACCAGTCACTGATGATTTATTTGACGGTTTGGAAAAAGATATTGTTGCCGTATTTGAAAAAACAGGAAATGATTTTGCAAAACACCTTGAAAATAACGCTGCTGATTATGACCTTGAAACCCTTGTGTCTGACGCATTTGACCTGCTTGCAAAATATGCCGTCGGCTGTCTGTTTATTGAGAAAAATCAATTTGATTTTAAGTTTTTAGCAGACAATTACAGAATATATCGCAAAAAATTCTTTGAAACTATGAAACAATACTTAGCAGCCTTTATTGAAAGCGGAAAAGTACGTCCATTGGAACAAATTGAACTATCCACCATGTTGATTATTGAAATTTTATCATGGTGGGCAATGGATATAAGATATACATCCTTTGAAACACAGGACATTTCCCCTGAACTTGCCAAAAAAGTCTGTATAGACAATATTCTATCTGCATATAAGGCGTAAGTAAAAATTTAGCGGGCAGACAACTGCCCTCTAATTTTACCTATAATATGAATGAATAATTCATTTATATAAAGAAGAGAGGTTTTCACTATGAAAATGAAAAGAAAATTTATCAACAGCTTACTATTGGCTGCCTGTCTGTTTATCCTGTCAGGCTGTTCACACGTGCCGCCAATCCAGGCCGCAAACGAACTACGCTTTAATCTGAACTCTATTTCAGAAATAACTATATCCTATGATGAAGAAGCTGTTACCTTTTTTCAATCAGATAGTGACGAACTGGTAATCAGGGAATATATGACTGAAAACAAAAGCCGGTATTATGCTGATGTGAAACAAGACAGCGGAGGCATCCAGATTAACGAGGGTGGTAAACCATTTCTCAAAAGTAATTTCACACGGTATATTGAAGTATATTTTCCGGAAGAATATCGTGGAAATCTTACCGTTACCACAACTGACGGCAACATTGAATTCACCGATGTAACCTTAGACCTGAATTCGCTACGTGTTGACAGTACCGCCGGGACAGTTCAGTTAGACAATGCCAGTGCTTCTGTTATCCATTTATCATCTACAAGCGGGAAAATGGATTTAGGAAACATAACGGGAGAACAAATCAGGCTGGATACAACAAGCGGAAAATTCACTTGCGCAAAACTTGCAGGGAATGTTGCATATACCTCCACAAGCGGTGACATTGATGTAAAATCTGCTGTCGGCTCCGGAAGCTATCGGGCAAATAACTCCGGTAAGATAAAAGTAATCTATACTGATGTGACAGGTAATCTGACATTTTTCAATAAAAATGGCAGTATCGAATTGACACTCCCGCAGGATTTGGAATTTGAGTTTGAGGCGACTACAAAAAATGGTTCTGTTTCCACCTCATTCCAGGAAAGCATCAGTATTGACGGACGTACTACTCGTGGAACTGTCGGCAATTCGCCCATGGTCACGGTGAAAACAGAAACTAACAATGGGAATATAGAGGTTACGCAATAAAAAAGATAAATCGCAGACAGATTATTGTTTACTGTATATATTTGTGAGGGCAACAGATATGGAAGTCGGAAAATTTATGATTACTGGTATTATCGGGTTTGTTGGGATTGGTTTTAAAGAAAAGGTAATCAGTTTTTGTCAGCGCAAGGCAAACAAAGCGCAAATACCCATAAATAAATGTGAGAGCTTGGATTTTGTTGAAGCAACACACAGGCACAAGGTTTATCCACTTATGTACTGTTATATGGAGTTAGACAGAAACTTAGACATAGATCAATTACAGACTGCTGTCATTCGTTCCTGCCAATACGTGCCGGAAATCCTCCAGGCTTATGATTTTGCAAGAGGACGTTTTATTGACAAAGGTTTTACAGTAGGTGATATCATAAGCCACGCTTCGGACTTGCCACAATGGAAACTAGATAAAAGGCCGCAGCTTCAAATTGTGATAAATGATGAAAAAAAGAAAATGATTATCAGTATGAGCCACATTCTGGCTGATGGCGTGGGCTTTTTACAATATTTGTATTTATTATCTTTTCTTTATAACGGACATACACCTGCTTTTCCATTAGAGAATTGCAGGGATATTGCACCTGTTTTGAAAAATGTCCATATTGGGCGGACAACGGAGCAGACGCGGCAGCATAAGCATATTACAGTGCCGCCTTTAAGGAAAAGCAGCAATGGGAAAAAACAATTTTGTTTATGCAGCCATATTTATCCTGAAGACCTTTCTGCTCTTTATTGTAAGAGCAGAAAACAAAATGTGACCCTTAACGACGTGTTTATTACTGCTTATGCCCGTGTAATATCCCGATTACATGAGATACAGACTGTAGTTATCCCCTGTCCCGGGGACCTGCGGAAATTTTCATCCATGCAGGGGAAATTTACCGTAGCGAATATGACGGGGATTTACAGAAAGATTGTTGTTGAGATTAAACCGCAACACTCTTTCAGCCAAACCTTGTCACAGGTACATATTGAAATGGAATTACAAAAATCACGTTTTCGTTGCCTGGTTGGTATTCGACCGCTAGACTATACGTTTCATAAAATACCGCGATTTATACTTGCTCTAGGAATAAAATGGTTTTACCATTTACTCCCTGTTTCCTATACGAACTTTGGGAAAATCGACCATACAAAATTGTTTTTTAATAACTGTAAAATCACGAGTTGTTATACAACAGGGACTTACAGATTTCCACCCGATTTTCAAATATCCATAAGTACTTTTCAAAATGTGTGTACACTGAATTGCACTTTAACAGGACAAGACACGGACAAAATGACCGGGCAGCATATTTTAGATGAAGTTAAGAACGAAATTATAGATTGGGGGAACACCTGATGAAAGCATTACGGTCAAGAGGTAACAGCAGTTTTGATTTGGGTTAGAGTCATGATATGGCAAGAAAAGTGAAAATAAGATAAGATTTGTATTATTGTAGATTCTTGTGGGATATTTTATTATAATATGAATTGGGTAGACAGTTTCTATCTAATTCAACTGGGAGGTTATTGCATGGAAAAGATTATGAAAGGTGATTTTTAATAGAGTAATAGACACTTTAAATGGCAAAAAATGAAATATATGCAAGGCATGGGTATATTTTCAAGAATGAAGATTTGTATAATTATTTTATGGGGTGTGTAAGGTATCATCCAACTTGTGAAGCAAAAGATTTTGATGATAGTGTGTTAAACGAATATGAAAAAGCTAATCATGAGATATTGGCATCGATGGATACCTTTTAGAAGCGATAAAGGAGTAACTTATGAAAAAAAAGTGTGTTTTGTTTGTATTGTGTATGATGTTTTTAGTGGGGTGTTCTGAACAAAACGAAGAACAAAAAAAGCCCATAATTGAAGAAAATATAGAAACGGAAAGCAATATCATCGTTGAAGAAGAAACGGTAGAAAATAATGATATTCAAACAGAAAATGCTGCACCTACAAAAAAAGAAGTTCTGGCTATGAGAGAATTGGTATTAGATGGAATGTCCGATGATGAAAAGGAAAGATTAACGGAAAATATTAAAGTTGCAAATCTTCAAATGGAATACGCTTATCTAAATGATAATATATTTGACAAATTATCTGATAAAGACAGTTTGTATTGGAATTATTTTGACCAGAAAGGTGATATACAAATTGGTTGGGCGTATGAAGGCAATAAGAAAACAGTTATGAATGAAGAAGGCATTACTGAAAGTGAATTCTATCAAAAGTATGGGGAACCAGTAATGGAGTACAATAGATTTGATGGAGCAAATTTTGTGGAGCTTATTCAGGATATGCAAAAATCTGTCCAAAATGAAAGTTTATCAGCAGATCTCCAGCAACTGATTGATCTGACAAATTTGGCAATAGAGACGCATGAAGTAGAATATGCGAATGAAATATATAAGATATTACATGATCTCGATTATTTTCTTTTGAGATACGGAATTGAAGATGTCGGAAAATATACAAAAGATGGGAGTGTAGTAGCAAAATATTACGGTGTGCTTATGGTATATGAAAAAGATAAAAATACAAGTTCGAATGAAAGATAACTTAGTGTCCAAACTACCTTTAAGTAGCCAAAATGTACAAACCAGCAGGTAAAACACAGACATCCTTTCTTGATTTTAACCAGCCCATAGGACTGCATCTGAATCCTGATAACCGTTGGGTTAGGATGGCAGATAAAGTGCCCTGGGATGTGTTTCAAACAATCAACTTCAGTCTGTATCTGTAAAACTCTGTTTTCTGTCTCTTACAAAAATATGTAGGCTGATTGATGAACATCCGGATGCAGAATTTATTTTGTGGAACGGTTCCGGAGTACAGATAAAACGCAGATTATTTGAGAAGTATGTTGACGAATATTTGAATGCAAAATAGTCAGATTTCAATAGATTAAGAGTCAGGTTTATGGTATAGTTATGTTACTAATGTCAGAGCCTGACTCTTCTTTCATGCCGTAGGGCAATCAGAAAGGAAAGACAAGAATGTCCGATAGACGAATGAGATGCCTATTATTACACCACATGTATGCAGGCACACGTTCTGCTTCAATATATCATGGGGCATTCAGATATCAGTGTAACATTGAATACCTATACCCATGTTAAGTTTGAATATGCAGAGGAGGAAATGAAAAAGGTTGCTGGTTGGAAGAAAATCCAGTGTCATATGAAATCTCATTTTTATGACACTTGATGGAAAAGATATAACAAAATAAGCAGATTTATACCAGGAAAGTTTTGTTTCACAATGCCGCAGAAATGCTGCAGAATCAAGGGAAAACCAGAGTTTTCAAGGAGTTAAGCGAACATGATAAAAGTATTATTTGTCTGCCACGGCAGTACACTAATCAAGTCTGTAAACCCTTGATATACCTTGACTTTCCGAGAAAATTCAAAAAAATTTACTACTTATTTACTACTTATAAAAATCATAGATTGCTCTGCCACGATTGAATTAAAAATGAATAAAGTTTTGCATAGACATAGCGTTTACTAATTCCCATATAGGAAGATAGGAACGCTATTTTTTATGCCCTCATGTCACGCAGTAGGGGCAAAGGAAGCCTTGATTTTAGAGGCTTTACGGGCGCGTTTCTGACCGGGCAAGGGAAATATACCTAACCCCTCAAAAATGCAGTTCTACCGCGTGACAAATCCACAGCAAAGGAGTGATGAAGCTATGGCAGTTTTCCGCGTGGAACGAAACAAGGGCTATACCGTCATGAGCAACCACCACCTACGCAACAAGGAACTGACCTTAAAGGCAAAGGGCTTGTTGTCGCAAATGCTGTCCTTGCCGGAGGACTGGGACTACACCCTTGCGGGGCTGTCCCTTATCAACCGGGAAAAAATCGACGCTATCCGGGAAGCGGTACGGGAGCTTGAACGCGCCGGATATATCGTGCGTTCCAGAGAGCGCGACGAGAAAGGACGCTTGCGGGGCGCGGAATATGTGATTTACGAGCAGCCGCAGCCACAACCGCCTAAGTTGGATTTACCTACGTTGGAAAATCCAATGTTGGAAAACCCTACGCAGGAAAAACCTACGTTGGAAAATCCAATGCAATTAAATAAAGAGATACAAAGAACTGACTTACCAAAGACCGATTTATCAAAAACGGATTTATCAAGTACCCATTCCATTCCTATCCATTCCCTAAATCCCCTGCCTTTGGAACAGGACACGGCAGAGCCGGAACGGAAAGGAACGGAAGCGTTCAAACAAAGTGCAGTAGAGATATACCGGGAAATCATCAAGGACAATATCGAGTACGACTTTCTCTTACAGGACAGCAGCATTGACCGCGACCGTCTGAATGAGATTGTAGACCTCATGCTTGAAACGGTATGCACCGCACGAAAGACAATCCGTATCGCCGGGGACGACTACCCCGCCGAGCTTGTGAAAGCAAAGTTTATGAAGCTCAACAGCTCACACATTCAATTCGTTTTTGATTGTATGCGGGAAAACACCAGCAAAATCCGCAACATCAAGCAGTATTTACGGGCGGTACTCTTTAACGCCCCGACCACCATTGACAGCTATTACACCGCCCTTGTCGCTCACGACATGGCAAGCGGCAAAATCTGAAAGGAGAACAGACCATGAAACAGGGAGCCTTGATTTTTGACGAAACCACCGACCGCTACGACATTCGCTTTGACCTTGCCGACTACTACGGCGACTTGCATTGCGGGGACTGTTTCGACGTGATGATTGGCGGCAAATGGAAGCCGACCCGTATTGAAATGAACCCGTCGCAGGAATGGTATCTTGTGGGGGTGCGCGCCGGGGACTTGAACGGCTTACGGGTGCGGCTGTAAGCCCATGCGCCGCAGCACATACCGGGACAGCCAGAAAAGCGGCTGTCTTTTTTTCATGCCACAAAGCGGCGTACCACCCTAAAGCAGACCATACCGGGAAAGGAGGACGGTAAATGCAAGACGAAGTAAACGAAAAGACCGTTGCCATATCCATTAAGGCAACCAAACTGACGGCGGCACTCTTACAAGCCGCCATGAAAAAGCTGCTTGCACAGGCAAAAAAGCAGCTCGACAAACAGGCAATGCCCCACGGGAAGCAGACCCTAAAGCAGCTCATGAAGCAGAACGCGGGTGTGTCAAATATCGAAATCACCGACAGCAATATCAAAGCCTTTGAGAGTACAGCAAAGAAGTACGGCGTTGATTTTGCACTGAAAAAGGACGCGACGGAAACCCCGCCCCGTTACCTTGTTTTTTTCAAGGGGCGCGACGCGGACGTGCTGACCGCAGCCTTTAAGGAGTTTTCCGCAAAGAAGCTGACACAGGAACAAAAACCCTCAATCCGCAAGGCATTAGCCGCCTTTAAGGAAAAGGCAAAGCTGATGAACGCCAACCGGGAAAAGGTGAAGAACAAAGACAGGGGGCGCGAATTATGAGCAACGTTAATCTAAAAAAGCTGATACTTCCCAACATACCCTATCTGCTCTTTGTCTACCTCTTTGACAAGGTGGGACAGGCGGCGCGGCTTGCACCGGGCGCGGACTTCTCCGCTAAAGTGCTGCATATCGGGGACGGCTTTACCGCCGCCTTTTCCTCATTCGCGCCGAGTTTTAACCCCGTGGATATGCTTGTCGGCATAGCCGGGGCTGTCCTTATCCGGCTGATTGTCTACTTCAAGGGCAAGAACGCGAAGAAGTACCGCAAGAATGTAGAGTACGGTTCTGCCCGTTGGGGAAATGCCGAGGATATAAAGCCCTATGTAGCCCCAGTATTTGAAAACAATATCCTACTGACACAGACCGAACGGCTGATGATGAACAGCCGCCCAAAACAGCCGAAGTATGCGAGGAACAAGAACGTCCTTGTGATCGGCGGTTCCGGCAGCGGCAAGACCCGGTTTTTCGTGAAGCCTAATCTCATGCAAATGCACTCGTCGTATGTTATCACAGACCCGAAAGGGACGGTTTTAGTGGAGTGCGGCAAGCTCTTACAGCGGGGCGGCTACAAGATAAAAGTGCTGAACACCATCAATTTCAAAAAGAGTATGCGCTATAACCCCTTTGCGTATCTCCGCAGCGAAAAAGACATTTTGAAGCTCGTCAATACCCTAATCGCCAACACCAAAGGCGACGGGGAAAAATCCGGCGAGGATTTTTGGGTGAAAGCGGAACGGCTCTTTTATTGCGCTCTAATCGGCTACATCTGGTATGAAGCCCCGGAGGAAGAAAAGAACTTCACCACGCTGCTTGACATGATAAATGCGTCGGAAGCCCGCGAGGACGACCCGGAATTTCAAAGCCCCGTTGACCTCATGTTTGAACGCTTGGAGGAAAAAGACCCGGAACACTTTGCCGTGAAGCAGTACAAGAAATTCCTGTTAAGCGCGGGCAAGACCCGTTCCTCAATCCTTGTCAGTTGCGGCGCAAGGTTAGCCCCCTTTGATATTCGTGAGCTACGCGAACTCATGGAAACCGACGAAATGGAGCTTGACACCATAGGCGACCGAAAGACCGCCCTGTTTGTCATTATCAGCGACACCGACGACACCTTTAACTTTGTTGTTTCAATCCTCTACACGCAGCTTTTCAACCTCTTGTGTGACAAAGCCGACGACGTATACGGCGGGCGGCTTCCTGTCCATGTACGCTGTCTGCTTGACGAGTTTGCGAATATCGGGCAGATACCGAAGTTTGAAAAGCTCATTGCCACAATCAGAAGCCGGGAAATATCAGCCTGTATTATCCTGCAATCACAGTCACAGCTAAAGGCAATCTACAAGGACAATGCCGACACCATAGTAGGAAATTGCGACACGACCCTGTTCTTGGGCGGCAAGGAAAAAACGACCCTCAAAGAAATATCGGAAATCTTGGGGAAAGAAACGATAGACAGCTTCAACACGTCGGAGAACCGGGGGCGGGAAGTTTCCCACGGGCTGAACTATCAGAAGTTGGGAAAGGAGTTAATGACGCAGGACGAAATCGCGGTCATGGACGGCGGGAAATGTATCATGCAGCTTAGAGGGGTACGCCCATTCTTTAGTGAAAAGTACGACATAACGAAACACCCGAAATACAAGTACCTTTCCGACTTTGACAAGAAAAACGCCTTTGACATGGAAAAGCACTTGCGCCGCCGTCCCCCAATCGTGAAGCCGGACGAAGTATTTGATTACTACGAAATCGACGCGGCAGACTTGCCGGAGGACACAGAACCTTAAAACCGCGTCATGGAAATGTGGATAACAGGCTATTGCGCTATGGAAAACGCCATTCACAGCACATGGAAAAGCAAGAACAGCTTTCCCACGTCCTGCAAACAGCGTTTCCCACAGCTCCATAAGACAGCCAGTTACCCACATTCCCACAACGCCGACGACTACGGAAACAGCCCCCTTTCCTGCCTGTCACTTAGAAAAGCAAACCCTTAAAGGAGGTGATTTGAAATCAAGAACGTAAACACGGGCTACATGGTACGCGCCCCTACTTTTGAGAACCGCAAACCTTACAACCGAATACCGCCGCGCCGCAGATATGCCGCAGCGTGGGGACAGCCGCCTTACACACAGGGAGGCTTTTTTCATACCAAAAAACAAAACCAAACAATTTTGACAGCCGCAAAGCGGCAGAAAGTGAGGACTATATGGAATTTTTCAACAGCGCAGTAGACGTATTACAGACCCTTGTTATCGCACTGGGAGCCGGACTTGGTATCTGGGGAGTAATCAACTTGCTTGAGGGCTACGGCAACGACAACCCCGGAGCCAATGCTCATGTACGGTAAGGAAGCAAGCAACCGAAAACAAGAGATAGACCGCCAGCACTACACTATTCCGAACCAAAGA
>PPYE01661646.1_pt1 | contig 102452 bp, 100 predicted proteins | sample 1559881 | NCBI WGS metagenome assembly PPYE01 (sample SAMN08240022, study PRJNA423297) | Human gut metagenome, whole genome shotgun sequencing project.
GATATAGATATAGAGATAGAGAATAGAGATAGAGTAAGAGATAAGACTGATAGCAAAATAAGCTATCAGCTGATCGCCGACACATTTAATGATATTTGTAAGAGTTTCGATAGAGTTGAGCGGATTTCCGATAGCAGGAAGGAAGATATTGCTACAGCCTGTAAGAAATTTAGCTTTAGCCAGATCAGAACCGCATTTATAAAAGCGGAGAACAGCAAATTCCTGAAAGGTGAAGAAAGTAAAGCAGATTATAAATTCAATGCGAATTTTAACTGGATCATAAAAGAGCAGAACTTAAAAAAGATTTTAGAAGGTAAATTTGATAATGAACCGGAAGGATCGGAAAAGAAGAAAAAACAATCAAAACCGCCAGTAAGCAGAAATCTAAACAACTTTGATCGCAGAGAATATGACATGGACTCTCTGGAAGAGCAACTACTGAACTCGAATTAAGGAGGAACTATGGAACCGAAGAAAGTAACAATAAATTACGCTCTGCTCTGCAAGGAACTAGAAAAGCAGGGCAAGACGAAAAAGGGATTCTCCCTAGAAATGGGGAGAAGCGAAAGTTTTGTGAATTACATAGCCAATAATCCAGATCAACCAGAAGCTGTGGAACGGATCATGTGCTTGCTTCTCGGACTTAAACCGGGAAGTCTGGTAAAAGAGCCGGAAAAGAAAGGCATGACCGCAGCACAGGCGCTTACAGTCATCCGGGATGAGATTTTAGAGAATCGCAGAATCATGCAGGAGAATTTTGAAAAAATCTGGAACAAGCTGAACACCAATACCGTCCAACTGGAAAAGATCAAAGACAAGGTCAACACGATGTCAAAGACCGACTACGACAAAGCATTAGAGTGGCTAAAAGACAAGATGGAAGGCGGACGCTATGACGGGGCGAAGTTGCTCATGGAGTCAGAAGCTGCAGGAATTAAAAGGTCGGACATCATGAAAGCGAAAGCGGAACTTGGAGTAAGAATCCAGACTACAGGGTACGGAAAGAATGTGAAAGCATGGTGGAGTTTAAAGGGTGAACAGGCATGAATATGAAAAGATATGGGTTTAAGATTTGCAAGAAAAGACACGGAAACATGGATTTTTACACAAAAGTTAGCTCCAAGCGCAAGAGAAAGAAAAGGGTGAGAGGAAAATGAGTAGACAAGCACACTTTCTGGATCCGTACCAGTTCCAAATCGAAGAGATGGTAAAACTCGGATGCACGGATGAGCATATCCATAAAGTCTTGCATGACATTCAGAAAGTGGAATTTACGAGAGATGATCTTATCCGGTACATGGATAAGACTGGGATTCGGAAAAGAAGAGCAGCGAAAAGATGGACGCGGAACAAAGAGGTTGAGTGGGAAGGTCTTTGCAAGCAGTTAAGGAGAAAAAATGGGAAAAGTTGATGATTATACAGCCGGTAGATCACAGGGATTGATTCTGGCAAGAGAGATTGTAAAGAAAGACGGCATTGAAGGACTGGAAAAAGAAATCCAGTTCAGAAATATCACGGGAATCAACACAGCATTGACTAGAAAAGAGTTGAATATTGCCTGTGAGAAGATTAAGAGCATGACACTGGACACAATGATGGTGATCGCAGTTGCAACGCTGCATGATGAGTTCGGCTTTGCCGGGAAACGGTGCAAGAGATTTATCGACCGGATGAACCTGAAAGCAGAGTGTCTGGTGGATGATATGGCAACATGGGACGAATACACAAAGATGATTAAAGATGAGATTGGAATCGAGATGACGATACGGAGGAATGACTAATGCCAAAAACAGAAGAAACGCGCTTGCGAAAAGGCGACACGATCAAATGCGCTGATGCAGAGGATTGCGTGAGGACAATGAATGAGTTGGCATCCTGCTGTATAGAGACAGATTTTCTCTACGAAAAAGATGGAGAGAGTGGTTTATGGTTGGAAATAACGGGAGGAAAATTAGATGGATGAGAAGAAAGTTAGAGAAGCGATAGGAAAGGACACACTGAGAAATGGAGTAAGATGGGGAATCTGTGGCATGGGCGGAAACATCGTATATCTGGAGCCGTGGAAAGAAAAAAGAGTAAGTGGAAGAGGATACATCCACCACAATGTAAGCAGCTGCGGATTATTTAGAGCTGACAAGGAGGTATAACATGGACATTTTAATCACAATCGCATTCCTAACCCTTTACTACATATTGGGGCTGGGAACTGTAATTACTTTAAAAACAGGAATCGAAGAGGAAGTAGAACTTGAAGGAGCAGATTATCTTCATGCCGCAGGTTTTCCGATACTGTTATTTGTGGTGTTTTTGGATTGGATTGCGCGAAAGATAGTGAGGTAGGAAATATGAGAAAATTTAACTGGGACGAATTTAAGGATGCAGATAATAAGATCGCAGTGCATTGTAAGACTGAGGAAGAAGCAATAGACTTTTGTAAACAGATGTATAAGCATGGCATGGAATGGGCATCTGGGGATAGTTATTTGAGTTATACACACTATGGGGTATACAGGGATAAAACGTGTTACGGTGGAGATGGTGGGTATCAAAGTTATGATTACTTCGAGAAGTATAAATACAAAATTTTAGAATGGAGTGATTACATGGACAAAGAATTTACTAAAGCAGATCTGAAAGATGGGATGGTAGTTGAACAGAGAGATGGGGACATGTATCTTGTATTGGCTGGGATGGTAGTGAGAAAAAGAGGATACAATCGTATAGTCGGTTATACTGATGGCTTGAAATGGGCAGGTTATAAAGGAGGAGACGTCGTTAAAGTCTATAGGATTACTCCGGGATCACTCGGATGCATAGAAGATGTGTTTATTAAAAACAACCTTGAGCTCATCTGGGAACGCAAAGAACCAAAGAAAATGACAGTGAAAGAAATGAAACAGAAGCTGGAAGAGCTGACCGGAGAGGAAATTGAGGTAACGGAATGAAGAAAATAGAAGCATACACTATGGCAACGAAAAAGCCCTGCGAGACGGCTTTAAAGCAACAGGGGCATGAAGCCTTTAAGTGCGACTTTAAAAGCCGTGAGATGGCGAATAAGGACGCTGTGGAGTACATGGCAGAGAAATACAACATAAAAGATCCTGTTCCGGGAGGTGATAGAGTTGGACAAGAAAACACTGAAAAAGTATAAGCCAAACAAAGATAGACTTATCCGGATTGAGAACCAGATACAAGAACTCTGTGAACGGGAATCGACTGTTGTCATGGGGAAGGTAACGGGATCCAGCGCAGATTTTCCGTACACCGAAGTGAGAACATCTGTACAAATGTATGACCCTTACGAAGAAGAGAATGTAAGGCGTCAGATCAGAAGAAAAGAAGCAGACAGGCTGCGGATTCTGAAAGAGCAAAAAGAAGTAGAGGACTACATAAATGGGATTGATGATCCGGAGATTAAGGAGATATTTGAGTTATCGTTTATTGAGGGCAATAAACAGGATGAAGTTGCGGAGATAGTAAATATTGACAGAAGTTACGTGTCGAAAAAAATAAGTGACTATCTTAAACTTTCACACTTTTCACAAAAATAATATGCTATAATTATTCTAGAACGATTATATATTGTTCTGGAACAATCTTTCCAAACATTCGGAACACCGCCGGACTTTCCCTTTCTCGTCTGGCGGTGTTTCTTATATTGATTTTTACAAACATATATAGTATTATTTTTTCATAGAGTTAACAGAAGAAGGTAGAGAAAATGAGAATAAAAATTCCTTTAGTTGACATAGAAACAGGTACAGAATGTCCTTGTAAAAACTATGATGAATACGAATTGAAATTAAGATGTATGCGAACAAAGTTACACAGTAGATATATTGCATGCATTGCTACTGGAATTGTTGTATGGTTGATAACAACAGGAACTTCGAGCAATGAAAAGTTTCCGGAATTAATCTCCTTTGCAAGTACAATAACTTCAATTATTTTATCAGTTATCGCTATTATTATGAGTATTACTGGTGAAAGTAAAACAGATGCAATGCGGAACCAAATGGAAAGAACGACAAAGAAGCTAGAAGATACTGTAAATATTGTGGAACATGCCAATAGAGAAAATGTAGGAAACATAAGGGAATTAAAGGAAAATATAAAAATCTTAGAGAAGAAGATTGAAAATATGCCAGTGGAAGTAACAGAAGTAATTAGGCAGTATGAGAAGACAAAACATTCAGAAGATGATGAGGTAAAGAAATCAATAAATGATAATGCAGTGTGGGTGAAAAAAAATGAGTGATAAAAGATGGAATATTAGCACTATTTTGTGCGGAGAATGTGATAAAGAAATTACTAATATACAAAATATTTTTGATATTTTATATATTGACGATAGCAATACGGCATCATTCAACATAGTTACATTCATAAATGCAATAAGATGTGATGAACAAAAATTTGGCTTATACTACTATATTGAAAAATTAGAAAAAAAGAGTTGCCAAATGGCATATGTATGCAATTCTAGACATCAAAGAGCACAAAGTGAAGAAGAACAAGCGGAAAATGAATTTCCAGAAACTAGGATTGAAGGAGTAACAATTAAATCAACGCGATTTAAGATTAGTGATTTCTATTTTCCGGGAGAAGGAAATTATGAACTTATGGTATACAAATATGATGATAATGATGTTCAACCAGTAGATAGGGATAATAATGGAGATTCTATGAGATTTGCAGAAGAAGAGCATCTTGTTGCCGTGTATCCATTCAAAGTATTGAGAAAGTAAAAAACGAGATTGATTAAGGCACCTTTCGGGGTGCTTTTTCTTGTGCCGTGGCAAATGTAGGGCAGACAGGTTCGACTCCTGTACACGGCTTCGGATACAAAGTGTTGACTGCTGGGCGGTCCTTAAATGATTAAGCGCGCGATCAGCTTTGTATCTGATTGGTACCAAAACGCAGATATCCGCAGATCTGCAAAGCAAACAAAAATAGATTCAGCAATCTATATTTAGTGTCAGTACCCGAGTGCGGATAGGGTAAAGGATGTCAGACGGCATCCTACGGGTGTATAGCTCAGTTGGTAGAGCGGTGGTCTCCAAAACCATATGTCATCGGTTCGATTCCGGTTGCACCTGTTGTGGACTACTGCAGCCTCCTTTCTTTTGGTTTTGCGTTATTTGGTTTTGATTATTATATTATGCAGTAGTCCTATAAACGTATTGAAGATCTATGGCTTTTAGAGTAGAATAGAAGAAAAGCGAAAGGAGAGAAGTGTTATGGAAAAAATACTTTTAGGGGAATTCAAGAGAGGAGAGAAGGTATTCCCATTTAATGAAATCGAAATGTCTGATGATTCGTTCGAAAATATAAAAGATGTAATTTGTTCGTCGCTGAATGAACATAATCAAGATATTGAAATTACACTTAGAGAAAGAGATGTAGATATTAAAGATACAGTATACTCGTTAAAAGGACAATTATACGATAGCAGAGAATTATATATTCAGAAACTTAAAATTTTAACAATACATGATTTTGGTAGTTATAGGATATTAGAATGTTTTATCCCGGAAGGAGAAGTAAGCATTCGCTAAAGACATATCCAATAAACTGGAAACAAGCATTGCGTAACGACAGAGACACTTCGGTGTCTCTTTTTCTATGTGTTAAATTAACAGATTGAAAGGTGGTGAGTCCTATGACAGAAAAACAGAAAATATTTGCAGATGAGTACTTGATTGATCTAAATGCCACACGGGCTTACCGCGCGGCGTATCCGAATTGCAAAAAAGATAGTTCGGCAGATGCAGCAGCAAGAAAATTACTCGGAAATACTCGGATTCAAACATATATCACAGAACGAATGGAAGAACGGCAGAAACGAACGGAAATTACCCAGGACATGGTGCTACAGGAATTGGCTGCCATTGCTTTTTCTAAGGCTTCTGACTACGCGAAAGTAGTTGAGAAACAGGCTACAGCAGAAGTAGATGGAAATATTATTCCGCTCGTAGGAGAAGACGGAGAACCGATTCTGTATCGGACCGTAGAATTGGAACTTACAGACAACCTTACGGAGGAACAGCAGCGAGCCCTCGGAACGATTAAAAAGGGGCGCGATGGATTGGAACAGAAACCCTGCGACAAGGTAAAGGCGCTCGAGCTTCTTGGCAGGCATTTAGGTATGTGGAATGATAAGCTGGATGTAGCAGGAGATATGGACATGAAGATTGTAGTAGACTATGGTGATGAGGATGAAGGAAGTTAATGTTGGATTTAACAGAAATTTCAAAGAGTTCAATGAGTGTAGGAAACGATACCGACTGGCAAAAGGTTCTGCCGGATCCGGAAAGTCGGTAAACATTGCGCAGAATTTTATCATCAAACTTGGTGATCCAAAGTACAGAGGCGCAAATCTATTGTGCGTCCGGAAAGTAGACACAACAAACAAGGATAGTACCTATGCAGAGTTGAAAAGTGCAATATATAAAATATACGGAGATAAAGCGGGATTATTCTGGCAGATCAGAAGCAATCCAATGGAGCTGATCTCTAAAATAACTGGGAATAAAGTGATTTTCCGAGGAATGAAAGACGATGGACAGCGAGAAAAAGTAAAGTCTATCACATTTGATGTCGGAAAATTAACATGGATATGGATTGAAGAAGCAACGGAGCTATATGAAGCGGATGTCGATATTCTCGATGACCGACTCAGAGGTGACTTGTCATTCAATCCATTTTTGTATTACCAGATCACATTCAGCTTCAACCCAGTGTCAGCAACGCACTGGTTAAAAGCAAAATATTTCGACATAAAAAGTGATGATGTATACACGCACCAGTCTACATACCTGCAGAACCGGTTCATAGACGAAGCATATCACCGGCGCATGATGATGCGTAAAGAACGGGATCCTGACGGATATCGGATTTATGGGCTCGGTGAATGGGGAGAAACTGGCGGTCTTATCCTTACAAATTATGTGGTTGAGGAATTCGATACATCCCCAGAAAGATTCGATTACATGGTAAATTCACAGGATTTTGGATTCAACCATGCGAATTGTATCGGGGAGGTTGGATTCAAGGATGGAGATGTCTACTTATGCCGGGAATTGTATGTATTCGAAAAAGATACGTCCGAAATCATACAACTGGCCGATGGAAAGTTCCAGAAGCGAATTACCATGTATTGCGATTCTGCTGAGCCAGACAGGATTAAGATGTGGCAGAAAGCAGGATACAGAGCGTGTCCGGTCAAGAAAGAGCCAAACAGTGTAAAAGCGCAGATTGATTATCTGAAGCAGCACACGATCCACATTCATCCGTCCTGTACAAACACAATTAAGGAGATCCAGCAGTGGAAATGGAAAAAAGATGAGAAAACGAATACTTTCACGGATGAGCCAGTGAATTTCTTTGATGACGCAATGGCAATGCTCAGATATTCTATTGAGCAGGAGAGAAAAGGCAAGGTGAAGTTAAAGACCTTTAGAGGAGGAATATAAAATGAATGGGAAAAGACCATACAAACTGCCGGAACCGCTTTTATGTTCCGCTGATAAAGAAATCAATATGACATTGATAGACGAATACATCAGAAAGCATGAAGAGCGAATACCAAGGTACAGATACCTTGAGAATCTATACAAAGGATTTCACGATGTATTCCGTCTTCCGGAAAAGGAGTCATGGAAGCCGGATAACCGACTGGCGGTGAATTTCCCAAGGTATATCACAGAGACGTTTTTGGGATATGCTTATGGGATTCCGGTTAAAAAATCGCATCCGGACGAAAAAATAAAAGATGCGATCCTTGAATTTGACCGGGATAATGATATTTCTGACCAGGAATACGAACTGGCGAAGAAATGCTGCATCTACGGACATGCATTTGAGTATTTCTATCAAGACGAAGAAGCAAAGACAAAGACAGTAGTCTGCAATCCAAAAGAACTGTTTGTTGTCTACGATGATACCGTAAAGAGCCGCGCTCTATTTGCTGTCAGATATGGAAAAAAGGACGATAATGCAAGGTATGGTGAGATACTTACAAGGACAGAAATAATCCCATTCGATGGAGAAAAGATGCAGGAGGGCGTGCTGAACCCTTATGGGCGCATCAATTGCGTGGAATACGTGCTGAACGATGAGAGAATCGGTCTGTATGAAGAAGTTGCCGGCATGGTAGAAACATACAACCGAGTGATCGGAGAAAAGGCAAATGATGTAGATTCTTTTGCAGAAGCGTATCTTGCAGTGCTTGGCGCCGAACTGGATGAGGAAGGCGTTTATAAAATTCGTGATAATCGGATCATAAACCTTTATGGTACAGACAACGCAAAAGATATTATCGTGCAGTTTCTCGGCAAGCCCACAGCAGATGGAACGCAGGAGAATCTTTTGAACCGGTTGGAAAATTTGATTTACCAGACGAGCATGGTAGCGAATATCTCAGATGAATCTTTCGGAAATGCTTCCGGAACTTCTCTCGCATACAAATTACAGTCCATGAGCAATCTTGCACTAACATTTGACCGTAAAGTTGAAAAGTCCATGAGAAAGCGGTATAAACTGTTTTGCTCTCTTGCAACGAATGTGTCAGATCGGGATGCATGGAAAGATATTGATTTTACGATGAGTAGGAATATCCCAAAGAATTTACTTGAAGAAGCACAGACAGCACAAGCACTTGAAAGTATCGTGTCCAAGGAAACACAGCTGCAGGTTCTCTCGATCGTCAAGGATGTTTCAGAGGAGATTGATCGAATGGAGAAAGAGGACAAAAAGAAGCAGGAAACGATCGTAGAGAAGCGGATGTTCGGAGGCGCGGAAGATGAGCAGTCAGGAGTATTGGAAGAATAGGGAAGAAGAACAGCGAAAGAAGAATATCAAGGACGAAGCGGAATACGCGAAAGAGATCGAGAAGATCTACGCGAATATGATGGATGAAATCCAGAAAGAGATCAATGGATTTTACACACGATATGCAAAAGCAGAAGGGATCACAATCGCAGAGGCAAAAAAGCGGGTATCTAAAATGGATATTGATGCATACAGTCGAAAAGCAGCACAGTATGTAAAGGATAAGAATTTCTCTAAGGAAGCCAATGAGGAAATGCGGCTCTATAACGCAGCGATGAAAATCAATCGACTGGAAATGCTTAAAGCAAATATCGGAATGCATCTTGTCGGTGGATTTGATGAGCTTCAGAAGTATTTTGACCAGATCCTGACGGAGAAAACGCTGGAAGAATTTGAACGGCAGGCGGGAATCCTTGGAAAATCCATCCAGAACAATGCGAAGATGGCACATTCGATCGTAAATGCTTCATTCCATAATGCAAAATATTCGGATCGTATTTGGATGTACCAGGATATGCTGAAAACTGAATTGTCGAAGCTATTACAGACTGGTTTGATACAGGGTAAGAATCCAAGAATTCTTGCAAGGCACCTTGCCAAACTGTTTGGAGTAAGCCGGGAAAATGCAGAGCGACTGATGGCAACAGAATTGTCTAGGGTGCAAGCAGAAGCGCAGAAACAGTCTTATATCCGCAATGGATTTGAAGAGTATGAGTTTATCGCAGAACCTACCGCCTGTCCGATCTGTAGATCGTTGGACGGAAAACATTTTAAAGTATCAAAAATGATGCCTGGAGAAAATGCACATCCAATGCATCCGCGCTGTCGGTGCAGTACAGCAGCATATATGGACGATAAAGAGTATCGAGAGTGGCTGGATGGATACCATAAGCATGGAATGGATTTTGAAACTTGGAAGAAGAGGGTTGAAAAGAAATCTGTGTTTGATATAATAAAAGCAGATAAAACAGTCAGCGGACATTCTGGAACGCCTAAAATGGCAGAGGCAGGAGCGGTAATAGACCATATCGGAAAAGACGGGAAAGTAGATGTAAGAGCTTTTTATGGAGAGTCGAAATTAAAATTTAAAGATATCCATACAACCGCACACGGGAATCCTAAGCAGCATCCTTATGGAAATCATGGGGAACACGCGCATGACTATACATGGGGAGAAGACGGCAGACTGAAGAATAAGACAACTCGCGAATTAAGCAAAGAGGAAAGAAAGGAGAATGGGGATATATTATGAATAAAGATGAATTAAGACAAATTTTATCTGAGTGTTGCAATGATATTTCTTTCTCTTACAGAGGATTGTCATCTGGAGTGACAGTTGAAGTTCATAATTATGTTCCGACATATCAAGCGTGGCATGGCGATGACGTGAAAGAGTATGATAATGTGGATAAAGTTATGAATGATAAATTTTATAGTGGAAAGTCGTTAAACGATCTAGTAAAAGAAGTAGAAATTGAAGCAATGTAATACCATCGGTCGAGCGGGCTGATGGTATTTTTATGCGCATTTTGGAGGTGATGTAATTTGATTGAGGTGAGAATCCGTCCAGAGCGAATTGAAATCTCTGGACACGCCGGGTACGCTGAATATGGAAAAGACATTGTTTGTGCTGGTGTTACGGCGCTTACACAGACGCTGATTCAGTCGATTGATGACTTAACGGATGATGAAATAGAATACAGAATATCTCCCGGAAAGGCTGAGATAGAATACAGGAATCTGTCAGAGAAATCAAAAACTCTGGTGGATTCCTTTTTCGTTGGCATCTGCTTAATTGCAGAGGAATTTCCGGAATATGTGAAAGTGAGGTGAAAATATGGGTAAAACAGAGACTTTTATCAGAGCAGCAACAACAAGTGAGCAGGCACTGATTCTGGAATTTGCGCATGAGGGGAAAGAATACCTTGTGAAGAATTTTACAGATGGTGATGTGTATGTTGCACTGAAAGAAAGCGCAACAAAGGAAGAAAGTGCATTGATTCCGGCGCAGACCGCACAAACCGTGATTCGGAATAAAAACTACTACGCAGGGAGCAACATCGTCCAGATCATCCCCACAGCAACCAGCGAAAAAGGAGTAGAAGTACAATGCTTAAAATGGTAGATGGAACAGGAATCATAGGAGTGGATATGATCTGCCCTCTTGGAATCTCCACTCCGCAGCCACCGAACTACGATAAAGTAGAGCTAGAGGGGGCAGGGATGTTGGCACTTCCGAACAGCTTGGATGCGCCGCTTGAGAGGTTGGAGCTTGGTGGTAAGACGGAACAGGTGCAGACGAGTGGGAAACAGTTGTTCGATAAAGAAAATCTCGCAGTTGGTGTTCTTGAGAATGATGGAAGCATTGCATATAGTAATAATTATTATACGAGTGACTATATTGCGGTAGAGCCTAATACAAAATACATCTGTACGAGAACTGGGTCAAAAAGGCTCAAATTTTACAGCGTAGATAAACAGCCTATCCAAACGGTTAATTTTAGCGATGCTAATGTTGAGAAAGGTGGTAGTTTCACTACGAGAGAAACGACAAAATATGTGAGATTTTCTGTTATGGAAGATTATATTAATACGGTCATGTTTACTTCAGGGGTAAGTTTTTTACCTTACGAACCCTACACAGGCGGTAAACCATCCCCATCACCAGAATATCCACAGGAAATCAAAAACTCTGGAAAGTGGAATGAGGGAACGCAGAAGTATGAAGTGGATGTGAAGGTAAGTAACTGTGGCTATTTGCAAAAAGGTTCATATGCCGACAAAATAAGACCTCTTCCATTAGAAAAAGGTAAAACGTATAGAATTTATGTTGATGTAAAATCTGCTGTTGTGAATGTATGTATATTGAATGAAGAAAGAACATTTGCTAATTCTGGACAACTTTATGCTTATTATAATTCCAGAGGATATCCGATTAGCAGCACTGGCGTTGTAAGCGGTATCTGTAGATTGCCGAACTCATTATATAGAGGTTATACATTCACTGTGACCGTAGATGGATTATTTTTGTACCAAGGAGTTAATGCTAACATTCTTAATACCGATAATGCTTATGTTGCATATGACTTTATTAAAAAAGTTGATATAAGTTCTCCGTATACTGAGAAAGAGTCGGTTGTTTTAACTTCCGACCGTCCTATTACAAAATGGGATAAACTGGTTGAGCAGGACGGACAGATCGGGTGGTTGTATAATTCCGTGAATGAAACGATTGACGGAAAAACTGGAAAGTGGTCAATTCAACCTGCGTCTAAAATATTTTATAGGACAGACATTACTTTCCCAATAGCCGTACCGTTCTGCTCTGAATTGTTAGGATATGACTATTCCAGTGTAGGATACAAAAAAGATACAGGTATTTCTATAAATAATTTAGGGATCCTATGTATAACTCTCCCAGAAGAGGTGGAACTTACACTGGATGCATATAAACAGTATTTGGCAGATAATCCATTGCACGTTCTGTATAAGGACGATTCCGAAGAATTCGTTCCCCTCCCACAATCCGAACAAAACGCAATCCGAGCATTAAAAACCTACTACCCTACCACAGTCATCACAGTGGATGGTGGAGAAGTTGACCCAGATATTAAAGTAACATACCGAAAGGAGATATGATATGAACTACGCAAAAATCATGGAAAACGGAACTGTGAGAATCAGCTCCATCAAAAAAGAGGGCTACAAACCGCTCAAGGAAGAGAAACCAGAGGGATTTAGTAACCTTGTCTTTGTTGGCTACACAGAGACAGAAGAAAACATAATCAAAGAATATGAAGCTGTCGATGACGGAATGAGCGCCTATGGGAAATTGCAGAATGACCTGAAAGCAACACAGGCAGCACAGGAAGTCACAGATCAGGCGGTACAGGAACTGATTTTAGCAACAATGAAAATGGGGGTGTAAGTTATGGCACAGTTTTTGGCGAACAGAATCAAAGGTGGACACTTGACAATTGATGATGTACCGGAGAGCTTGAAAGAGCAGGTACAGGCGTTACTTTAGGAGGAGATATGTTTATCAGATGGTTGAAGCAGAGATTCTGCAAACACATGTATTGCAAGCACTACAACAAGGCTACAAAGGGATATGTTAGGCGTTGTGTAAAGTGCGGAAAAATCGAATAAGTAGGACATTAGCACATAGAGATATGTGTTATTTTTATGCCTTTTTCCGGTAGGCGGTAAAGAACCGGAAAAATATTTTAAAGCAACGGTCTGGACAGTGGATGGACTGGGGCAGAAAGGAAAAGATATGAAATTTAGAGAATTTATGGCATTACAGTTATTTGCCGAAGACGAAGGAACTGGGGCAGAAAGCAATGGATCCGGCGCAAACGGTGGAGAAACACAGGGCAACGAGGAAAGTAATGGAGCTTCTGGCAACACGTTTGAGGACTTTTTAAAGGATGGGAAGAACCAAGCAGAATTTGACAGACGGGTCAATAAAGCAATCGAAACGGCGCTTGGAAATGCAAAAGTGAAATGGCAGGAAGATGCTGATCAGAAAGCGGAAGAAGCAGCTAAAGTTGCAAAAATGAATGCAGAGCAGAAACAGCTGTATGAGATGGATAAGCTGAAAAAAGAAAATGAGAGATTGCAGGCAGAATCTGTAAGGAATCAGCTTTCCAGAAATGCGGCAGGAGTGCTTGTGGAGAAAGGTATCGAAGCAACGCAGGATGTTCTTGATTTTGTTGTTGGAGTTGATGAAGCAGATACCAATGCAAGAATTGACACTCTGATGAAAATCGTGGAATCCCAGCTTAAGAAAGCCGAGATCGCCAGAGCAACCGGATCTACACCAAAAACCATGACGAACTCAGGAAGTCCAATGTCTGAATTCGAAAAGAGACTTGCAAAGTATAAATAAAGGAGAATGTGAAGATGAAGAATAAAGAATTTATGATGTTACAGTTATTTGCGGCAGGAGACAACAATGATATGCCGGTAAGAAGCTACCAGCTTGAGTTTAAAAGCCTTTTGGAGGTAGTATTTAAAAAGATGTCTTATTTCGCGGATTTTTTCGTCGGCGAACTTGAGGTACTGGATGGAGTCAGAGAAAATGAAACAGCCTTTTATGTAAAAACATCAGACATTCCGGTTGTGGTTGGAACTGGGTACGATAAAACAGCTACGAAAGCGTTTGGAACGGGAACAGGGAACTCTAGCCGTTTCGGGGAGAGAAAAGAGATTATCTACGCGAACACGCCGGTTAATTACTCTTGGGGATGGAATTACCACGAGGGAATTGACCGACACACGGTAAACAATGATTTTGACGTTGCGGTAGCAGATCGCTTGGAACTGCAGGCGAGGGCTAAGACAAAGCAGTTTAACAAGCAGCACGGAAAATTTATTTCCACATCTTCCGGAAAAACTTTAAGTGTTACTGATTATACAGAAGACAATGTATTAAAGCTGTTTAATGAGCTGTCTAAGTATTTTAACAACATCGAAGCAGTTGGAACGAAAAAAATTAAGGTATGCTCCGATCTGTACAATGCCGTTTCGGATCATCCTTTGAATACAACTGCTAAAAATTCTACTGTAAACATTGATGGCAATGAAGTTGTGAAGTTCAAGGGATTCCTTGTAGAGGAGATTCCGGATGAATTATTCCAGTCTAAAGAATGCGCCTATGCATATATTGCCGGAGTTGCAAAAGCATTTACTGGAATTAACACAGCGAGAACGATTGAATCGGAAGACTTTGACGGAGTAGCTCTGCAGGGAGCTGGTAAGGCTGGAGAATTTATTCCGAATGACAACAAGAAAGCTGTAGTTAAAGTGTCGGTGGGGGAATAGCACCCCCTGAAGACCTCGCCTTGGTAGGCAGGGGGAAAGTCGGAAAGGCAAAAGTAGGTAAAGCAAAATAGGAGGTATGAGTTATGGCATATACACCAACGACATGGAATAATGATGACGTTATTACAGCAGAGAAACTGAATAAGTTAGAGCAGGGCGTGAAGAATGAGCAGGTTGGACCAGCAGGACCAGCAGGAGCAGTAGGACCAGCAGGACCAGCAGGAGCAGTAGGACCGGCAGGACCAGCAGGAGCAGTAGGACCGGCAGGACCGGCAGGACCAGCAGGAGCAAAAGGAGAAAAAGGCGATCCAGGAGTAGCAGGACCGAAAGGAGACAAGGGAGATCCAGGCGCACAGGGACCTGCGGGACCAAGCTACACTCTTCTGGCGGCGAATAAAACAACGCTTGGTGGCGTAAAACAGATGGCTTTGATTGCAGATTTGTCCACAGAAACAGGGGCTGATTTAAAAAATAAAATCAATGCAATTCTTGCTGAAATGAAAAAACAGGGTATCATGGCGAATTCGTAAGGAGTTGAAATTGAATGCTGGATGATTTAAAAAAACTCCTTGGAATCGAGGATGATTCTCTTGATCAGAAACTGGAGTTGATACTCAGATCTGTGCAAGGGCGCCTAAAGCTCCTGCTCAGAGGAATTGAAGTACCGGAGGAAATGAATCACATTGTCGTGGAAGTGGCAGTGATCCGGTTCAATCGGTTGGGTTCCGAGGGTATGTCATCACACAATGTTGAGGGCGAAAGCATGTCTTACAACGACAATGATTTTGATGGATTTATGGATGAAATACAGGCTTTTCTTGACTCACAAAAAGAATCAAAACGAGGAAGGGTGAGATTTATTTGAGATGTGATACAGAAGTTTTCTTCCAGTCGATCACACCTGGGGAGTATGACAAAGCTACCGGTGACTACAAAGAAGATACTGTACGGGAAGAGAAAAGACATGCCAGTGTGACGGATACCGGCACGGATACGATGAACCTTGTATACGGATCCATAAAGCAGGGAAGCAAGACGGTGCGGTTACAGATGCATTACAAAAAGCCGTTTGACCGTATCCGAATAGGCAACGCCTTATACAGAGTGGATTTTGAGCGGAAACTGCGAACAAAGCATGTGTTTGTAGTATCGGAGGTGCAGTGATGGCTACGTTAAAAATCGAAGGAATCGCAAAGCTGAATAAAGGTTTGAAGAAGCGGATGGATATGAGTGCTGTGCAGACAGTTGTACGGAAAAACGGGGCAGATATGCAAAAGAAAGCGCAGAGGAATGCTCCAGTCGATACTGGAACACTGAAAAGAAGTATCGGTATTGACATCTCTGATGGTGGGATGACCGCCACTGTCGAACCAACAGCTGAGTATGCGCCTTATGTAGAACTCGGAACCCGATTCATGGAAGCCCAACCCTATTTAAAACCCGCATTTGAGGAGCAAAAGAAACAGTTTGAAAAAGATTTGCAAAAGCTTGTGAGGTGAGATATGGATCCACAGCAAGAATTATTTACAAAATTACTTACAGAGATCAAAGCATTAGGATATGACGTATATGACGGCTTCTTACCGCCGGATGGTACGCCGTATCCTTTTGTTTATCTCGCAGACAGCCAATTGATCGATGATGCGAATAAGACCGCTGTGTTTGGCAGTGTCCATCAGACAATCCATATTTGGCACGACAATCCAAAACGGCGCGGGACGGTATCAAAAATGCTGTTGGCGATCAAAACCACATGCAGAAAACTGGATCATACCGAAAATTTTGCATGGGATGTCCGGAATGTAAATCAGAGGATTCTTCCGGATACAACAACAAAGCACCCTCTTTTACACGGGTTGCTGGAAATAGAATTTAGTTTTAGTTAGAGAGGAGAAAAAGCATGTTTAAGACAGGACTACAGTTATTTGCAGAGGCGGTATCTGGCAAGAAAATCGTCTATTTGTATCGACTTGCAGGAAAAGCCAAAGAAGAGGCTGCGAAAAATCTTGCATTCACGACAGAAAATGGAAGAACAAAAAGCAAGGATGCGGATTCTACGGCAACGAAGGACGGAACAATTCGCACACCCGGGGCTGCGGAAACAGAAATCACAGCTACTGCTATCCTTGCGAAGAAAGATAAGTTAATCTCTGAGTTAGAGGACGCAATGGATTCGGATGAGTTGCTTGAAATCTGGGAAGCAAACCTTGAGGATCCGGCAGAACCTGGTCCGAATAAGTTTAAGGGCATGTATTTCCAGGGATATCTCACGGAATTTGAGATCACATCCTCGGCAGATGAAAATGTAGAGGTGTCTCTTACTTTTGGTGTTAACGGCTCTGGAAAACGAGGGGATGTTACTGTAACTGCACAGCAGCAGGAAGTAGCAGCTTATGTGTTTAAGGACAGCGTGAAAGAGGGGGAATAATGCCCTCTGACGATGTAGCCTTAATCGGCAGAGGTAAAGTAGGAAAGGCAAAAGTAGGAAAAGAATAGATCATGTACATAGGGGGCGGTAAAACCGCTCTCTTTTAATGGAGGTAAAAAATATGATGGAATTAACAATTAACGGACAGGTGTACCAGTTTAAATTCGGAATGGGATTTTTAAGAGAGATCAACAAGCAGACGAATATGCCTGTGGATGGATTGCCGGGAGTAAAAAAAGACGTAGGATTCCGGTATGCGCTTATGAACTTAATAAATGGTGATCCGGATGCATTGGTAAACATTCTTGATGTTGCGAATAAAGGGCAGAATCCGAGAGTGACAAGAGGCCTTTTGGATGAGTATATCGACGATGAGGACACAGATATTGATGAGCTTACAGAAACAGTAATGGGTTTCTTAAAGAGTGCGAATGCTACGAAGAAAGTTACGAACGAGATTGTGGAAAATGTAGAGAAAGAGAAACGGAGAATGGAAGAGGAGGAAGCGAAGAAGAGAGAGTTGATGATGTAGATTTTGAAGAATCCTACAGAGAGGCGGCGTTGAATTGTTTCCGATATCTTGGCTTTAAAAGCTTTGAAGAAGTGGATAGGTTGACAATTCCAGAATACACCTTGCTCATGGAGGCTGTGCAGCTAAGAGAAGTAGACAGGGACTATCGAAATCATCTGCAAGCGTTCCTAAATTTTGCTGTAAAAGCAGAGAAAAAGGTCGGAAAGAATAAGACTAAACCAGTTTATCAGAGATTCAGAAAGTTTTTTGATTACGAAAAAGAAGTAGATCGTGTGAAGAATCGCAAGAAGAAAAACGAAAGATTAGACATAATCGGCAGAATGATGAAAGGAGAGTGATGGCATGGCAGAAAGTTTTTCCGTGAAGGCAATATTATCTGCGCAGGATAGAGGATTTACGTCTGCTTTCAAATCTGCAATGGGTACCGTAAGCAATTTAAAAAGCACGCTCACAAGTGGAATCGGATTTGGAATCATGGCCGGAATTGGACAAAAGGCATTTGGTGCTGTCACATCCAGTATTGGCGGTATGGTGTCGGAATTAAATTCTTCCAGTGCTGCATGGAAAACATTTAACGGAAACATGTCGATGGTTGGCAAAGGCGCTGACGAGATTGCATCTGTAAAAAAGGAATTGCAAGAGTTTGCAGAAGATACTATTTACAGCGCATCTGATATGGCGAGTACTTATGCGCAGTTGAGTGCAGTAGGTATTAAAAGCACGAATAAGCTTGTAAAGGGATTCGGAGGGCTTGCGGCGGCAGCTGAGAATCCAAAACAGGCAATGAAAACTTTAAGCCAGCAGGCTACACAGATGGCAGCAAAGCCAACAGTTGCATGGGCGGACTTTAAACTCATGATTGAGCAGACTCCGGCTGGTATATCAGCAGTCGCAAAAGAAATGGGTATGACTACCACGGAGCTTGTACAGAATGTGCAGGACGGGAAAATCGCGACAGAAGATTTCTTTGATGCTATCGCAAAAGTCGGCACAAATGACGCGTTTACGAAGCTTGCTACAGAGTATAAGACTGTAGATCAGGCAATGGATGGTCTGACCGAAACAGTAAGCAATAAGCTGGCACCGTCATTTGATGTTTTATCCGGTCGAGCGATTAAGTCCTTGGATGGGATAATTAATAAAATTGGAGATCTTGATGGAGATGCAATCGCAGGGAAATTAACTGGATTTCTCGATAAAGCAAGCGGGTACTGGAATGTTTTAAAAACAGAAGCATTGGAAGTAAAGACCGCTTTTGGAGATGCTTTTTCCGCAATCGGAGAAGATTTGGGGAAGATTACTGGTGCGTTTGGTTCCACGGAAAGTATCAGTTCTTTTAGCAGTGCAATGGATTCTGCGAGCGGAGCATTGAAAACCTTTGCCGGATTCTTGAAAGAACATTCTGAGATCATCGCGAAAGTGATATCAAAACTCCCACAGCTTTTTGTAGCGTATAAGGGATTCAAGATTGTTAAAACAGTCGCACCATTTTTAGGCGCATTCACGAGTGCGATTGCTGGACTTGCCGGAGCTGGAATAAGTAAAATTGCTGGAAAATTGTTTGGAATCTCTAAAGGGCAAGAAGCGGTCGGTAAAAGCAGTGCTGCAAGTTCCAAGAAAATGCTTGCGTCCGCTAAAGCATTCATGATGTTGGGTGCCGGAGTTGCTTTGATTAGTGGTGGATTTTTCTTATTGGCGCAAGGCGCAAAAGCAGTGGCGGATTCAGGTCCGTTGGCAGTAGCAGTACTTGCCGGCATGGTTGGTGCAGTTCTAGCATTAAGTTTTGGATTTATGAGTTTTTTGAAAAACATTAAAACTTCTCCAGCGAAAATGAATGCGGCGTCTAAATCGTTCACAAAGATGGCTTTCGCAGTGTCAGCAGTAGTACTTTCTTTAGCAGGCCTCGCTCTTGCGCTTACACCTCTAGCAAGCCTCGGAGATACGGCTGTTGCTCCGCTTGCTGCATTCGGAGTTGTTGTCGGTGGTTTAGCAATCATACTTGGAACTATGGGAAAGAAACTTCAGGAAAGTGCAGTTGGCATTGCGGTGTTTGCTGGTGCGGTATCAGCAATGGCATTATCCATGACACCTCTTGCTAAAACTGGTACAGACGGGGCTGTTGCAATGGGAACATTCGGAGTTGTTGTCGGTGGTTTGGTTGCAGTATTTGCGGTATTTGGGACGGCTCTGACAGCTGCTATACCAGCGATGCTTGCTTTCGGCGCAACCATCCTTATGGTTGGTGCTGGAATGTCTCTGGCAACGCCTTTTGTTGAAGCACTAGGAAGCGTAATTCAAATACTTGGAGATGTTGTTGTACAAGTAATAGGGGTAATCACTGGTGCTATCGTAGCTATCTTCCCAGTATTCGGAAATTTTGTGTCAACTGTTTCTGATTCAGTTAGCCAAATAGTATCAGTTGTTGGCAATACACTTGTAAATATTTTTAAAACTGCCGGGGACATCATTACAGGTGTTATTGATTCATTAGGGGATGGGTTTAAAAAAGTCACAGACGGGATTTCGAAAGTTATAGATTCAATTAGTGGTGGATTTTCCAGCGTTTTGGATTCTGTTGCTGGAATCATTGACTCAATCGGAAGCTCTGCCAAAAATGCTGGCAAAGGATTCGAGAGCGTAGCTGACGGTATCAACACGATTGCTAGTCTATCTATTGTAGATATAGCAAAGGCACTCGGATCGGTAGCTATTGGTCTCGGAGAAATTTCTACAAAAGGAAAAGGAATCGGTACAGTTGCCGACGGACTTAACGGAGTTATTGGAGCAATTACAATTGCATCGGCGCAGATCTCAATGTTTTCAGGAACTCTTACACAACTAAATTCAACTGCCGTTCAAATTCCTGCTAGCATGGCTATGATTAGCGGAGTATTAGCAAGCTTTTCAATTCCTGTTATAGATACTAGCAGTATCATGGCAGCATTTGCTTCTATTAGTGCAGGTGCGGCGGCACTGGCAGCACAACTGGATTCTTCGGCCGCGAAAGCGGGGGCGCAATTTTCAAAATCACTTACTAACGGTATGAATTCAGCTGCTAATTCCGTGCAGCGTGGTGTTTCTAAAATTACGTCATCTGCTAATAAACTTATTTCGGCGTTGACGAATATTGCAACGCAGGCAATGAGCCGATTTAATTCCGCTCTATCCTCTGGTGCAAGTAGAGCAACTTCTACGGCAAGATCAATGTCAACGTCCATTTTGTCAACGCTTAATAGCACTTCTTCTGGTGCTTATTCTTGTGGCGTGTATATTGGACAGGGACTCGCAAGAGGAATGGAATCTACACTTGGATATATCAGATCAGTTGCGGTGCAAATGGCTGCGGCTGCAGAAGCAGCAGTCAGGGCAAAAGCAAAAATTCACAGTCCATCAAGAGTATTTGCTGGGCTGGGTGTCTATGTAGGAGAGGGATTTGCTCTTGGAATCGAGTCGATGTCAAGAAAGGTTGCAGAAGCTACGCAGGACATTGTGGATATCCCGACATTATCCACAGATATGAGAATGCGCTTTTCCGGTGCCGGAGATTACGAACTTTCTGGCGATCACTCTTACAGCAGCAATGCAACTTATACTATCGTTGTACCAGTTGAGTACAACGGAAGAGAAGCAGCACGAGTTACGGCAGAATTTACACAGAAAGAGCTGGAAAGCCGAGAGAGCATGAAGATGAGACTGAAAGGAGAAAGAAGCCATGTATGAGTTTGTGGATACAAATAAGGCGGGGAGCAAGAGTTCCCTGCCGAGTGAGGCTCTGCAGATTGATGGGACATATATTGAAAATTTGATTGATGGATACAGAACTCTGTACGTGACCGGTCGTGAGCTTTTGGGATCGGAAATTTCGGAGAGAGAAATTGATCTTGTGGATGGGTCCGAGTATACGGGAAAGCGAGATACAACCAGAAGTATTACAGTTGGATACCAGTTGCTTTGCACATCTCCTAGAGAGTTTCAGGAAAAATTCAACAAACTCTCTGGAATCTTAAATAAGGAACAGGCAAAGCTGATTTTTGCAGATGAACCGGATAAATATTTTATCGGGACGAAATCAAGTGTAGGAGATGTGGAGCCAGGCAGATTGAACGTAAAAAGCGAATTTACTTTTTATTGTTGTGATCCACGGAAATATTCAGCAGCGGAAAAATCGTTTACTGCCCATCAGGAAAGCGGATATCAGACGCTTACTATTGTAAATGGTGGTACAGAATCCGTTCCGGTAAGCTACGATATCACTCACAACCATGAAAATGGATTTATTGGGATTGCCAGTAAATACGGTGCAATACAACTCGGCAAGATCGAAGAAGCAGACGGCGAAGACTATAAGGCGTCAGAGATACTGTCAGAGGGGTACGGGTTGTTTCAAGACGATCACGGCACCTCTTATCAGAATCCAGAGAATACCACACAGGGGACGCTTGAAGTAAGGAATGTTGCCGGATATAACGTGATGGCATTAAAAGGTGGACAAGCCACATCTGGATACTGGAACGGCGGAATGAGAACACTTACTATCCCGGTTGACAGCGAGGGCAGACGTGGGGCAAAGAACTTTTACTGTTACACGCAGCACTGGTTCGAGACTGGATTGATGGGACAGACGGGAGCACAGACTATTGCGTTTCTTACAGGGAAAAATGAAGTGATCTGCTCTATGTCTATTAACAAGAGTGATACGGTTGGTAATACGGCGCATGTGGACTGGTTCGCACCACAAAACAAGAAGATCAAGACACTGGATTTCCAGCCGACAGCTTATGAGGGAAACCCGTTTAATTTAAAGATGGGTGGCGGGCATAATGATTTTTTAAAAGAAGGGGATCGGTTGCGTATTTTCTGGTATGGGCAGTACTATTACTTCACTATCCCGGAAATCAAGGACATGGCGTGCGAGAAGATACAGGTCTGGATCGGGCAGTGGGGAAGTAGAGATCTTGGAAATCAGCTGGTTACGCACAATTATTTAAAAAGTATCTGGTTCCGCAAGGATAACGTGGAAAAATACAGAGATGTGCCGAACCGGTATAAGTCCGGAGATGTGGTCTATATTGATGGAAATGATACAGCGGTTTATGTAAACGGGATGAAGCGGATGGAAGATGAAATCCGAGGAAGTAAGCATTTTCTGGTACCGCCGGGAGAGACGGAGATCCAGTTCTCCTACTCGGCATTTAGCAGTCCTCCACCAACGATTAAAGCCAAAATAAGGGAGGCGTATTTATAATGAATGAAATCAGAATTGCCGTACTGAATCCACATGACAGGGTGCTTGCATTTTTGGATAACACCCATCGAAACTCTATGCATTATTGGAACGATGAGCTCCATGAATATCTGCAGGGGACAGCGAATACATACGCATTTACGGTAAGTTCCAAACACGAGGATGCGGCGTATATCGTAGAAGGGAATAAAGTAGCCTTTGTATATAACGGAAAAGACTACTATCTGAATATCGTACATGTGGAAAAGGATGAATTTACAGTTACTGCGACAGCATGGTCTTTAAGCTTCGAATTGATCAACGAGAATGTTGGGGCATACAAATCTGAAAGCGCAATGAGCTTTGAGGAATATGTAACTGCCTTTGATCCGGAACGTACCGTGCGGATCGGGATCAATGAAGTGTCAGATAAGCGGATTTCAAACGAATGGACAGGTGAGGCAACGGTACTGTCCCGTTTATTTTCCGTGGCGAATGTATTCGATGCGGAGATTGAGTTCCAGACTGTGTTAAATGATGATTATTCGCTGAAAGAAATTGTAATGAACGTGTATCGGGAACACTCAGACGATAACGCGGGAGTCGGGGAGTTCCGGGGAGATATCAAGCTGCGGTATGGAAAAAATGTTACCGGTATCCGCAAGGAATCCAGTATCGAAAATCTGTACACCGGTATCCGTCCAACAGGAAAGGATGGACTGACTATACAGGGAATTGAGAAAGAGGAGCTGGATGAGAATGGCGTAGTAGAGTTTTATACACAAGGTCCAGATATCCGGGCGCCGCAGGCAAGGGACAGATTTCCATCAAACCTGATAAACAAGGAAGATGGATACATCTTTATGCCAAAATCCTACGATACGGATAACAAAGACAAACTGTACAGTATGGCGCTGTCGGACTTGAGAACAGCATCTGAACCGGTCGTGACTTATGATGTAACGGGATACTTTGATACTGCTATCGGAGATACCGTGGAGATTGAGGATGAGGAGTACGTTCCTACCTTATACTTGAGTGCAAGAGTATCGGAGCAGGTTCGCAGTTTCACGAATCCGCAAGCAAACAAGACAGTCTTTACCAATTTTAAAGAGCTGCAGTCGGAAATCTCTGAAGATTTGCTTCAGAAAGTAGAGGATCTGATTAACAAAACAAAGATTTACACCAGCAGTATCTCTACGGATAACGGAATTGTATTTAAAAATAATGAAGGCTTTACCAACTTGACTGCCAATGTAATAGATAATGGGGTAGATCGGACAGACAATTTCACAATTCGATGGTTTAAGGATGGAAATCATATTTATGCCGGTCGGACCATAAAAGTTCGAGCTTTGGATGTGGAGAGCAAGGCGGTCTACAAATTTGAAGCAAGGGATACGGAGGGAATCCTTCGAGGATTCGAAGAGGTTACGGTTATGGATGTATCCGATGGAACAGACGGAGAGGATGCAGCAATCAAGTCGGATACCCCGCCGGACGATAAGACCAAGCTCTGGTACGATACAGTCAATAACGTGTTTAAGTACTGGGATGGCGAAAAATGGGTGGAAGCATACGCAGAAGACATCGAGGATGCGAAAGATGCTGCGGGAAATGCTCAGGAATCCGCAAATACAGCAATCTCTAGCGTAACGAATATTAACACTAGCTTCGAAAAATACAAAAATGAAGTTCGTGCAGAATTTAAAAATACAGTAGAGTATGTGAATGGTAAGACCGAGGTGGTTGATACATGGGTACGGCAGGGGTCGGATGGCGTAACACCGTTTCTGGAGCTTGGCGGAACAGGAAACGACCTAAAAGCCAGATTAACAAATTCCAGATTGGGATTTTACCAGGGCGATAAGGGATTGGCATATTTTGGGAACGAGAAAGCGTATATGCCGGTGGCAGAAATTGACAATCTAAGTGCAAAGAGAGTTGGTGTAGGCAACTATGCTATGCTGGACAATGGGGATGGACACCTATCTATAATCTATATCGAGTAAGGAGAGGAAGATGGCAGGAACAGGAAGAATATACGTCACGGCAGTACGTGGTGTAGGAGATGTTAATCTCACGCATAAGTATGATGTAGATATCAGATTTGATATCGCATTTGACTGGGGCGGATACAATTACGGCGGTGCACCGTACAGCATGAGCTGTGATGGACAGAACACCTCTGGCAGTGCGACATTCGCGGTCGGCAGTGGCGGCGGACAATGGATCTGGACGAATATCGGCGGAACGAAGACGTTCCGTATTACGATGCCGACAAGCGGACAATCAAAGAACATCGGTTTTTCCGCAACGATCAACACGGGAATAAATCCAGCGACAATCTCGGCAAATGGAAGTTACGCGCTGCCGGCTATTACGTGGGAGCATACGGTATCTTATAATGCAAATGGTGGGACCGGTGCTCCAGACAACCAGAAAAAGATATACGGATCCGTATTAACACTATCTTCTGTGCGTCCCACAAGAGATGGCTATGTATTTATGGGCTGGGCAACATCGTCCGCTGGAGACGTAGCATACATGCCGGGATCAACATACGGTGTCGATGCGGATGTGACTCTTTATGCAGTTTGGCAGATCGCGTACATTAAGCCGACAATTACCGGGTTGACTGCATTGCGATGCGACTCTAAGGGATCACCAAAGAGTGATGGTACATACATTAAAGTCACTGGGAGCTGGCAAGTAGACCGGACGTTAAATAGTTCCAACAAGGCAACCAGTGTCAAGATCGAGTACCAGAAAACCGCTTCCGGGAGTCCGGTTAAAGCCAAAGAAACATATCCAAACACCACAAGTGGGAACATCGCAGAGGTGATCGGCAGTGGAAATATCTCAACGAGCAGTATCTACTTTGTTTTGGTAACTGTGACGGATTATGGCGGAAACCAGCAGGAGACGGTTATTGTTCCGGCGCAGGCGAGAGCGGTAGATGTCGCAAGAAAAGGACATAGCGTTGCGATTGGTGGGGTAGCAAGTGATGAAAAAGACGGGTTTGACGTCTATTCAGAAGCGAGATTTAAGGACAAGCTTTTGCTGGAACGAGATGGAGTACTGCTGGATTTTGGAATCTGTCAAAACTACGATTCGGGAGTGATTAAAGGTCCATATACAAGTGCAAACTCGGCAAATAACATCCGTGTGGAATTAAAAAGAAGAGGATGTCTGGTTGCATGCAAAATCACAATGCTTTCCCAGTTTCCAAGCAGCGGAAGACACGGGGCATTCGATGAAGTGAGAATCCCAGACGGGTATCGCCCGGTGTTTGATGTTTATGCGCCGTATATCGAAGTGTCCGGATCGTCAGTGTTTGGCGCTGGACGGTATATAATTGGCAGTGATGGGGGAATTACAATTTTCGTTGAGAACCCGAATTGGACAGAGCGAATTTTGTCGATCACTTGGGTTACGGACGACTAAGGAGATTATATGGAGATTAGGGCAAGACCGTGTTGGTCTTATTTTTATACTTAAAACCAGAAAGGAAAGTGAGGATATGAAGAAAATGGAACAGTTGGCAAATATAAAAGCGTTTTTATGCATGGTATTCGGAGCCATTGTTGGAGGATTTGTAAATCTGATTGGAGGATGGTCCGAGGATTTGACTACATTACTTATTTTTATGGGAGCAGACTTTGTTCTCGGACTTCTGATTGCCGCCTTTTGGAAAAAGAGCAACAAGTCGGAAAACGGGGCACTGAGTAGCTACTCTGCATGGAAAGGCTTGTGCAGAAAAGGAGTATCTCTCCTGATCGTACTTATTGCATACCGATTGGATGTTACTCTCGGCGTAGACTACATCCGTACAGCCGTGGTACTGGCATTTATAGCAAATGAGGGTATCTCGATTTTGGAAAATGTTGGAATTATGGGTGTGAAATATCCGGAAGCGTTAAAAAAAGCACTGGATGTTTTAACAAATAAATCACAGGAGCAGGAGGGCGAGTAATCGTCCTCTTTTATTGTGCGACATCGCACGGAAAGGAGAAAATATGAGTATTTGTCGTGGAGTAGCAGGAAACAGAGGGAGAAATCCGGTAGGTATCTTTTTTCACAATGACGCTGGAAGCAAGAACGCCAATGCAGCATTTTACAGAAATTGGTTACAGACACATCCGCTTGAAAATGGATTTGCGCACTATTATGTAGCACAGGATGGCATCTTACAGGCAGAGGATGACTGGAATTGCGCTTGGCACTGCGGAGACGCAAACGGGAACTTAAATTATCTTGGCATCGAAACGTGTCAGAGCATGGGCGATCTGGATGTATTTAAAGCAAACGAAGAAAAAGCGTTACAGTTGGCGGCGCAGAAGTGTAAGCAGTATGGAATCACACCAAGTACAAGCACAATCAGACTCCATCAGGAAGTGTATGCCACATCATGCCCTCACAGATCTGTAGAGATTCACGGCGGCAGAGAAGCTACGAAATCCTACTTTATCAAGCGGATTAAGGAGTATATGGCCGGCAATGTCACGCCACCAACTTATGTATCCGGTGGACAGAGTTCCGGACAGGCGTCGGCGCCACAGCAGCCGGGGATTGTATTTACTTACGCCGTCAAACTGGAAGACGGTACAATCTTACCATTTGTCCGCAATCTCACAGACTTTGCCGGGATACAGGGTAAGCGCATCACGGATGTAGCTATTAAGGTAGACAAAGGCTCCGTAAAATACAGAGTCCACGTGATCGGAAGAGGGTGGCTACCTTATGTGACAGGATGCAACTGGAAAGATCACAATAATGGTTATGCCGGTACAGGACAGCCAATTGACGCAATCGAGGTGTACTACAATACTCCAGCAGATTATGCGGCAAAATACGGCTACCAGAAAGCCCAGTACCGTGTCAGCCCTGTAAATGGAGCTTACTGGTCATGGCAGTATGATAACGAGACTGGAAACGGACAGGACGGATATGCTGGAGCGTTCGGACAGGCAATCGATCGGTTCCAGTTGTTCTAATAAAAACCCCCTCGGAGATCAGCTCTCTGAGGGGTGAATATTGTATCATTTTCGTGTATATTTATAATATGTAAAAATATTATAGGTTATTGCTATTTGGTGGCCCGGACGGGGAGCTCGCTGCATCGATGCGGTATTTATCTCAGCGGTACACCATGCCATATAAAGAGGTGACAGCAACACTTACGGATATCGGCACGGAGGAACTGGCCCATATGGAAATGATCTGTGCCATTGTGCACCAGCTGACGAAAAATCTTTCTCCGGAAGAAATTGAGAGATCCGGGTTTGCTCCATACTATGTAGATCATACTCTGGCATTGTGGCCACAGGCTGCAAGCGGAGCACCGTGGACTGCAACCTATTTTCAGTCAAAAGGTGATCCGATTACAGATCTTCATGAAGACCTCGCTGCAGAACAAAAAGCCCGTACGACTTACGATAACATTCTCAGGCTTGTAAAAGATCCGGAAGTCTGTGATCCGATTCGTTTCCTGCGTCAGCGTGAAATCGTGCATTACCAGAGATTCGGTGAAAATCTTCGGATCGTGCAGGAACACCTGGACAGCAAAAACTTCTATGCATTCAATCCTGAGTTTGATAAAAATCCGAATTGCGGATGTAAGCGCTCATAAAAAAGCAGGCGGAGTTATGAGGATAACTCTGCCTGACTTTTTATTCGAAAGGGCATTTACTTTTTTCGGGAAGTTTTGTATAATGAAAAACGGTAGTTGCACGACGGGGTGTGGCTCAGTTTGGTTAGAGTGCACGGCTGGGGGCCGTGAGGTCGCAGGTTCGAATCCTGTCACCCCGATTGATCACAAGTTGGACACTTTGGCGAGTGTCTTTTTTTGTTCGATTTTGAAAAAGGCAATTATCGGGTGGAGAAATATTCCCGCGTCTGCTATAATCGGTAGAAGAGGAAAACAGGGGAGACAGGGAGAAGTAAGATGGAACAAAGGAAAAAAGTACTTATTACCAACCTTTATTTTCAGAAGTTTACAGGATCTGAGCTGCATGTGCTGGAGTTTGCACATCTGTTCAAAGAAAAGGGATATGATGTGGTGATTGCTGTATATAAGAAGTCTTATCCACTTCTGCAGGAGTTGGAAGAGGGGATCACAGTGATTGAATGTCAGAAAGAGGCACTCAAAGAGATGGAATTTGAGATTGTCTTTATCCAGCATTTCCCGGTGTTTGATTATCTTGTGAGCCGGTACGGATTAAAATATAAACGAATGGTTGTCTCGAAGCTGAGTGTGATCAATGCCATGGAGAATCTTCCGGTCTGTACGCAGGAAGCGGCCTTCATTCTGTGTGTCAGTCCTGAATGTGCAGATATGGTAGCCATGCAGGTTCCGGAAGGAACGAAGATACGGGTTTTTCAAAACTGTGTGGAAGCAGAGTATTTTGAAGGAAGCAGCGAGTATGCAGGATACAAAAGAGCGTTGGATAAGATCGCGATCATTTCCAATCATATCCCGCAGGAGCTTTTGGAGCTCAAGGAAAAGATGGGCGGGTATTATCAGGTGGATCTGATCGGACTTGGGTATCGCACGGAACAGGTGAATGCAGAGTTTTTGCAGCAGTATGATCTGGTCATTACGATTGGAAGAACCGTACCGAGGTGTCTTGCAATGGGCGTTCCGGTTTATGTTTATGATTATCTGGGAGGTCCCGGATATCTGACAGAAGCCAATTTCAGTCTTGCTGAGCGGAACAATTTTTCGGGAAGAGGATTTGAAAAAAAGACATCAGATGAACTGTTAAAAGAGATCAAGGAAGGATATGGCCCGGCAGGAGAGTGGCTACCGCTCTGGCAGAAGATCGCTGCGGTGGATTATCAGTATGCCAGCCGGTTTGATGAGATGTATGAAGAACTGATGGCATCTCCGGAGCTTACAGAATGCAGGACATACTATTCGGGAATTGAAGCAGAGAGAATGAAATTCTACAGCGATATTGTGTCCGGATATATCAGTGGAAAAGAATGTCAGGAATCTAAGTGTTACTATGATATCGGAAACGGTTTCTGCGAGGAGGACAGCGAGACATGGCCGAGTATGTCAGGATATAAGATTCAAAAATCCTGGCTTCTGGAAAATGCAAAGATGATGCGCTTTGATCCATGCAATGCAGCGTGCCGTTGTGAGATCTGCAGTGTGAAGATCAATGGAAGATCTGTGGAACACGAGATGAAACCAGTCAATGCAGTTTCTACAGATCGTGGAAAGAGTCTCTTTCTGACGGATGATCCGCAGTACCTGATGGATATTCCGGAGTTGGACGGCGGACCTGCATGGCTGGAAGTAGAATACCGGTTTGATATTCTTTCCGAACAAGAGGAAAAAAACTACTATTGCGAAAAGATAAAAGATCTGGAGGAGCAGCTGACAAAAGCCCGGCATCAGTTGTGGGAAGAACGGCGCAAGGCCACTTCATTCGGAATGAAGAAAACGAGAAAGTAAGGTTTTTCTTGGATTTAAGTATAGCATGTGATATATTAAAAGGCGTTGTTGCGGGCAGGATACTGTCCGGATCTGAAAAAAGAGTCTACATAACCTGTCTGAAAACTGGGAATGTTAAGGACAGGTTACATAAGTTTTAAGAGGAGATATACAGTATATGTGTGGATTTGCAGGATTTGTAGGAGAAGTTGAGAACAGAGAACAGGTGCTGGAGAATATGATAGATACGATCATCCATCGCGGACCGGACAGTTCCGGCAAATTTGTGGATGAAGATGCGGCACTTGGATTCCGGCGTCTTTCAATCATTGATCTTTCAGAAAGCGGAGATCAGCCATTATATAACGAGGACAGAAGCAAGGTGCTTGTATTTAACGGTGAGATCTATAACTATCAGGAACTGAGAGAAGAACTGATTCAGGCTGGACATACATTTGTTTCCAATACGGATTCGGAAACTTTGATCCACGGATACGAGCAGTGGGGAGAAGAACTGGTTTACCGTCTTCGCGGAATGTATGCATTTGCAATCTGGGATCAAAAGGCAAAAAGACTGTTTTCAGCGCGGGATATTTTTGGTATTAAGCCGCTTTATTATGCGCAGATGAATGGAACATTGATGTTTGGATCAGAAATCAAATCTTTTTTGGAGCATCCGAAGTTTGATAAAGTGTTTAATGAAGATGCATTGGGAAATTACCTGTCTTTTCAGTTTGTTCCGACCAATGAGACGTTCTTTAAAGGCGTGTTCTGTGTACAGCCGGGCCATTATTTCGTTTATGAGAACGGGAAAATGACGATCAAACGGTATTTTGAACCGAATTTCACAGGAGATACGACAAAATCCTTTGAAGAAGTTGTAGATGACATTGAAAAAGTCATGAAAGAGTCTGTGGAGATGCACAAGATCAGTGATGTAGAAGTTGCTTCCTATTTGTCCAGTGGAGTGGATTCCAGTTATCTGACATATTTAGGTCAGGTGGATCGTACCTTTACCGTTGGATTCGACGAAGGAAAATACAGCGAGATTCAGGATGCGAAAGAGTTTGCAGCAAGCATCAACATGAAAAATGATGCAAAAGTCATCACTCCACAGGAATACTGGGATAATCTGTCCGATATCCAGTATTATATGGATGAACCGGTGGCAGATCCTGCGGCGATCGCACTTTATTTTCTGAGTCAGGAAGCAGCGAAGAAGGTAAAGGTAGTGCTGTCCGGAGAAGGTTCGGATGAATTGTTCGGAGGATATAATATTTACTGTGAGCCTCTGGAGCATACTTCGTTTAATAAAATTCCAATGCCGATCAGACGAATGCTTGGAAATTTTGCAGAGAGATGCCTTCCAAGAGGCATGAAAGGAAGAGGCTTCCTGATGCGTCACGGAAAAACTCTGGAAGAACGTTATTTTGCCAATGCGACGAATATTTTTACAGAGAGAGAAGCGAACCGTATTTTGAAAAAAGGCTGCAAGCCGGGAATTCAGAAGGTGACTGCACCACTGTATGAGCGCGTGAAAGACAAGGATTCTGTGACCAAGATGCAGTATGTGGATATGCATCTCTGGCTGGTACATGATATTCTGATGAAGGGGGATAAGATGGGAATGGCCAATTCTCTGGAAGTGCGTGTCCCGTTTTTGGATAAAAAAGTACTGGAGCTTGCCCAGACACTGCCGTTGCATTATAAAGTGAGAGCACCGAAGACAAAAGTGGCACTTCGCGGGGCGGCAGAAAAGGTGATCCGCAGTAAGACTGCAGAGAAGAAGAAACTGGGATTCCCGATTCCGATCCGGGTATGGCTCAAAGAAGATGCGTATTACAATCGGGTAAAAGAAATGTTTCTTTCTGATGCGGCAAAAAAATTCTTTGATACAGAGCTTCTTGTGAAAATGCTGGATGAACACAAGCATGCAAAACATGCAAATGAAAAGACAGATAACAGTCGGAAGATCTGGACTGTCTACATTTTCCTTGTATGGTATGACCGGTTTTTTGAACATGGAAAACCGGTGCATCCGGCAATGAGCGCAAGATAACCGAGTAAAATAAAAACAGGGGAGATGTTATGAGCAGCAAAACGGTACAGCCGATTCGCAGAAGAGAGCAGGGGGAAACGAAAAGCAGACGTTCTGCCAGACAGAAACGGGAGAAAAGAGAGATTGCGCAAAGCAGTGTGCCGACCACGTATTTTGATTATAATCTGATGCTGGTCATTATATTTTTGACTTGCTTTGGACTGATTATGCTCTATAGTGCCAGTGCGTACAGCGCTCAGGCGGATTTTCAGGATGACATGTCCTATTTTATCAAACAGGCAATGATCAGTGCGGGCAGTTTTGGAGTTATGTTGATCGTTTCCAGGATTGATTATCATGTTTATGGAGCTTTTTCTTTTGAAATCTATGTGTTTGCCATGATTATGATGGCGCTGGTGCAGACGCCTCTTGGAACAACGATCAATGGAGCCAGACGATGGATCCAGCTTCCGGGAAATATGACATTGCAGCCATCTGAGATTACAAAGATCGCGATTATTTTGTTTATTTCCTGTGAGATCTGTAAGATGGGAAGAAAAGTCAATGACTGGCTTGGAATCCGGAGACTTCTGATCTATGGCGGGGTGGCAGCAGGTGGAGTGTTTATTCTTACAGACAACTTAAGTACTGCCGTGATCGTAATGGCGATTACCTGTGTCTTGATTTTTGTGGCACATCCGAAGACAAAGCCGTTTTTGATGATCGCTGCCATCGGAGCAGGAATTTTGATCGTGATAGTGGCCATACTTGCGGTTTATGCGACGAACAGTGATAATTTCCGAATCGGAAGAATCACAACATGGCTGGATCCGGAAGGGCACTCGGATGGCACCGGCTTCCAGGTGCTTCAGGGACTGTATGCGATCGGATCCGGGGGATTCTTCGGAAAAGGTCTTGGAAACAGCACGCAGAAGCTTGGTATGATCCCCGAAGCGCAGAATGATATGATTCTGAGCGTTATCTGCGAAGAACTTGGCGTTTTCGGAGCAATCGTAGTATTGATCCTGTTCGGACTTCTTCTATATAGATTGATGTTTATTGCAAGAAATGCACCGGATCTGTACGGCTCACTGATCGTGACCGGAATTTTTGCACATATCGCGCTGCAGGTGATCTTAAATATCATGGTTGTAACGAACATGATCCCGACAACGGGTGTTACGCTTCCGTTTGTCAGTTATGGAGGAACTTCGGTTCTGTTCCTGATGACGGAGATGGGACTTGCCCTGAGTGTATCCCGGAGAATTAAGCTTCAGACAGAATAGGAAAAGCAAAAGATATAAAAATGTCTTTTCATCCGACACAAAGTGTGGTATATTAAGTAACGTAGTATTGAAAACCACATATAATAGATGGTGGAAAAAGAAAGTGTGGTTTGGGAGGAAAGACATGAGCTATAAAGTAATTGTTGACAGTTGCGGAGAATTTACGCCGGAGATGAAAGCAGACGGAGGATTTGAACACGTTGCTCTCGGAATTCAGATAGAAGACACTCAGTGGACAGATGATGACAGCTTGAAGCAGGATGAGCTGCTTTTAAAGATTGCAGAAAGTACATCCTGTGCGAAGACATCCTGTCCGTCTCCGGAAAGATATATGGAAAGTTATCACTGCGATGCCGAACGTATTTATGTGGTGACACTATCGGCAGAATTGAGCGGATCATATAACAGTGCGGTTCTTGGAAAAAATCTGTATGAAGAAGAATATGGGGAAAAACAGATTCATGTATTTAATTCACGCTCCGCTTCAGTAGGAGAGACTTTGATCGCATTGAAGGTTCAGCAGTGTGAAAAGGCCGGGATGACGTTCGAAGAAGTTGTGGAAAGTGTAGAGTGTTATATTGAGGAGCAGCACACTTATTTTGTACTGGAGAATCTGGATACTTTAAGAAAGAACGGAAGACTTACGGGAATCAAATCACTGGTAGCGGGAGCCTTGAATATCAAACCGATCATGGGATCTACTCCGCAGGGAACGATCTGTCAGAAGGAAAAAGCGAGAGGCATGAAAAAAGCACTTGTGAAGATGGCGGACTGCGTGGCAGCAGATGTGGTCAATGCAGGAGATAAGATTCTGGCTATTGCACACTGTAACTGTGAGGAGAGAGCAAAAGAAGTGCAGCGCCTTTTAAAAGAACGGTTTGCAGTGAAGTCCAGTTTTATCGTAGATACATCCGGGATCAGTACGGTTTATGCCAATGACGGAGGAATTATTGTTGTAGTTTAGAGTCGGATGTGGTACACTATGTAGAAAGAGTGCAGGACAGAAGCTGTCAAATACATAGGGGACAAAGGAGCTTTTAGATATGAGTCAGGAAAAAGTAGACCGCTATAAACAGGAAAAGGCGAATCGGAAGAAGAACATGAAAAAGCAGCGCATTATGAACATTGTCAGAAAGTGTGTACTGTCACTGGCTGCATTGGCATTGGTGGGATGGCTCGGATATTCCGCATATGTGTCTCATGAGTCAAAGCAGGAACGGGAAGTGGCAGAAGTGAATTATGATGCGGTGAATAATTATCTGAGCGGACTTGGCGAATAAAAGAATAAAGAATGATATGAGAACAGGTTTTGGAAGCCTGTTCTTTTTTTAACCAAATTTTTACAGAATTGTGACATAGATGTGAAAAATGTGAAAAAAGGGTTGAAAAAGGGGGCGTGGTGGTTTACAATGGTTTCAAGTGGTAGGAAGTGGTGAATAGTGGCATAAAGTGGGGCGAAAGTGGAGTCCTGCTTTTAGAAGGGATTCCAGATGTTATTAGGAGAGTTTAATCATAGTATTGATGAAAAAGGCCGACTCATCATTCCAGCCAAATTACGAGATGACTTGGGAGAAAGCTTTGTGATCTGTAATGGCTTGGAAGGGTGTCTTTTTGTGTATTCTCAAGACGAATGGAATCAGTTTGTTGCTGAATTAAATACCTTACCACGGATGAACAAGGATGCCAGAATTTTCAAGCGTTATTTTTTTGGAAGTGCTTCTGAAGGCAGCTTTGACAAGCAGGGGAGAGTTTCTGTACCTGCATCACTTCGAAAAGCTGCACATCTGGAGAAGGACGTTGTCCTGGTGGGAGTTCAGGACCGCGTGGAGATCTGGGATAAAGCACTTTGGGAAGAGCGCAGTATGGTCAGTGAAGAAGATCTGGATGCGATTGCAGAACGTATGGAGGCGATCGGTATCCGAATTTGATTCTGGACAGAGAGTGAATGGAGGATTCTATGGCATTTAAACACACATCAGTTTTACTTGAAGAGACAGTAGATGGTCTGAAGGTGAAGCCGGATGGCATCTATGTAGACGCGACACTTGGCGGGGGAGGACATGCATATGAAGTCGCAAGCCGCTTAAGTGACAAGGGGAGATTTATAGGAATAGACCAGGACGCCGACGCGATTGAAGCGGCGGGCGCCAGATTATCCGGTTTCGGGGAGAAAGTAACAATAATCCGGAGCAATTATTGTGATATGAAACCGAGGCTCCATGAAATAGGAATTGACAAGGTAGACGGGATTGTAATCGATCTGGGAGTGTCTTCATATCAGTTAGATACGGCGGAGCGCGGTTTCTCTTACCGCACAGATGCGCCGCTTGACATGCGGATGGATCAGAGACAGACTACGACAGCAAAAGACATTGTCAATGACTATAGCGAAGCGGAACTTTACCGTGTCATCCGTGATTATGGAGAAGATAAATTTGCAAAGAATATTGCAAAACACATTGTGATGGAGCGCGGAAAGCATCCAATTGAGACAACAGGACAGTTAAATGAAGTTATCAGAAGAGCCATTCCGATGAAGTTTCAGAAAACATCCGGACATCCGTCCAAAAGGACATTTCAGGCAATCCGGATCGAGCTGAACAGAGAGTTGGATGTACTTCGGGAGACTCTGGATGATATGATCGATATGCTGAATCCGGGAGGTCGGATCTGTATTATCACGTTTCATTCTCTGGAAGATCGGATTGTAAAGAGTGCATTCCGAAAGAATGAAAATCCGTGTACCTGTCCAAGTCACTTTCCGGTTTGTGTATGTGGAAACATATCGAAAGGAAAAGTGATCACAAGGAAACCAATTCTTCCTTCTGAGGAAGAGTTGATGTATAACAGCCGTTCAAAAAGTGCCAAACTTCGCATTTTCGAACGAAGCTGAAAAAAATGAGGGTGAGTATCTGAAAAAATAAAATCTGCCGGGAAGGGGAGAGCCCGGCAGATTGTACGTGGAAAGGGGCAGACCAAATGGCTGCAGGAAAGAGAACTACATACAGAAGACAATCTAATACAGGAAACAGATCTGGACAGTTCTACGTCTATGGAAATGTAGCGCATCAGCCGAAGGTATTGCCAAATCAGGAGAAACAAGCAGTGGAAGTACGTCCTAAAAAACGGACAAGCAGTCAGGTGAAAAAGAACCGCAGGCGTGCATTGGATATGAGCCCGATCTATACAGGGTTTTTGACAGTGGCGGCTGTTTGTGCGGTTTTCATCTGTGTCGTATATCTGCAGCTCCAGTCAGAACTCGTGCAGAGGTCAGAAAATATCACGGCTCTTCAGGAAGAGTTGTCAGATCTGACAGAGGCGAATGATACGGCATACAATGCGGCAGTAGATTCTGTGAATCTGCAGGAAATCCGGGACAAAGCAATGAATGAACTTGGCATGGTATATGCGGCGAATGGTAATGTGGTGGAGTATGACAGCCCGACCAGTGATTACGTGAAGCAGTATAATGAGATACCATCTGACGGGATTCTTGCAAAGTCAAAGGACGTGTCAAAATAGGAAGATGTAATGACAAGAAGACGAAGAAAAAATCCATTTCAATTTTTAACAAAGAAATTTCCGAAAAGGATGCAAAAGAAGCTGGTAATGCTGTTTGTGGCAATTATACTGGCTTTTGTTGTTCTTATCGGAAGAATTACGTATATCAATGTATTCAAAGGTGGAAAGTATACCAGGATCGTTCTGAACCAACAGCAGTATGGAAGCAGGACCATTCCGTATAAACGAGGAGATATCGTAGACCGGAACGGAACAAAAGTAGCGACCAGTGAGCGTGTGTATAATGTGATCCTGGATGTGGTGGTTGTGACAGACGAGGGAGAGAGCGATAAGTATATCGATTCCACACTGGACGTTTTAGAAGAATGCTTTGGTATTGACAGTGAAGAAGTAAGGGATACGATCAAGGCAAATCCGGACAGCCGTTACGAGGTTTTAAAAAAAGGCGTTTCTTATGAAGATGCCAAGAAATTCCAGGAAATTGACGAGGATGATAAAAAATATCCGAATGTTCAGGGGGTCTGGCTGGAGGATGATTACCAGCGTACATACCCTTACAACAGTCTTGCAAGTGATGTGATCGGATTTTCCGGATCCGGAAATCAGGGAGCAATCGGCATTGAAAGTGCATACAATGATATTCTTAACGGTACAGACGGAAGAGAATATGGATATTTTGACAGTGCTTCTTCAGTAGAACGTACTGTGAAAGCGGCAAAGAATGGAAATACGGTAGTGTCCACGATCGACGTTACACTGCAGAGCATTGTAGAAAAATATATTCTGGAATTTAATGAGGCACACAAAGGAGAAGAACGGGAGGATGAGCTGGGAAGTAAGAATACGGCTGTGATCATAATGGATCCGAACAGCGGAGAGATTCTTGCAGAGGCTTCGTACCCGAACTTTGATCTGAATAATCCAAGAGATCTGACGCCGTGGTATACGACGGAAGCGTTGGCAAAAATGTCAGATGATGATAAGCTGAATGCAATGAACAATCTCTGGAGAAATTTCTGCGTCAGTGATGCCTTTGAACCGGGATCGACAGCCAAGCCGTTTACTCTGGCCACAGGTCTGGAGACCGGAGCTTTGACCGGTCAGGAAACCTATGTATGCCAGGGTGGTACATGGAAAGGTGACTGGTATATTCAATGTCACAATACGTCAGGGCATGGGACAGAGAATGTAGATCAGGCAATCGCCAATTCCTGCAATGTGGCTCTGATGGCTATGGCCGATAAGATCGGAGTGGAAGATTTTATCCGGTATCAGCATATCTTTGGATTTGGAGAGTACACAGGAATTGACCTGCCGGGAGAGGCGTCCACAGAAAATCTGATCTTTACTGCAGAGAATATGGGAGAGACAGATCTTGCAACGTCTTCCTTTGGGCAGAGTTTCAATGTAACGATGACACAGATGGTGTCGGCATTTTCTTCTCTGATTAATGGCGGGTATTATTATCAGCCTCATGTGGTGAAGCAGATTCAGGATGAAAACGGAAACGTGATTGAAACAAACGATCCGACTTTGCTTCGAAAAACGGTATCAAAACAGACTTCTGACCGTGTCAAAGAAGCGCTTCGCGCGGTAATGACAGACGGAACCGGAGTTCCGGCAAATGTAGAGGGATACGACATTGGCGGAAAAACCGGAACAGCGGAGAAGCTTCCGCGAGGGAATGGAGACTATCTGCTTTCTTTTATTGGATATGCACCACAGGAAAATCCGGAAGTTGTGATCTATGTGGTCATCGATGAGCCAAATGTGGAAAATCAGGAATTAAGTTCGTATGTTCTGGAGCTGTCACAGAAGATCATGGCGGAAGCATTTCCATATCTGAACATTACAAGAAACGGGGATGCACTGCCAGAGGACAGCGGTGTAAGAGAAGACGTACAGCAGGATTTCGATGAGAACTTCGAAGATACCTACAGTAATCAGGATGGCACCTATATCGATCCGAACTACCAGCCGGATTATGATAGCTGGGCAACATCTCCGGAATCATCGGAAACAATAGAATAAAACAGGAATAACCTTACAGAAGAGAAAATATGTTGTATAAAGTCTTCTGTAAGGTTTTTTTATGAAAAATAAAACGTATCATAAAAAGAAAATTCTGGTAGTGTTTACCTGCGCGTTTCTGATTTTGACAGGTTTGATCGGGCGACTGGTCTATCTGATGGTGTTTGATGCCGAGTATTATCAGAAACGAGCCGAGGATCTGCATAAACGGGAACGTAAGATCAAGGCAGCCAGAGGAGAAATCGTGGATCGAAATGGCGTTGTGCTTGCTACAAACAAAACAGTGTGTACGATTTCTGTGATCCACAGTCAGATCAAGGAACCGGAACGGGTGACGGAAATTCTCGCAAAAGAGCTTGAAATGGATCAGGCAGAGGTGAGAAAGCGAGTGGAGAAGGTCTCTTCCATGGAAAAAGTAAAAACCAACGTGGAAAAAGAAGTGGGAGATAAGATCCGGGAGTATAATCTGGATGGAGTCAAGGTGGATGAAGACTATAAGCGATATTATCCGTATGACAGCCTGGCATCCAAGGTGCTTGGATTCACAGGAGGAGACAATCAGGGGATCATTGGTCTGGAAGTGAAATATGAAGAGACATTAAAAGGCAGCAACGGAACCATTCTCACGACAACGGATGCAAGAGGAATCGAACTGGATGCGGTCGCGGAAGGCCGGATCGAGCCTGTGGCCGGCAAAACGCTGGAGATCAGTATGGATTATAATATTCAAAAATATTGTGAGCAGGCGGCTGAAAAAGTCATGCGGGAAAAACAGGCGGACGGAGTGTCGATTTTACTGATGAATCCGCAAAACGGAGAAATTCTGTCTATGGTCAATGTGCCGGAATTTAATCTCAATGATCCGTTTGAATTGAATACAGGAGAAGAACCGGAAGGAGAAAAATTGCAGGATGCGTTAAATGCAATGTGGAGAAATCGATGTATCAATGATACGTATGAGCCGGGATCCACATTTAAGATCATTACGTCTGCAGCCTGCCTGGAAGAGGGAGTCGTGACACCTGAGGATACCTTTTCCTGTCCGGGATACCGCATGGTAGAAGACAGAAGAATCCGGTGTCACAAAGTGGGCGGACATGGCAGTGAAACCTTTGTTCAGGGAATTCAGAATTCCTGCAACCCGGTGTTTATCGATATTGGTCTGCGTCTCGGAGCAGAGCGGTTTTATGACTATTTTCAGCAATTCGGACTTCTGGATCTGACGGGGATCGATCTGCCGGGAGAGGCGGGAACCATTATGCATCAGGTGGAAAATATCGGTCTGGTGGAGCTTGCCACCATCAGTTTTGGACAGTCATTTCAAGTTACGCCGGTTCAGATGGCAGTGACAGTCAGTTCCATTATCAATGGAGGGCGAAGAGTTACCCCGCATTTCGGAAAAGCCGTTCTTGACAGGGAAGGAAATGTGCTGGAAACATTGTCCTATGAAGAAAGATCAGGTGTGGTATCAGAGAAAACATCGAAAACGATGCAGACACTTTTGGAGGGAGTTGTTGCCAATGGGTCCGGGAAAAATGCATATATCGAAGGATATTCCATCGGCGGAAAGACAGCCACCTCTCAGACACTGCCGCGAAGTGCGAATAAGTACATTTCTTCCTTTATCGGATTTGCACCGGCAGAGGATCCGCAGGTACTGGGAATGGTGGTGATCCATAATCCGCAGGGGATTTATTATGGAGGAACGATCGCCGCACCGGTCCTTCGCAGTATTTTTGACAATGTCCTTCCATATCTCGGGATTGAAAAACAGTAGGTAATGCGGTATACTAATTGAGATATTGAAACAAAAGAGATGAAGAGGTGGAAGTATGAGTTATCATGTAGTAATACCGGTATTGGTATCGTTTGCTTTGAGCCTGGTGCTCGGACCGATCGTAATACCATTCCTTAGAAAACTGAAAATGGGACAGACAGAACGGGAAGAGGGAGTACAGTCTCATTTGAAGAAGGCAGGAACGCCGACCATGGGAGGAATTATTATTCTGGCCAGTGTCATTATCACGTCCCTGTTTTATGTAAAAGATTATCCGAAAGTGATTCCGATCCTGTTTCTGACGCTTGGTTTTGGTCTGATTGGATTTCTGGATGATTATCTGAAGGTTGTGATGAAACGTTCAGACGGTCTGTATCCGAAACAGAAGATGGCACTGCAGCTGGTGGTGACAGCAATTTTTGCATATTACGTGTTTAAAGTGGCAGACATTCCGATGTCTATGCTGATTCCGTTTTCCGGTGGAAAATACTGGGATATCGGCTGGCTGGCAGTTCCGCTTTTATTTATTGCAGTGATCGGTACTGTAAACGGAACGAATTTTACAGACGGACTGGACGGACTGGCATCCAGCGTGACGGTTCTGGTAGCTACGTTCTTTACGGTGGTTGCTATTGGAACAAAGAGCGGAGTAGAGCCGATCACCTGTGCGGTTGTAGGTGCGCTCCTTGGATTTTTATTGTTTAATGTATATCCTGCGAGTGTGTTTATGGGAGACACCGGTTCTCTTGCACTGGGCGGTTTCGTGGCAGGAACGGCGTATATGATGCAGATGCCGTTGTTTATCATGATTGTAGGGCTGATCTATCTGGTGGAAGTGGCATCGGTGATGATCCAGGTTACATATTTTAAGAAGACCGGTGGAAAGCGTTTCTTTAAAATGGCACCGATCCATCATCATTTTGAATTGTGCGGCTGGTCAGAGACAAGAGTTGTGGCAGTATTTTCAATTGTGACTGCACTGCTCTGTCTGATCGCATTAATGGGGGTATAGACATGAAGTTTAAAGACAAAAAAGTACTGGTGTTTGGTTCCGGTATCAGTGGTGTTTCTGCTGCGGCTCTGCTGCTGCAGGAAGGTGCAGAAGTCGTATTGTATGATGGGAATGACAGGTTGGATGCGGCAGGAATCAAAGAACAGATCGAAGGACAGGCAAAGGGGAGCGTAAGCGTTGTTCTCGGAGCATTTCCCGAGGCGCTTCTTTCAGAGCTTTCTCTGGTTGTGATGAGTCCGGGTGTTCCGACAGATTTACCATCGGTGAATCAGATGCGGGATGCAGGGATTCCGATCTGGGGTGAAATTGAACTGGCATATGTCCTTGGTAAAGGGGATGTGCTGGCGATCACCGGAACAAACGGAAAGACGACAACGACAGCACTGCTTGGTGCAATCATGAAAAATTTCCGGGAAAGCACATTTGTTGTAGGCAATATCGGCAATCCTTACACGAGCGTTGTGCGGGAGACAAAGGATGATTCTGTTATTGTGGCAGAGATGAGCAGTTTTCAGCTTGAGACGATTCACACATTCTGTCCGAAAGTCAGTGCGATTTTGAATATCACACCGGATCATCTGAACCGTCATCACACGATGGAAGCTTATATCGAAGCCAAAGAGCAGATTGCAAAAAACCAGACAGAAGAAGATGTCTGTGTTTTGAATTATGAGGATGATGTGACTAGAAAATTCGGGGAAAGAGTCAAAGCGCAGGTGATTTATTTTTCCAGTCGCCGCAGACTGGAAAAAGGAATTTATCTGGAAGATGGCAATATCGTCTATTGCAGAGAAAATCCGGAGAAAGTCTGTCATGTGGATGAATTAAAACTGCTTGGAATGCATAATTATGAAAATGTAATGGCAGCTGTGGCTATGGCGGCAGCGTATCACGTTCCGATGGAGATCATCCGTAAGACCATTCGGGAATTTACGGCAGTGGAACATCGGATCGAGTTTGTGGCAGAAAAGAACGGGGTTGCATATTACAACGACTCCAAAGGCACAAATCCGGATGCCGCGATCAAAGGAATCCAGGCAATGAACAGGCCTACATTTTTGATCGGCGGAGGATATGACAAGGATTCTTCTTATGATGAGTGGATTCAGTCTTTTGACGGTAAGGTAAAAAAACTGGTGCTTCTCGGAGCGACAAAAGAGAAGATCAATGAGACGGCAAAAAGGCTGGGATTTACAGATACGATTCTTGCAGATACGTTTGAAGAGGCGGTCAATATCTGTGTAGAACAGGCAGAACCCGGAGATGCAGTTCTTTTGTCTCCGGCGTGTGCAAGCTGGGGAATGTTTAAGAATTATGAAGAACGCGGAGATAAATTCAAAGAACTTGTAAATCAATTATAAGGAGTGGATCTGCATTGAAGCATCCGGCAAAAAAGCAGCGGTATGATTATACTCTGCTTGTGGTGGTATTGCTCCTGGTCGGGATTGGTCTGATACTGCTATACAGTACCAGCGCCTATAATGGCCGGGTAAAGTTCCATGATTCTTTTTACTATTTGAAAAAGCAGGGATTTGCGACAGCGTTGGGACTGGCAGGCATGTTTATTGTGGCAGGGATCGACTATCACAGGTGGATTCCTTTTGCAAAGCTTGGATATGTCACTGCAATCGTTCTGTCTGTAGCAGTCATGTTTATAGGAGATGAGTACAATGGGTCCAAAAGATGGCTTTCTTTGGGACCCATTTCTTTTCAGCCGTCTGAGTTTGCGAAAGTGGCAGTCATTTTATATTTGTCCTGCGTAATCTCAAACCAGGCAAGAAAGATGGAAAAATTTACAACACTTGTCAAAGTTATGCTGCCAGTTCTTCCTGTGGTAGGCCTGGTAGGTGCAAGTAATCTAAGTACGGCCATTATTATCCTGGGAATTGCGGCAGCACTTGTTTTTGTGGCAAGTCCGAAGTATGCCCAGTTTCTTGGAATGGGTGCGGCAGCGGCAGGGTTTATGGGGATATTTCTGGCACTGGAAAGTTATCGTCTGGAGAGACTTGCAATCTGGAGAAATCCGGAAAAGTATGAAAAAGGGTACCAGACACTGCAGGGACTTTATGCCATCGGTTCCGGAGGACTGTTTGGAAGAGGGCTTGGAAAAAGCATACAGAAGCTGGGATTTCTGCCGGAAGCCCAGAATGATATGATTTTTTCTATCATCTGTGAAGAACTGGGACTGGTCGGAGCAAGCCTGATCATTTTACTGTTTCTGATTCTGATCTGGCGCTTTTTTGTGATCGCAACACATGCGAAGGATCTGACCGGTGCCTTGATCGCAACAGGAGCGATGGCGCATATGATGATCCAGGTGATCTTGAATATTGCTGTTGTGACGAATAGCATTCCCAATACCGGGATCACGCTCCCCTTTATCAGCTATGGGGGAACTTCGGTGGTATTTCTGCTGTTGGAAATGGGGCTTGTGTTAAGTGTGTCTAATTTGGTAGAATAAGCAGAGAAAGAAAAGGAGGAAGCCTTATGAAACAAAAGAAAAAGAAGATTCGAATGGCGGCACTGATCACAGTCCTGTCGGTACTTGTGTTATTTTTTGCGGTATTTCTTCTGTTTCAGACAAGGAAGATCGAGGTGACCGGAAACCAGTACTGTCAGGACGAAGAACTGGTAAAATGGGTTCAAAAAGACAAGTATGCATTCAACTCCATCTATATCTGGTGGAAGTATAATTATGGAGATGTGACAAAGCCGGCAGCGATCGAATCCGTGAAAGTTTCAATTAAAAACCCATGGACGGTCGTGATGAAGGTAAAAGAGAAGGAGTTTCTTGGTTATTTTGATTACCAGGGAGAGTTTTTGTATTTTGATGAGGAGGGAACAGCTGCGTTAAAGACAACGGAAGTGATTCACGGGGCGCCATTTATCGAGGGATTGGAGCTTAATACCAAAAAAGTGAAAATGAACAAAAAACTCCCGGTCACAGATCAGGATATTTTTGAACGTATCGTGGAGGTGACAAGACTTTCCAACAAATATGAACTTTCTTCCGACCGGCTTACCTGCAGTGACGGAGGAGTCAATCTGATTTTCGGAGTGGTCACAGTGCAGCTGGGAAAAGGAAACTATGAGATGAAGATCGCACAGATTTCGCCGATCCTTGAGAAGCTTAATGAAAAGTTTGCGGGGCAGGCAGGTGTACTGCACCTGGAGAATTATGAAACGGCCGGTACTTCCGTGCGTTTTGTGCCGGAGAAAGCAGCGGAAACAGAAGTAGATGAGGGCCAGGACGCCGGACAGACGGACGAAAATCAGTCAGGAGAATCTGAAGCTGCACAGACGGATCAGACATCTGAAGCAGGAACCGGTGAAGGAGAAACAACTGAATAAAAAAAACATAAAATACACAAAAATCTATTGATTATTTGCGTGAAAGACTATATTATATACTTATTGAATTCTATTGTTCATACATATTTATGATGGGATGTATAAAATAAGTTGATAGGACGACGAAGGAGGAACTACCCTTGTTAGAGATTAAGACAAACGAATCAGAAGCAGCTGCAAGAATTATTGTTGTCGGAGTCGGCGGAGGCGGTAACAACGCGGTAAACCGTATGATCGATGAGCAGATTGCAGGTGTAGAATTTATAGCAGTGAATACAGATAAACAGGCACTGCAGTTATGCAAAGCACCAACATTGATGCAGATTGGCGAGAAGCTTACAAAAGGACTTGGTGCGGGAGCACAGCCTGAAGTAGGTGAGAAAGCAGCAGAGGAGAGTGCAGAAGAGATTTCCGCAGCACTCAAAGGCGCTGACATGGTATTTGTCACCTGTGGTATGGGTGGTGGAACCGGAACAGGAGCAGCTCCTGTAGTCGCACGTATCGCAAAAGAGCAGGGCGCACTGACAGTTGCAGTTGTGACAAAGCCGTTCCGTTTTGAATCACGTACAAGAATGGCGAATGCACTGGCTGGTATTGATAAATTAAAAGAGAATGTAGACACGATGATCGTGATTCCGAATGATAAACTTCTGGAAGTAGTAGATCGCAGAACGACAATGCCGGAAGCATTGAAGAAAGCGGATGAGGTTCTCCAGCAGGGTATTCAGGGTATCACAGACCTGATCAACGTACCTTCTCTGATTAACCTTGACTTTGCAGATATTCAGACAGTTATGAAGGATAAGGGAATCGCACACATCGGTATCGGTGAGGGACGCGGTGATGACAAGGCTCTGGAGGCAGTAAAACAGGCTGTTGCCAGTCCGCTGCTTGAGACAACGATTCAGGGAGCATCACACGTTATCATTAATATTTCCGGTGATATCACTCTGATGGATGCATCTGATGCTGCTGATTATGTACAGGAACTTGCAGGAGAGAATGCAAATATTATCTTCGGTGCGATGTATGATGATACAAGATCTGATGAAGCTACAATTACAGTTATTGCAACAGGACTTCACAATGTGGGTGGAAGTGCATCCAAGTTAAAAGCAAGACTGGAAGGACAGCAGAAGATGGGATCTATTCTTCCAAATGCGGACAAGTTTGCAAGAACACCGGCAGCAGAGTACGGTGCAGGAAGAACAACAACAGGAAATTCCACAATCCCGACCCTTCAGGGACAGGGAAGAGTGCCTTCAAGCACAGTAAAAGAGCAGTCCATTAAGATTCCGGATTTCTTTAAAAAATAATAAAGTCAGTTTGGGACAGGTTTCGACAAGAGACCTGTCCTTTTTTCCTTTTCACACGATTGTTGTCGAAATAAAGTCTGTTTCTCTGTCAGTTTCTGACAAATTTTCAAAATGATTCTGATTATAATAAATCTTGTTTGAGTGCCAAATCGATTTAGTACCAACGAGAAAGAGGGTGGAACATGTACTATGAAGTATACATAGATGTCATGTTTTTGGTGAATTTTATGATGGACGTCCTTATCCTGTTTTCTGTAAAAGCCTTGATGAAAATGCCGGGCAGTATGAAAAGAGTGATTGCAGGCGGTCTGGTCGGATCAGGGCTTTCCTGCCTGGTGGTAATTTTGCGGCTGCCCGTGGGAATCACAATGGCAGTGCTTCATATGCTTGTCAGCAGCGGGATGGTGGTATGCGGTCTTAAAATTCGCAGCTTTTCGGAATTTTTGAAGTGTTATATTTTATTGTATTTTGTTTCCGTTTTGATCGGCGGGATTCTGGGAATGTTAAAACCCTATGTGAAATACACAAGTCTCTATTTTGCTGTTGTGATTGGCTGCTATTACACAATCCGCGCGGTCTGGGAGTTTTTGTGCCGGCTTCAGAAGGAGGAACTTAAGCTCTGCCGGATCATCTTGTATCAGGAAGGAAGCTGCTGTGAGATACGCGGGCTTTGGGATACCGGAAATGTGTTGAAAGATCCATTGAGTGAAAAGCCGGTATGTATTTTAGAACAAAGCACAATAGAAAAGCTGACCGGGGAGAAGGAAAACTTGAAAGGGTTTCGTCTGATTCCATATCGGACAGTAGGAAAAAGCGGTGTCATGCCGGTATTTGAATTAGAGAAAATGTATATTGTACAGAAAAAACAGTGGATTTATCATCCACTGGTCGGAATATGTGAAGAACAGATATCAGAACAGGGGATGTATCAAATGATCATCAACCCTGAAATATTAGGAGGAAGAGAAAATGGTTGTAAAAGTAGCAATGCCGCAGCAGTTTAAATTAAAAGTAGTACCCAGTCTGAAAGGGCTGCTGTTTCCAAATCAGAAAGAGGTTCATTACATCGGAGGTTCTGAAGTGCTGCCGCCTCCATTGGAGACAGAACGGGAAACAGAGGTGATCAGAAGACTCGGATCAGAATATGATCAGGAAGCGAAAAAAATGTTAATTGAGCACAATCTGCGTCTGGTCGTGTACATAGCAAAAAAATTTGATAATACCGGAGTGGGAGTAGAGGATCTGATTTCAATCGGAACAATCGGTCTGATCAAAGCGATCAACACATTCAATCCAACCAAAAAGATCAAGCTTGCCACCTATGCATCCCGCTGTATTGAAAATGAAATACTGATGTATCTGCGAAGAAACAGTAAGACTAAAATGGAAGTTTCCATTGACGAGCCTTTAAACGTGGATTGGGACGGCAACGAACTGCTGTTGTCTGATATCCTCGGAACAGAGGAGGATACCATCTATCGGGATCTGGAAACGGAAGCGGAGAGAAAGCTTCTGGTGCGTGCCATCAACCAGTTATCCAGTCGGGAAAAGCTCATTGTTAAGATGCGTTTTGGTCTGGATAATCCCGATGGAATCGAAAAAACTCAGAAAGAAGTAGCAGATTTACTGGGAATTTCACAGTCATACATTTCCCGTCTGGAGAAGAAGATCATGCAGAGATTGAAGCGGGAAATCGTGCGTTATGAGTAAATTAGAAGAATCCTCAAAAAGTGCTTTCACTCCGTAAAAAAGGTGTTATAATGAGAAAAAAGGGTGGTGAAGCTATATGAAACTTACATTTATAGGAGCAGCCCATGAGGTGACCGGAAGTTGTCATTTGCTGCAGGCAGCGGGGAAAAATATTTTAATTGACTGTGGTATGGAGCAGGGACCGGACCTGTATGAAAACCCGGGACTTCCCATTGCAGCGGGAGAAGTGGACTATGTATTTTTGACACATGCACACATCGATCATTCAGGTCTTTTGCCCCTTTTGTGCAAGAATGGATTTAAAGGGCAGATATTGACCACATTTGCCACAGCGGATTTATGTAACATTATGCTTCGTGACAGCGCGCATATTCAGGAATTTGAAGCTGAATGGCGCAACCGGAAAGGAAGACGTGCCGGAGTGCCGGAGTTTGAGCCGCTTTACGTGATGGCAGATGCAGAGGCTGCGATCAATCTTTTCGTTCCATGTGGATATGGAGAACGGCTTCATATTTGCGATGGGGTGGAAATCCGGTTTACAGATGTCGGCCATTTGCTTGGTTCGGCAAGTATTGAGGTCTGGATTACCGAAGGTGAGATTAGCAGGAAGATCGTATTTTCAGGAGATGTGGGGAATGTGGATCAGCCGATCATCAAAGATCCAAGGTGTACGGATACCGCAGATTATGTGGTAGTGGAATCCACCTATGGAAACCGGGTACATTCTTCGGAGAAGATAGATTATGTTTCTGAATTTACGAGAATTTTGAAAGAAACTTTTGATGCAGGCGGTAATGTCGTGATCCCGTCATTTGCAGTGGGACGTACGCAGGAGATGCTGTATTTCATCCGGGAGATCAAAGAACATGGACTTTTGCCGGAATATTCTGATTTTGAGGTATATCTGGACAGTCCACTGGCAATTGAAGCGACCAAAGTGTTTACAAAAAATATGCGGGAATGCTTCGATGAAGAAGCAATCAAACTGGTGGATGAGGGGATCAATCCTCTGGTATTTCCGGGGTTGAAGACATCCGTTACAAGTGATGATTCGAAACTGATTAATTTTATCGAAAAGCCGAAAGTAATTATTTCTGCATCGGGTATGTGTGACGCAGGACGGATCCGTCATCATTTGAAACACAATTTGTGGAGAAAAGAATGTACAATTCTGTTTGTGGGATATCAGGCGAACGGGACATTAGGAAGGCGGCTTCTGGAAGGTGAGAAGAATATCAAGCTGTTTGGAGAGCCGATCGAGGTTCATGCCAGAATTGAAAGTCTTCACGGAATCAGTGGTCATGCAGATATGAATGGTCTGATAGCATGGCTGAAAGGATTTAAGACACCGCTTCAGCATGTATTTGTGGTGCATGGCGAAGACACTGTGACGGAAGAATTTGCGCAGAAAGTAGAAGAGACGCTTGGATGTCCGGCGTGGGCGCCATTCCCGAACGGGGAAGTCGATCTGGCTGCGAATGAGATCTTAAACGAAGGTGTGCGGATTGCCGTGAAAGGCAAGAAGCCATCCCAGAAGAAAGCAGACGCTGCATTTGAGCGTCTTATCGCAGCAGGAAGAAGACTTTTGGATGTTATTTACAGACGAGAGGGAATTCCGAATAAAGACAAAGCAAAATTTGAAAGTCAGATCAATAATCTTGCTGATAAATGGGATCGTTGGGAATAGTGAGAAAGAGAAGATCACGGATGGGAGAAATCTCATCCGTGGTTTTTTGTGAGAAAAAATGAGGCTTGTTAATGACTCTGAATACGTGAAATGGTACAATGAAGATAGGAGGCAAAAGATATGAAAGGGAGTCTGGTACCATGTGGTCATACATTTAGTGATTTCCAGATTTATGATGAGAAGACTGCAAAGGAAGAATGTATCAAAATGGTTAGAAATATTATGGAATATTGGAAAGCAGAGGCGGCAAGAATTGAACAGGAACAAAATTTATAAAAAGAAAGTTCTTTTTGAAATTTAGAAATGCACATTGCTTTTTCTTTGTATGGGACTGTCAGATTTAAGACTTTGATTTGTCAAATGAGAGACTAAATAATTAGAAGGAGGCAAAGGTATGACGGCATATGTGTTTTTTATGATTTTCTGCAGTTTGATCGGTGTGGCAGTAGGAGCAATCGCAGTATTTGGCATTTTTGCCATTCGGCGGGCAATCAGAAACAAAAAGCAGGAAAAAGAGTCAGAAAAGAAATAAAATGAAGAAGAGGTCATAGAGGGATACGTAGCTTGTCAAGGAGTAAAACTTTTTTTATTTTCCGTAAAACCGCATAGACTGCCTGCAGATGGTGAATTCTTTTAACTAGAAACAGGACAGGAGGATTCACAAATGGCAGGAAATAAAGTGGAATTATGCGGGGTAAACACAGCGAAGCTCCCGCTTTTGAAAGAAGAGGAAAAGGAAGAGCTTCTTGCAAGGATCAAGGAGGGGGACGAAGACGCAAGAGAACAGTATATCAAGGGTAATTTAAGACTGGTACTCAGTGTGATCAAACGGTTTTCATCCAGCAGTGAAAATGCCGATGATCTGTTTCAGATCGGCTGTGTGGGACTGATGAAAGCAGTCGATCATTTTGACCCCTCAAGGCTGGTAAAGTTTTCGACGTATGCAGTTCCGATGATCATCGGTGAGATCAGACGATATCTGCGGGACAATAATTCTATCCGTGTGAGCCGTTCTCTGCGTGATACGGCATATAAAGCAATCTACGCCAAAGAAGGATTTGTGAAGAAATATTCCAAAGAGCCTACGGTGCAGGAAATTGCTGAGGAGATCGGGATATCCAAGGAAGATATCGTGTTTGCACTGGATGCAATCCAGATGCCGGTCAGTCTTCATGAACCGGTATACAGCGACGGAGGCGATACGCTGTATATCATGGATCAGGTGAGTGATAAAAAGAACCGGGAAGAAAACTGGGTAGAAGAGCTGTCGCTGGAGGCAGCGATGGAACGCCTCAATGAACGGGAACGTTTTATCATCCAGCTTCGATTTTTTGAAGGAAAGACACAGATGGAGGTGGCAGAACAGATTCAGATTTCGCAGGCGCAGGTGAGCCGGCTGGAAAAAAATGCATTGAAAATAATGAAACAATATCTGTTGGGCTAAAGGCTGTTATTCTTTCCAGTAACAAAATTTCAGAGAAAACTGCATAAAAATGATTTTACGGTTGAAATTTCCAGAACTTCATACTATGATAAGCACGTAGAATAGATGGAGGAGATGGAGACGATGATGTATAAGAGCTGTATTTTTGACTTGGATGGAACACTGACCGATACGCTGGACTCTCTTACATTTTCTGTGAATCTGACCATGAAAGAGATGGGACTGCCAGAGATTACAAGAGATCAGTGCCGGATGTTTGTGGGAAACGGAAGCAGAGTTCTTCTGGAAAAAGCACTGCGTGCCGCGTCAGAAGAAGCTTTAGAGAGGCTGGAGGAAGCGATGGAAATATATGGGAGAGTCTTCAATGAGAATTGTATGTATCATGTGGCTCCCTACGAAGGAATCGTGCAGCTTCTGGGTACATTAAAAGAGCAGGGAATCAGATGCGCTGTTCTTTCCAATAAACCGGACAGACAGGCGGTTCATGTTGTGGAAACTGTATTTGGAAAAGATCTCTTTTTTAAAGTGCAGGGACAGAAAGAAGGCGTGCCGAGAAAGCCGGATCCGACAGCAGTCCTTCAGATTGCAGGGGAGATGGGAGCGACTCCTGAAGAGACCATCTATATCGGAGACTCCGAAGTAGATATCAGGACCGGACATGCAGCCGAGATGCGCACGATAGGCGTTTCCTGGGGATTTCGAAGCAGAGAGGTCTTAAAGGAAGCGAACGCAGCGTATATCGTGGATACGGCACAGGAGCTTCTGGAACTGATATCCGCATGGGAAGAGAAAAAAGGGAGGTAACGGAGCATGAATGAATACGATGAGGAATGTCTGCTTACGTTTCTGAAAAAACAATCGCAGCTTTTTGACGAGCCGGTGGCAGAGACAATGGAAGAGGCAGAGGCTTTTCTGGAAGACTGTATGGCGGTCGTAGTAGATTCTCTGGATGAAGTAAGAGAATATTTTGAGGAGAGCGGTGCAGACGTGGAGAATATGGATGCGGAAGAACTCGAAGAGGCATCTGAAGTATTCCCGCTTTCAGGTGGACGCTATCTGATCGTGGAAGGGTAAAAGACAATCAAAGATATGCAGGAAGCCGCAGTTTTGTTGACTGCGGCTTTTTCTACGGCCTGCCGGATGGCATTTAGAATGATCTGAGAAGTATAAGGCGCGTCATCGGACAATTCCACGGCGTCCAGTGACTGAGTGTCATAAATCTGGTCGGCAATTTCTTCGATCGCAGGCTGGATCAGAGGAAACATTGTAGTCACGGTTTCATCCAGGTTGGCAAACCGGATGGAATTGATCCTGGAGCTGTCCACAGATACTTCCACTTCCAGATTTGTGTTGTTCAGTGTGAGGGTGGATGTGTAAGTACCAGGTGTATACTGTTTGTGAGATGTTTGCTTTTTGTCTGTATGTCCGGGACCAAACATGACGAAAAGCAGCACGATCAGAAGAATACAAAGGAGCGCGAACACAGCAGTATAGATGAGCTCCTTTGTGTGAAGGACAACGATTTTTGTTTTGGAATCCATAAGAATAATCCCCCTTGTTTTTTATCATTTTATGAGGCATATCCGGAAAATATTCCCGTCTTTTGCGTGACAAAAGCCGGGGAATCCTGTAAAATAGGTAACGCAGTTTAAAAGGACAGATTGGAAAAAGAAGAGGTGGACAACTATGTTTATCATTGTAGGACTTGGAAATCCGACACCAGAATATGAGGGAACGAGACACAATGTCGGATTTGAAGTAATAGATGCACTGGCACGAAAATATAATATTGATGTAGATACGAAAAAACACAGAGCTTATATCGGAAAAGGAATGATTGAGGGGCAGAAGGTAATCCTGGCAAAACCTCAGACTTATATGAATCTGAGCGGGGAAAGCGTCAGAAGTCTTCTGGACTATTATAAAGTGGATGAAGAGCAGGAGCTTCTTGTCATTTATGACGATATCAGCCTGGGAGTGGGGCAGATAAGGATTCGGGCGAAAGGAAGTGCCGGAGGGCATAACGGGATCAAAAATATCATTGCCCATTTGGGTGGACAGGTATTTCCCCGTATTAAAGTAGGTGTGGGAGAAAAACCGCCGAAATGGGATCTGGCTGATTATGTGCTGGGACATTTTTCAAAAGAAGAACAGGAACAGATGGAAGAGGGATATGAACATGCAGTTTGTGCAGTGAAGGAGATTGTGACAGGCAATATCGAGGCTGCAATGAACGAGTATAATCGGAAAAAGAAGGAAAAATAAAATGATGCAGGCTTTTATCGCACCGCTTGCGGAACTTGCAGAATATCAGGAGATTTTACAGAAGCGAAGGAAAGAAAAGGGGATTCTGCAGATCGCAGGCTGTGTCAATTCACAAAAAACACATTTGATGTATGCGCTTGGCGATGGTTTTTCTTACAAGATCATCGTTTTTTCCAGTGAAGAAAAAGCGCAGAAGGCATATGAAGAATATCGCTTTTTAGATTCCGGGGTATTGTATTATCCGGCAAGAGATTTGTTGTTTTACCATGCGGATATCAAAGGAAATTATCTGATGAAGCAGCGGATGGAAGTGATCCGCAGTATGGTGACAAGACAAAAGAATCAGGAGATTACAGTGATCACGACTATGGATGCTTTTCTGGACGGGCTTTCTCCGGCAGAGGAAATCGTTTCGAAGCGGATTCAGATCTCATCCGGAGATACTGTTGATTTTACGGAGCTTCAGGAGAGACTTTCCGGCCTGGGGTATGCGCGGGAAGTACAGATTGAAGGACCGGGACAGTTTGCAGTGCGCGGCGGGATCCTGGATATTTTTCCGCTTACAGAAGAGATTCCGGTGCGTGTGGAGCTCTGGGGCGATGAGGTAGATTCGATCCGGACATTTGACGTAGAAAGTCAGCGTTCGATTGAAAACCTGCAGAAAATTGAGATTTATCCGGCAGCAGAACTGCAGAGTCAGAAGAAGCAGTCTTTTCTGGAGTATTTTCCGACAGAAGAGTCGATCCTGTTTCTGGATGAGCCGCAGAGGCTGATTGAAAAAGCAAATGAGATTGAAGAGGAATTTCAGGAGAGCGTCCGCAAGCGGGAAGAGGCCGGGCTGGAAGAAACGCAGGAGCTTACAGTATATCCGGTGCTGGAAATCTTAAACCGGATCAATCAGTTTTACGGAGTGGCATTTACCGCGCTGGAAGGAAAATGCAGGGGGTTAAAGATCCGGGAAACAGATTATATTCAGACGAAGGGTGTCAATCCGTATAACAACAGTTTTGAGATGCTCACAAGGGATTTGAAGCGGCTGAAAAGAAATCAGTACCGGGTGATCTTGCTGTCTGGTTCCAGGACAAGAGCAAAGCGCCTGGCGGAAGATCTGAGGGATTATGATCTGAGCAGCTTCTACAGCGAAGATATGGATCGTGAAGTGCAGCCGGGGGAAATTATGGTGGCATACGGGCATGTGACACAGGGATATGAATATCCGATGCTGAAATTCATGGTGATCTCTGAAACAGATATTTTTGGCAGACAGAAGAAAAAGAAACGCAGAAAACTATATGAAGGACAGAAAATCCAAAGTTTCTCCGAATTAAAGGTTGGAGATTATGTGGTACATGAAAATCATGGTCTGGGTATCTATCAGGGAATTGAAAAGATTGAAGTAGATAAGATCACCAAAGATTATATGAAAATTTCTTATGCGGGAGGAAGCAGCCTGTATATTCTTGCAACGCAGCTGGATCTGATCCAGAAGTATGCAGGAGCAGATGCAAAAAAGCCAAAGCTGAACAAGCTGGGAAGTAACCAGTGGACGAAAACAAAGAATCAGGTGCGCGGGGCAGTCAGACAGATTGCCAGGGATCTGGTGGAGCTGTATGCGGCAAGGCAGCAGGAGAATGGATATCAGTATGAACCGGATACGGTCTGGCAGAAGGAATTTGAAGAAATGTTCCCGTTTGAGGAGACCGATGACCAGCTGCAGGCGATCGCCGATACCAAGCAGGACATGGAGAGCAAAAAGATCATGGACCGCCTGATCTGCGGAGACGTCGGATACGGAAAGACGGAAATTGCCATTCGGGCTGCATTTAAGGCGATCCAGGACGGAAAACAGGTGGTATATCTGGTGCCGACAACGATTCTGGCACAGCAGCATTACAACACGTTTGTGCAGAGGATGAAAGAATTTCCGGTGCGCGTGGATTTGCTCTGCCGGTTTCGGACGCCTGCCCAACAGAAGAAGACAACAGAAGATCTGAAAAAAGGACTGGTGGATATTCTGATCGGGACGCATCGTGTTTTGTCAAAGGATGTGGAATTTAAGGATCTGGGACTTTTGATCATAGATGAAGAGCAGCGATTTGGCGTGACACACAAAGAGAAGATTAAAAAACTGCGGGAAAATGTGGATGTACTGACGCTGACTGCCACGCCGATCCCGCGGACGCTGCATATGAGTTTGATTGGAATCCGCGATATGAGCGTGCTGGAAGAGGCGCCGATGGATCGGATGCCGATCCAGACATATGTGATGGAGTACAATGATGAGATGGTCCGTGAAGCTATTCAAAGAGAACTGGATCGGGACGGACAGGTGTATTATGTATATAACCGGGTAAGTGATATTGCGGAAATTGCAGATCATGTGCAGAAACTTGTTCCGGACGCGACAGTGGCGTTTGCTCACGGGCAGATGGCGGAGCATGAGCTGGAAAATATCATGTATGATTTCATCAACGGAGACATTGATGTGCTGGTGTCAACAACGATTATTGAGACCGGACTGGATATTTCCAATGCCAATACGATGATCATCCATGATGCAGATCGTCTGGGACTTTCTCAAATGTACCAGCTGCGGGGGCGTGTGGGAAGATCCAATCGGATGGCGTATGCATTTCTCCTGTACCGAAGAGACAAGCTGCTAAAGGAAGTGGCGGAAAAAAGACTGGCGGCAATCCGGGAGTTTACAGATCTTGGTTCCGGATTTAAAATTGCGATGCGGGATCTGGAAATTCGTGGGGCAGGAAATCTTCTGGGTGCAGAACAGCATGGGCATATGGAGGCTGTCGGATATGATCTGTACTGCAAGATGCTCAATGAAGCGGTAAAACAGTTAAAAGGCGGAACCGAGGAGGAAATCTATACGACCGTGATGGATCTGAATGTGGATGCGTATATCCCGAATTCCTATATTCCGAACGAATATCAGAAGCTGGATATTTACAAGCGGATCGCGGGAATTGAAGATGAGGAAGAGATGGATGATATGCTGGAGGAGCTTATCGACCGGTTCGGGGATGTACCAAGAAAGGTACAGCAGCTTCTTCAGATCGCAGGTCTTAAAGCGCTTGCACATTCAGCTTATGTGACGGCAGTGGAACAAAAAGGAGAAGAATTCCGGTTTACCATGTATGAAAAAGCGAAGGTCAATCCGCAGAAAATTCCTCCGTTGATTCAGAGCTACCGGGGAAATCTGGTGTTTAAGGCGGAGGCAGTGCCGTATTTTGTCTATTATAAAAAGGGTAGAAATAAAAAGGAAAAGGATGAAACGGTTCTGGAACTTGTGAAAAAGCTCTTAAATGATATAAAGAGCTTGTTAGAGGAGAAAAAAGACGTTATAATGAAATAATTAGGTACAATTAGAGGAGGAATTTATGGTTGGATTGAAAAAAAGAGGTGTGATCACCGCAGTTGCCGGTATTTTAGCGGCGGTTACGATAACAGGATGCAGTGCTGCCCCTGATAATGATGCTACAGTAGTAACGGTCGGAACAGAGAAGGTTTCGTATGGTGTTGCTAATTTTTATGCGCGTATGCAGCAGGCGCAGTATGAGTCGTTTTATGCAGGCCTGATGGGGATGAGTGCGGACACAATGTGGAGCCAGGAAGTGGAAGAAGGCAAGACATATGAGGAGAATATGAAAGACAGTATTTTAGAGTCTCTGGAAAATATGTATCTTGTAAAACAGCATGCTTCTGAATATAAAGTGGAGTTGACAGACGAAGAAAAGAAGAAGATCGACAAAGCCGCAGAGGAGTTTGTGGAAGACAACACATTGGAGGACAAAGAAGTTGTGTCCGGATATAAAAAATATGTCAAAGAATATCTGGAACTTGCTACGATTCAGCAGAAGATGGATGCACCAATGAAAGAGGGCGTGGATGAAAATGTTTCAGATGAGGATGCAGCACAAAAGAAGATCGAGTATGTCCAGTTCTCTTATACGAAGAAGGATGATTCCGGACAGTCTGTTCAGATGACTGACGATGAAAAGAAGGCAGAAAAAGAAAAGGCACAGACCTTTCTGGATACAGTCAGCGCAGATCCGGACAAGGACATGAATGCAGCAGCAGCTTCGGCAGAAAAAGAAGTGCAGACGGCGACATTTGATTCTGAGTCCAGCACACTGAACGCAGATCTTTTAAAGGCGGCAGATGCGCTGGAAAATGTAGGGGACGTGACAAGCCTGATTGAGACAGACGATGGAATCTATGTGGCGAAGCTGACAAGCAAGCTGGATCGTGAGGCAACAGATCAGAAGAAAAAGGAAATCGTAGAAGAGCGCAAGCAGAAACAGTATGAAGATCAGGTGGAAACATGGCGCAAAGAGACTGACATCAAGGTAGACAAAAAAGAATGGAAAAAAGTAGACTTTGAAGATCAGGGTGTGAATGTAAAGCAGACAGCGACTGATTCAGAAAAATAGAATGTAGGAAAAAGGAGAAGAAATCCTAAAAAAAATGAGGGATTTCTTCTCCTTTTTATTTGCGCCGTCGGAAAATCTGTACAAGAACAATCAGCAATAAAAGGGCGGACAGACTGTATCCGAGGAAACTGATCCAAGGGAGTCCAAACCACTTTGGAATGCTGTAAATGTCCGAGGCAAGACCTGATCCGATAAACAGGGCAGCAGAAAGAATCGTCAAAAGCACCCGGTTTGTAATGGAATAAACATCACGGCGGAAATGCTCGCCATCAGAAAGCTGCAGGTTGACTTGTGCCTGCCCGTTTTTTGTAATGTTCAAAAGATCAGAAAGCTGGGCAGGGATGTTGAGGGATTTGTCCAGTGAAGTATAAACCTGGCGTCCCTTATGTTTTAAAATGTGCCTTGCATCCAGCTCATGGATCAGCAGATTGGACATATGTACAGATAAAATCCGCAACAGATTTACATCCGGAGCACATGCACTTAAAGTTCCTTCGATCGTGATCATGCTTCGCGCAAGCAGTGTGACATCCGGGATAATTGCAAGCCGGTGATCCTTGACCAGCTGCAGGAGCCGTTCGATCAGATCGCCAAGCCGCATGGTGCCGAAGTCCATGGAAACATACTTGCTGACAATATCATCAATATCCGTGTACAGGCGGGCATGGTTGACACGCTCCTGAGGTTCGGCAAACGCGAGTAATACGTTTTTCAGAGAATAAATATCATTCTCAAGAAGTGCTGTGATCGCTTTGCGAAGCAGCAGCTTGGTGTTGGAAGACAGATGTCCTGCCATTCCGAGATCCAGCCATGCAATCTGCCCCTTGCTGATCCAGAGATTTCCAGGATGCGGATCCGCATGGAAAAATCCATCCTCCAAAATCTGTTTACAGTAGTTTTCTGCTGTTTTTTCGCCAATTTCAGTCATGTCGTAGCCAAGACTTTTTAGTTCCGCTATATGGTCGATCTGGATTCCGTCGATATAGTCCATGACAAGAAGTCTTGGAGTCGTCAGTTCGTGATATACCACGGGGCAGGTCGTATAGGCGATTTCTTTTTGGTTGGCGTAAAACAGATCTAGATTGGCGGCCTCTTTTTCAAAGTCAATCTCTTCTCTGGTAGTCTCCCAGAGTTCATCTAAAATCGTATGAAAGTCGATCAGATTTTTAGTTCCCAGTGTCAGTTTTAAAATACCGGAAGCTTTTTTTAAAAGCCGGATATCATTTTCCATCGTCTTTTGGATGGCCGGTCGTTGTACCTTTAAAACAACCTTTGTTCCGTCTTTTAGCTGTGCGGGATGTACCTGTGCAATGGAAGCAGAGCCAAGCGGAGTCTGTTCGATGGAAGAAAAAATGTCAGAGACAGGTCGCTGTAATTCGGATTCAATGATTGAGACTGCAGTCTCATATGGCATGGGGATCACATCGGTACGAAGCCTTGTCAGTTCCTGACAGTATACTTCCGGGAGCATATCGGAACGCATGGACATGATCTGCCCCAGCTTGACATAAGTAGGGCCCAGATCTTCCAGGATCTCGCGGAGCTTGACCGGTGTCAGACCCGAGGTCAGCTGGTGTTTTTTTAAAACTTTTAAAATCTCGTTCAGCCGCCTGCCGGAGGCGGCTGAATCTTCTTCCGTGTATGATGGATACCGGGAAGGATCCATTGTTTTTTGTTCTTTATTCATTCTGATTCTTCGGGTGTCCTTTCATCGGAGGTAATATCTGGATCTTCAGGCTGTTCTTTTCTTGCTTCTTCTGTCTGGGCAATCTTTTCTTTCAGAGCGTTTAATTCCTCTTCGGTCATCTGATCGACAGAATTCATGGCATCTGTATAATTCCTGGTAACGGTGACAGAAATATGTTCTTTGACTTTTTCTTTTGCTGTATGTTTCAGTTCTTCATTGAGCATTCTGCCCTGTGCAACGGTCAGTTCGCCTTTTTCTACCAGATCATCGATCAGTTCTTTTGCGTTTTCTGCAGTAGAGGCGACAGCACCTACACCTGCTAAAAATACTTTTCTTAATCCTTCTGTGAATTCCATAAAGACCATCCTTTCTTGAAGTACATGATTGTCATTTGTTGTTTTCTCTATTATAGCATGTATCAGGAGGAACGTTTCTTACTTTTTTGTTAAAAATATGAAAAAAGTAAGAGGAAAAAAGCAAAATATGGTATAATTTTCTATATCAGACAGGGGAGGAAACAGGTGTGGAAAAAGTAAGAGAGAAGGTACTTTTTGCACTGCAGGAAGTACAGAGGGCAGTGATTGGAAAACAGGAAGTGACAGAGACGGTGATGAAAGCATTTTTGGCGGGTGGGCATGTGCTGGTGGAGGATATTCCGGGACTTGGCAAGACGACCATGGCGATTGCTTTTTCCAGAGCGATCGGACTGCAGAAGCGCAGGGTGCAGTTTACACCGGATGTACTTCCGTCAGATCTGACCGGATTTACCATCTACCAGAAAGAGAGAAATGCGTTTGTATATCATCCGGGAGCCGTGGTCTGCAACCTGCTTCTGGCAGATGAGATTAACCGGGCGTCTCCGAAGACACAGTCAGCCCTTTTGGAAGTGATGGAAGAGGGGCAGGTGACCGTGGATGGAAAAACCAGAAAGATTGCTCCGCCGTTTCTGGTGATCGCTACGGAAAATCCGTCCGGCTCCGCAGGGACGCAGTTGCTTCCGGAATCTCAGTTGGATCGTTTTATGGTCTGTGTAAAGATGGGATATCCGACAATTCGCGAAGAGATGGAGATTCTGCGAAAAAATGAGAATGGCCGTACGTCAGATGCCGTTCAACAGGTGATGACAAAGGAAGAACTTGAGGAAGCACAGCGGGAGACTGCACAGATTTTTATGCATGAGCGGATTCTGGAATATCTGGTGCAGCTGGCACAGGCTACTAGGGAACATGAGATGCTGGAGCTGGGGATGAGTCCAAGAGGAACAGTGGCACTTGCAAAGATGGCGAAAGCGGGTGCGTATCTGGCAGGAAGAGAATATGTGGTTCCGGCAGATGTCAGGGGAGTGTTTCGGGAGACTGCACAGCATCGGATCCTGTTAAATACAAGGGCAAGGATCAGCAAAGTAAAACAGAAGGAAGTACTGCAGGAAATTTTGTCCGCAGTAGAATCACCATCATTGAAAAAGCGATAAAAAGGAGCGTATATGGGAAAACGGATGATAACATATCTTCTGGTGCTTGGCGCAGTGGGATATCTGTTTTTGATGTATATTTATCCGGCACTGAGCGGGCTGTTGATTTTTGTGCTTCTGTATCCGGCGGCAGGAATCGTTTATCTTATTTTTGCGGGGAGAGGACTTTCTGCCAGAGTAAAGCGACTCTCGGATTACGGAGAAAAAGAACAGCAAATGAAAGTCAGTATACAGGTTTGCAAGGAAAGTTCTCTTTGGATCGGAAAGTGCAGGATTCTGCTGGAAATGGAACATGCAGTATCCGGCATCAGACAAAAAGACAGTTTATGGCTTTCTGAAAAGCAGGCAGACTATACATTTGAACCAGACAGGTGCGGAGAGTGGAAGCTGACGATTACAGAAGTGAGAATCTATGATTTTATCGGAATTTTATCTGTGGGTAAAAAGCAGCAGGAAAAGGAGCGATTCACAGTCCTGCCGAAGATCTGTGCAATGCCGGTAGAGATTGGGAGAAGGACGCGGGAATTTCCGGTTGAGCCGGAAACCTATTCCAATGAAAGGGGTGGGCAGGATGCTACGGAAATCTATCAGATCCGGGAGTATCACATTCCGGATCCGGTGCAGATGATCCACTGGAAGATCAGTGCCAAGGCGGGAAAAATGATGGTCAAAGAATCCAGTCATCCTCTTGGATGTGCGGTATGTATCAGACTTTGGCTTTCGAATGCAGCGAAAGATTTCAAAAAGCTGGAGCGTATGATGGAGATTTGTGCTTCACTTTCCAGGACTCTGGTAGAAGAACACTGTATGCACGTTGTGGCATGGTTTGATCAGAAAAACGTCCGTGTTGTGCGATGGCGCGTGAAGGATGAGGAGACGTTTTATGAAATGCTCTGGGAGCTGATGGAAGCAGTCCCTGCAGCGAAACGAGAGGAAGAGCAAAGCGGGTTTGAAGAAGTGTTTCGAACACAGAATTTTTCCAGTGTTCTTGTCCTGGACGGACAGGGGATTCAGGGATGGAATGATACTGGGATTATCCAGGTGTGATATGGGGAGAAGGGGTATGAAAAGAAAAAAGAAGGATTTGAATCAACATAGCTGGAAAGTTCATATCTTACAGTTTCTTACCGTTGGTTTTGCACTGTGGTCCTGGTGGGAGACTGCAGCCGGAGTGAATTTGACGCAGAAATTACCTCAGGATCAGACAGAGAGGTGGATGGCAGTACTTTTGATCACCGGGTTTTTAGGGAGTGTCTGGCTTGGGACAATGCTGGTAAAAAGAAAGAAGCTCCTGCTTTGTATTTCTGCGGTTTTCTATCTTGTACCAGTGATATATGCGGCGGTTTTGACGTATTTCCCGGATCCGAGAGAATGCTGGTTTCAGATGATTGCAGCCGGATTGTATGTGACAGTGCTTACATCGATGTCTTGTAATGTTCTGCAGAATGTCTGCATTGTGGGAATAAGCTTCGTATTTCTGGCATTTTGTTCGGTCCAGCTGGGAGAGCAGATGGAGCCGATGAAAGAAAAAGAAGATGGGGTATATCGGACGACCAGACGATATGTGAAAGAGCATGTAATCCAGAAAGCAGAAGAGACGTGGAATGCATGGAGTGCAGACAGGCAGACAAGAAAAGAAGCACAGACGAAAAAGGAAGAGCAAAAGGAAGAGTCAGAAAAAGAGGAACAAAAAACACAGGCAAAAATCCCGCAGACAGAGCAGAATATGATTCCGGAAGAGACAGGCATGGATTCTTCCGGCGGTATGGAAGATTTGCGGGAGCTGGGCAGCTTTGTCCCCAGGAAGGGTGTGTTGTTCACTGTGACGCAGGAGGAAATGCCGACAGATACGATTTATGTTTCGGAGAAATATGGAAAAGAATATGACGGGGGATCCTGGAGAGAAGGAAGTGCGACGGATCCGGCAAGTGTATATTTGCAGTATCCATCCTCTTTGAAGCAACTTCGCAAATTGTGCAACGAACTGCAAGAAGCAGATTCTTTTGAAGAAGCAGAGCGGTTCGTGGAAGAAACATTAAAACGTCAGGCTGTGTATGATGTAAATCCGGGATCGACACCGTCCGGCGAGGATTTTGCGGAGTATTTTTTGTTTGAAAACCACAAAGGATTTTGTGTGCATTTTGCAACGGCTGCAACCTTGATGTATCGAATGCTGGGGATTCCGGCCAGATTTGCAGAAGGTTATGCCATTCCGGCATCTGCATTTTCACAGCAGGAAAATGGGCAATATGTGGCAGAAGTTGAGGGCAGCATGGGCCATGCCTGGTGTGAAGTCTGGCAGGAGGATACCGGCTGGAAGGTCGAGGATCATACAGGTGCAGCTTCTGCGTTGGAAAATGTGGAGAGGGCAAGAGCATCATCGGATACGTGGCAGTAGATCCGAAAGGCGCTCTTCCAGTGTTTGAAGGTGATCGGCGTTATACTTCTGATGTTCGCGCTGATAATATTGCAGGCGTGGATACGGACTGTGCGGAAACGAAAACGGTGCCGAACGGGATCAATCGATGCAAGGATTCGGTTTGTTTATCAGAGCCTGTACGAGGTTGCAGAGTTTCTGCATCCATCCGGGGAAGATCCATTTTCAATGCAAGGAAAAGAAGCGGTGAAAAAATCTCTTCCGGAACTGGAAGAGGCCGATCTAAACTGGATGTATGACACGATGATGCGCACTATGTTCTATAAAGGCTGTGATATCCGCGATGGAGAACAGATGTATCGTTTGTATGGACAATGCAGAAAAAAAGTAAAACAAGGATTAAACGCCTGGAAAAAGCTGCAGTGGAATGTGATAAAATGTTTTCCATAGATAAAAAACAGATTATGTTTATAAAGAGAAAATGAAGTGACTGTGACAAGTTTTTAGATTTCGTTCATTGCTTTTGCTGAAAGAAACTTGTATACTGGAAACATCTCTGAAAGGAATCCCTTTCAGTTATATCTGAACCGGCAACAGCTGGCATTTCGGATTTTCCCAGTAAAGAAGCAAGAAAAAGCGAATGGAAAACCGGAACGAGGTCTATCATCGAAAAATTAATCGAAAGAATTAGTTATGAAAAGTCCTGTTTCCCGGTAAATTCATTCGGAAAACAGGAGGAATGTGAATGGAAAAAGAGAAGACAACGCAGTTTCTGATGAGACCGAAAAATGACTTTTGTTTCAAACAGTTGATGGCAGATGCACAAATCCGACAGGCATTTTTGTCGGCAGTTACGGGGATTCCCTATGAGGAAATCGAAGAGACAACACTGTTGCCCACCAGTCTTGAGAAACAGTATAAGGAAGACAAGCTTGGAATTTTGGATGTTCGGATCCAATTGAAAAACAGCGGTCAGGTCGATGTGGAGATGCAGGTGGCAGCGTACGAGTACTGGGCAGAGAGAACTTTATTTTATCTGTCAAAAATGTTTACGGAACAGATTCATGAAGGCGAAGGATATGATGTGCTGGAAAAATGTATCCATATCGGGATTCTGGACTTTGAAATATTCGAAGATACGGATGCATTCTATTCCCGGTTTCACTTATGGGAGGACAGCCGGCATATCAAGTACAGTGACAAGCTGGAATTGCATGTATTGGAATTGCCGAAGCTGGCAAAGCACCAGTATCCGGAGACAGAACTGCTAAGTTGGATGCAATTTATCAATGCAGAGACAGAGGAGGAATTCAAAATGGCAGCAGAGAAAGACCCTTATATTGAGAAGGCCTATGAGAGTCTGGTGCATCTGAGTGCAGATGAGAGGGCACGGTTGGAGTATGAGGCAAGAGAAAAGCAGATCCGGGATCACCAGTTCTTTTCAAGAATCTATAAAGAGACGGGATATAGGCAAGGGGTGAAAGAAGGGGAAGTAAAAGGTAGAGAAAAGGGCAGGATTCAGGAATGTATTGAAATTCTACAGGAGATGGGAGAAACGAAAGAACATGTTTTGCTTCGATTGAAGGAGAAGTTTAAGCTCTCAGATACGGATGCAAATCAATATTTAGAAAAATACTGGAAAGAGTGAATTGATATACAAGAAAAAGCAACATTTCATGTTTTGTTGACATAGAATGTTGCTTTCTTTCATGGTGGAAGTTCTCTGTATATAAATCATACTTGTTTTCGGGCTGATTGTGAAATTTTTTGAAACACTGTCAGTAGTCTTTGATTATCTTCTGGATCCATGATGCAGAAGCGGACAAATTCTCCCTCTAATCCGGTGAAGGAAGAACAGTCCCGGATCATAAGTCCTTCCCGGATACAGGCTTCAAATACGTCAGATGAAGTCAGTCCAACTTTTTGGATCTGTACCAGCAAAAAGTTGGCATAAGCCGGATAAACATAGAAAAAAGGAAGTTCACGCAATTTTGTATACATGTATTCACGTTCGGAAAGTATCAAATTGCGTGTCTTTTTTATATAATCTTTGTCCTGAAACAAAAGTTCGCCGGCGAATGCGCCAAGGCTGTTTAATGACCATGGAATCTGTTTGCTCTTCAATTTTTTGAGAAATTCAGCATTTCCGGTGATACCGTACCCGAACCGCATACCAGGAGCGGCAAAAAATTTGGAAACACCACGCAGTACCATCAGATTCTGGAAATTTTGGGTCAAAGGAACTGCGGTGACGGCATCTACATCAGGTGCAAACTCCACGTACGTTTCATCGATCATCACAAAGATGTTGTGATCCTGACAAAACTCCAGCAGCTTTATCAGCTCCGGATGAAAAATTGCGGAAGAAGTCGGATTGTTCGGATTGCATAAAATAAGAAAATCAATCTGCTTTTTAGCCAGCGCCAGACACAGTTCCTCTACAGACAATTGGAAATCCTGTTCTGGTTTCAGATAAAAGCAGTCGATCGTGCTGTCTGAAAATCCAAGTTCTCTGGAGTATTCGGAATAAGTGGGTCCAAGGATCATCGTATGCTTTGGACGGCGCTCTTCAATCAGCAGGGAAATCAGTTCACTGGAACCATTGCCCGGCAGGATAAAGTCTGCAGGAATCTGACAGTATGTGGAGAGTATGTTTCTAAGACTGGTATAGCTCCGATCCGGGTAGGAAGAGAGCAGATCCAGATGAGCTGCAAGAGCTTTTTTTACCTGTTCGGAAAGTCCGAGCGGATTTACGTTAGCACCAAAATTGACAATATCATCTTTTTTTAATCCGTAGTGTTCGCACACTTTTTCAATATCACTTCCGTGAAATTCCAGTTTTGTATTCATGTATACAATCCCCTTTTAAATTCTTTGATTCCACCGTTGCAAGAAATACAGTGTTGATGTTATAATACTTTATTATAGTGTGTTTACAAAAAAATGCAACGTAAGAAGAATGAGCAGGTGACAAATTTGAAGAATAAAATTAAACGCCTTTCAAAAGGAGATTTTCATATTCCACAGCCGGAGATTATTTTTCCGGAGACGCGGATCATCATGCGTGTCGGAGAAGGCGAGATGTACAAAGGAAGCTTTTCTCTTCAGAATCAGGGAGAGGGGACGATCCGTGGACTGGTTTATCCATCGTCTTTTCGGGTACGCTGTGAGGAGCAGGGATTTGATGGGAATCCGGTGAACATCTCTTATACATATGACGGATCCGGCCTGGTTCCGGGACATGTGGAACACGGAAAATTTACCATTGTGTGCAATGGCGGAGAGTATGAGGTGGCATTTACTGCCATTATTGAAAAGCCGTTTGTAATGACAACTTATGGAAAAGTACAGAGTCTGGAAGATTTTAAGAAACTGTCTTTTCGGGATCCGGCGGAGGCAGAAAAACTGTTCCGTTCCAGAGATTTTTATGAGATCCTGAAGTATGAGGATAAGCGGATTCAGGCATTGTATGACAATATGAGAAAATGGGAGCTGGATCAGCAGGCGTTGGAAGAGTTTTTGGTGGGCTGCAAGCAGAAAGAGAAGATTTTTCTGACGCTGGAAGAGGAGAGCAGGGCATTTATTTCTCTTCAGGAATCCAGAAAAGATACCTTTACGATCAAGAAGAATACGTGGGGATATCTGACCATTGATGTACGTACCGAAGGTGAATTTTTAAGTGTGGAGCATACCAAGGTTACTACGGAGGAGTTCATCGGGAATGCGTATCGGCTGGAATATATCATCGACTATACAAAGCTCCATCGGGGAAGCAACTTCGGGCAGATCATCCTGGAGTCCCCGTATGAGATACTGACCTATGAGATCGTGGTAGAGAAGGATGTCTGCAGAGATGAAGAGAGACGGGAGCGGGATAAAGAGTTTGCAAGTATTTTAAAGCGCTGTCTTGTTTATGAGAGCGGCAAGCTGGATCTGAACACCTGGTGCGAGGAGTCCTTAAAGAAGATCGAGCATTTGCGGAGTCTGGATGAGGACAATGAGATGTATCTTCTGGTACATGCACATATCTGTCTTTTGGGCAAACGGTTTGAAGAGGCAAAATGGATTCTGGAATCTTACAATTACAACCGGTTTGCAATCGGAAAAAATGTAGAGATCAGTTCCTATTATTTGTATCTGACCACGCTGCTTTCCAATGATTCGATCGGGACACGCAGAGTGGCAGAAGAGCTTTCAAAATCCTATATGAAGCATCCCGATAGCTGGAAGATCCTCTGCATGCTGGTGAATGTAGACTCTGAGTACAAGATCATCAGTGAACGTCTCAGAGCTTTGGAGCATCACTTCTATGAGGAAAAGACGCGCAGTATCTGGTTCTATCTGGAAGCCTTCCGGTGTTTCCGTGAGAAGAGTTCTTCCTTGAAAAAACTGGGCATTTTTGAAGTGCGGGTGTTGTATTTTGCAGCCAAGCACAAACTGATGACAAAGGAACTGGCATTATATACAGCCAATCTGGCAAGTCAGCTGAAAAGCTTTGACCGCTATCTTTATGAGACTCTGGTGCTTTCCTACGGGATGTATGAAGAGTCCATGATCCTGACCGCAATCTGTACACTTCTGATCAAGGGAAGCTGCATGGAAAACTGCTTTTTTAAATGGTATGAAAAAGCAGTGGAGTCGGAATTAAAGATTGCACAGCTGTACGAGTTTTATATGGCTGCGATCCAGCCTGGCAGAGTCAATAAAGCACTGCCGCGTTCCGTGTATCTTTACTTTATGCATGGAAATAATCTGGATTTCCATAAACGGGCGCTTTTGTATTCAAACCTGATTACTTATGAGGATGAATCCAGTGAGATTTATGCGCATTACAGAGATGAGATGGAAGCGTTTGCGTGGAATCAGCTGGAGCGCAGAAATATTGATCCCATGCTCCGCATTATATACAAGCGTTTTCTGACAGAAGATTCTATGGAAGCAGAGCAGATCAAAGCACTGTATGATATCTGCCATGCTTATGAGATCACAACAAAGGTACCGAATATGAAATTTATTCATGTGATCGCAGAGGATGGAACGATCACACAGAAGGCGCCGTATACGGACAAAGGAGCAAGGGTATTTTTATATGCAAAGACAGACCGGCTTGTGTGGGAAAGCAAGGATGGAAGACATTATACAGATTCTATTCCATATGAAAGCAAGCGCCTGTTCTATGAGCTTCGTTACATGGATATCTGTAAGCGGTATATGAACAGTCTGAAGCAGAACCGTCAGGAGGAGAAGGTAGAAGAGCTTTCTCTTGAGTCTGTGCGAAAGTATGGCATTGAAAATTACGGGGAAGAAGAGATCATGGGACTGTGCAGCCGTACGATCCGTGAAAACAATTATGAATGTGATGATTTCCTTACCTACGTGTGTTTTGAGATGTTTAAAAGAAAGCAGTTTGACAGAGTGATCCTGACGTATCTTGCGAATTACTACTGCGGAGCGACTACAGACATGAAACTGCTCTGGAGAGAAGCAAGAGAGTATGAAGTACATACTCAGAAGCTGGCGGAGAGGATCATCACACAGATGTTGTTCTCGGAAGAGTTGTTCGGAGAGGTTCCGATCTTTGAAGAATATTATGAAGAGGGAGCTTATTTCAGACTGCAGCAGGCATATCTGGCGTATATGTCCAGAGAATATGTAGTGGAAGAGCGCAGGATGAGCAGAAGTATTATTGATATCATCTGTAAGGAATATGAAAAGGGTGAAGAAACGATAGACATCTGCAAGATCGCCGTATTAAAATATTATTCCACCAGAGAATATACGACGACTGTGCGTAAGACTCTGAAAAAATTCTTACAGGAGCTGTGCGGCAAGCAGATTTATTTCCCGTTCTTTCTGGCATACGAAAAGGAATGGCTCATTGAGCTGCAGCTTTGGGATAAGACGCTGATCGAGTACAAAGGGCAGAAGGGAAGCCGTGTCATGCTCTACTATCAGCTTCAGAAAGAAAATTCAGAGGCGGTAGATTATGCTACAGAGGTGCTTACGCCGATGTATGAGAATCTCTATGTGAAGAAATTTGTGCTGTTCTCCAACGAGCGGTTGAAATATTATTTCAAGGAGACCATTGATGGCAACACTTACCGAAGTGATAAAGAGTGCTGCATGAAGGATGCTGTGTTTGGAGAATCCGGGCGATATGGACGACTGAATGATATTTTACTTTCAGAGGGCAGTGAAAAAGAAGAAAAGATGAAAGCATATGCACAGGAAGATGCAATCGCCGCGCATATGTTTGAACAGTATTAAGGAGGCTGACTCCTATGGGACAAGGCAATATTATAGGTTACGAGATCAATGAAAAGACCTGTCAGATCAGTTTTTATAATGAAGAAATGGCAGAGCCGGAGACGATGGAAGTAGATGCGGATAATTATCAGATCCCTCTGGTCATCGGAAAGCTGCGTGATACCTGGGCATACGGAAAAGAAGCAAAACGTCTGGCCAGCTTGAAAGAAGGATTCACCGTAAACCGGTTACTGGATAAAAGCCTGGCAGGGGAAAAAATTGAATTTGGAGAAGAATCCTATGAAGCAGTATGGCTGCTTGCTAAATTTATCGAACTGTCGCTGCAGTCGTTTCCGAAGATCAACGGGATCGTGTTCAGTGTTCCGGAGCTGACGGAAGAGCTGGCGCAGATGTTGCGGGGAATCGCAGTACGGATGAATATTGATAAACGGCATATTTTCATTCAGGATTACAAAGAGAGTTTCTGCAATTATCTGTTTTATCAGCCAAAAGAACTCTGGCAGTATGAGGCGGCGTTGTTTTGCTGTGACAGAAATGAGATCAAAGCGTATATGCTCAGAAGGCTGAAGCCGGGGCTTGGAGGCGGAAAGACGATTTTTGTGACAGTGGACGAAGTGGCAAGTGCGCATATAAAAGAACTGGCAGCCGTGTATCCGGTGCTCAATGCGGACAAGGCAAAAGATGCGGATATGAGATTCTGCCGGTTTATTGAAGGCGTGTTTGACAAGCGGATCGTATCTTCGGTCTTTCTGACCGGAGAGGGATTTGAGAATAACTGGTATCCGACTTCTCTGAGAGTCCTGTGCAATGGAAGAAGAGCATTTATCGGAAACAATCTGTACAGCAAGGGCGCCTGCTATACCGCATACCGCAAGATGTTTATGCACATTGAGGATCCGGTTTATCTTTCCGAAGACAAGCTGACAGATCAGATTAGTGTGAATATGCGGGTGAATGGACAGGAGATGTGGTATCCGATCGTATCCTGGGGATCGCACTGGTATGAATCCAACAATCAGTGGGAAGTGCTTTTAGAGGATACAGAAGATATCGAGCTTCATATCGAGTCTCTAGTACAGGGTACGTTAAAGACGGAGGTCATCCCGCTTGGAAGGCTTCCCAAGAGAGGCGAGTATTCCATGAGGCTTCAGATCGAGACGTTATTTTTAGATGAAAAAACATGTAAGATCACGGTGCGGGATGTAGGATTCGGAGAGTTTTTCCCGCCGACCGATTTTCAGGAAGAGAAGATGATACATTTAGGAGGAAATGATGGGAAGTTTAATTCTATGTCATGATCAGCATGCGGCCCATCCGTATGAAATTACGAGGATCCACTGTAAGATATTTACAATGGAAGAACTGTGCTATTATCTCTGCAATAATCTCTACCTGATCGATTATACGATTATGAACGAGCAGCTGTGCGGATGGCTGGAAGAGGACATCGGGAAAAGGGAGCTTGCAGACCAGCTTCGAGATGTGATCCGGATGAGGGGAAGTGTGGAAAAATTTGTGCTCACGATTTTGAAGAGTTCCGGAATCTACAAGGAAGCGGAGATGATCCGGATCCAGAATGTTCTGGAGCGGCTCAAAAACCAGAAGGACATTGAACGGCAGAAATACAAAGGAGACAATCTTCTGGAAAGTGGAGAAGTGGAAGAAGCAATTCTTGTGTATCAGGCGATCTTAAATGAAGGGGAGGATGAGAATACGGATCCGAAGTTTTATGGAAAGATCTATGCAAGTCTGGGGTCTGCCTATGGAAGAATGTTCCTTTATCAGCAGGCGGCGCGGATGTATGACAGGGCATATCAGATCTGTGAAGATCCAAAGCTGTTAAAGCCGTATTTGTATGCATCCTATAAGTATATGTCGATGGAGGAGTATCATATCCTTCTTACGAAAAATGACACCTATGCGGAGATCAATACAGAGCTGCGCAGCGAGATGAAAGAAATCCGGGAAGGAATCCAGATGGAGATGTCAGAGCAGCTGACAGACAAGTGGAAACAGCAGTACCGGAGGAGTCACATATAGAGTATTTAGTAAAAGTATCCAAATCAGAGTGATCAGATTTGGATACTTTTTTGAATTAATGTGATTGACTTTGACTGAAAATGATTATATTATAAGGATAAAGGAAACGAAAATGATTGAAAATGAAAGAAAGGATGAGGAAAATGCTGGCAGAAGAGCGGTTTCGCGAAATTCTTAAGATCGTAAACGAAAAAAAAACAGTGACTGTAACAGAGCTGACAGAACTTCTGGATACTTCAGAGTCTACGATCAGAAGAGACCTGACACAGCTTCATAAAAGAGGAGCCTTGTTGAAAGTCCACGGGGGAGCAACTGTATTGAATGGAGCATATACGACAAAGGATGCAAAGGTTTCGGAAAGAGAGGGGCTGTATGTAGAGGAAAAACGCAGCATTGCAAAGCTGGCAGCGGCTCTGATCGGTCAGGAGGATTTTGTTTATATCGATGCAGGAACGAGCACAGCGTCATTGGCAGAGGCGATTTCAGAGAGAGAGGCCGTGTATGTGACGAATGGAATCCTGCATGCAAAGTGTCTGGCAGAAAAAGGCTACCGGGTGTTTTTGCCGGGAGGCGAGCTGAAAGAGGATACACAGGCTTTAGTCGGAGGAGCTGCGGTAGAATGGCTGAATAAGTATAACTTTACAAAAGGCTTCTTTGGCACGAATGGAATTCATCTGGAGAAAGGGTATACGACACCGGATATCAGCGAAGCACTGGTAAAAGAAGCTGCAATGAAGAGATGCAGAGAGGCATATGTTCTGGCAGATTCGAGCAAATTCGGTCATGTATCATCCGTCACATTTGCGAGGTTTGAAGATGCACAAATCATTACGGATCATATCAGTGATCCGGTATTTCAAACATGCAGTAATATAGAGGAGGCAGAATCATGATTTATACAGTGACATTCAATCCATCATTAGACTATGTGGTACAGGCAGAACAGCTGGTGCCGGGAGAAATCAACCGGACAACAAGTGAAGCAGTTTATCCGGGAGGAAAAGGAGTCAATGTTTCTGTGATCCTTTCCAATCTGGGTCTGGAGAGTACAGCATTTGGATTTACTGCGGGATTTACAGGAAAAGCATTGCAGGAGATGCTCCTGGAGTTTGGCGCAAAAACAGATTTTATACCGCTTGCAGACGGGCAGACAAGGATCAATGTCAAGATCAATGCAGGACAGGAGACAGAGATCAACGGACAGGGACCGAAGATTACGGAAACGGCGATCCAGAAGCTGTTTGAGAAGCTGAAATCCTTGAAGGCAGGAGATGTACTGGTTCTGGCGGGCAGTATTCCATCAACTCTGCCGGAGAATATTTATGAATGGATTCTGATGTGTTTGAGAGACAAGGATGTCAAAGTTGTGGTAGATGCTACAAAAGATCTGCTGTTGAATGTACTGAAATATCATCCGTTTTTGATTAAGCCGAACAATCATGAACTTGGAGAAATGTTCCAGACGACGCTTACTACAGAAGAAGAGATCATCGCTCATGCGAAAAAGCTGCAGGAAAGAGGTGCAAGAAATGTACTGGTTTCTATGGCAAAAGACGGAGCGATCCTTGTGACAGAAGATGGTGAGATATACAAAAAGCAGCCGCAGAAGGGCACGGTTGTAAATTCTGTCGGTGCCGGAGATTCTATGGTGGCAGGATTTCTGGCGGGATATCTCAATACTGGCTCTTATGAGCGCGCACTGGAGCTTGGAACAGCAGCGGGAAGTGCGACGGCATTTCAGTCCTGGCTAGCATCCAGAGAGGATATTGTAAAACTGCTGGACAGACCGTACAGCGAATATCAGATTTGAAAGAGGAAGAAAAGGTATGAAAATCACAGGTCTTTTGAAGAGAGAAAGTGTGGAGCTTTCCGGAACACCCGAAAGTAAGGGACAAGCCATTGATCAGATGGTAGAACTGATGGCAAAAGGCGGAAATATCAACGATCTGCAGCGTTATAAAGAAGGGGTGTTAAAGAGAGAAGAGGAAGGAACGACAGGGATCGGAGAGGGAATTGCCATTCCTCATGCAAAGACAGATGCCGTCAGTGCACCGGGTCTTGCTACGATGCTGGTTCCTCAGGGTGTGGATTATGATGCACTGGACGGACAGCCGGTACATATGATTTTTTTTGATCGCAGCACCGAATACAGAAGATAATGTGCATCTGGAAGTACTCAGCCGTCTTTCCATGCTTTTAATGGATGACGAATTTCGGACAAATCTGCTGGATGCAGCGGATGTAACAGAATTTCTGGCACACATTGATGAGGCGGAGAGAAAGAAATTTCCTGAAGAGTACGGAGAAGAAAAACAGACGCAGGATCAGCCGGAAGAGGGATACCGGGTACTGGCAGTTACTGCATGTCCCACAGGGATTGCCCACACATATATGGCGGCGGAAAGCCTGGAAAACAAGGCGAATGATGTTCCCGATTCTGGCAGGATATATCGCCATGGCGCTTGCGGACAGACCGGCATTGATGCCCGGAATCGTAGGAGGTCTTCTGGCAAAAAGCGGTATGACAATGGCTGCAGAGGAGGCCGGCTGGGTGTCTTCTGGTTTCTTTGGCGCACTGATCGCAGGTTTTGCGGCAGGACTGATCATGCTGTTTAAAGAAAATTCTGGAAAAGCTTCCAAAAGCGCTGGAGGGAACAAAGCCGATGCTTTTGTATCCGTTTTTGGGAATCGCGGCAATGGGAGCCCTTATGGTATTTGTGGTCAATCCGCCGGTCGGAGCGTTCAATGAGTGGCTGAATCAGGTGCTGGCAAGTATGGGAGAATCCAGCAGAGTCCTGCTCGGAGCAGTGCTTGGAGGTATGGTTCCGCCGATCGGAATTGCTCTGGCGACACTGTTTTTTAAAAACCGGTTTACAAAGAGTGAACAGCAGACAGTGGCAACGAATTTCATTATGGGACTTTCCTTTATCACAGAGGGGGCAATCCCGTTTGCAGCTTCCGATCCGCTGCTGTTTCTGGCTGCCGTTGCGGCAGGTTCTGTCGTGGCAATGCTTGGAATCGTTCTGCTGAAAAAACCGCTTGCAGCAAAGTGAGAAAATGTGCAAAAAAATCAGAACAAAAATTGCGAAAAGTGATAAATAAAGCACAATATATAAGAACATCTTATTTATCTGTTGAGAAATAAATAATAAGCCACAGGAAATACAAGGCAGAGGGAATATTGATTTTCCCTCTGCCTTGTATTATAATCTATCTGCGGGATGTGCCGATAATCCCAGATCGAGTGAATGAAATTTAAGAAAAAGGACAGGTGTGAACGTATGAAAAAATTAGAACAGCTTTACGAAGGAAAAGCAAAGAAAGTATTTGCGACAGAAGATCCGGACGTTGTGATCGTAGACTATAAAGATGATGCGACAGCATTCAATGGAGAGAAGAAAGGAACAATCGTAGGAAAAGGTGTGATCAACAACCGTATGACAAACTACATTTTCCAGGTTCTGGAAAAAGAAGGTGTTCCGACTCACTATGTAGAAGAACTCAGCGACCGTGAGACAGCTGTAAAAAAAGTGGAGATCGTACCACTTGAAGTGATCGTCCGCAATGTGGCAGCGGGAAGCTTTTCTAAAAAACTCGGTATCGAGGAAGGAACAAAATTGTTAGCACCTACTTTAGAGTTCAGCTATAAAAATGACGATCTTGGAGATCCGATGATCAATGATTATTTTGCAATTGCAATCGGAGCTGCAACAAGAGAAGAGATCGACAAGATCACAGAGTACACATTCAAAGTGAATGAAGTCTTAAGAAAATTCTTTGATGAGGCAGGAATTGAACTGATCGACTTTAAAATCGAATTCGGACGTTTCCACGGAGAGATCATCCTTGCAGATGAGATTTCACCGGATACATGTCGTCTGTGGGATAAAGAGACCCATGAAAAACTGGACAAAGACCGTTTCCGCAGAGATATGGGAAATGTAGAAGACGCATATCAGGAAGTCTTCAGACGTATTGGAATTAAATAGAAGGAGTTCATCCATGAGTGATTTTGAAAAAGTGGTAACAGGGCTGGGAGAAGAATGCGGAGTATTTGGCGCATATGATATGGACGGACAGGATGTTGCGTCTTCCATTTATTACGGACTCTTTGCACTCCAGCACAGAGGTCAGGAAAGCTGCGGCATCGCAGTAACTGACACATACGGACAGCGCAAGGTGCTGTCACGTAAAGGGTTGGGGCATGTAGATGATGTGTTCAACGAAGAGACATTACGTGAATTGAAAGGCAATCTGGGAGTAGGACATGTACGGTATTCTACAGCGGGAGGTACCCGTGTGGAGAATGCACAGCCTCTGGTAATCAATTATGTAAAAGGAACTCTGGCTATCGCACACAATGGAAATCTGGTCAATGCAGTGGAGCTTCGGGAGGAATTGTCAAAGACAGGTGCAATTTTCCAGACGACTATTGATTCAGAGGTTATTGCTTATCATGTGGCAAGAGAGCGTCTGAATGTTTCTAAGGCAGAAGATGCAGTAAAAAATGCTATGAAGAAGATCAAAGGAGCCTATGCGCTGGTGATCAGCAGTCCGAGAAAGATGATCGGGGCAAGGGATCCGTTTGGATTGAAACCACTCTGTATCGGAAAACGGGACAATACGTATTTTCTGGCATCTGAAGGCTGTGCGATCGCAGCAGTCGGGGCAGAGTTTGTAAGAGATGTCCTTCCGGGTGAGATCGTAAGTATTACAAAGCATGGCATGTCTTCGGACATGAGTATGGCGCTGCCGGAAGAAAAACGTGCGAGATGTATTTTTGAATATATTTACTTTGCAAGAACAGACAGTACGATCGATGGAGTCGGAGTCTATCATTCCAGAATTGTTGCTGGAAAAGCACTGGCACAGTCTTATCCGGTAGAGGCAGATCTGGTGGTTGGTGTTCCAGATTCCGGCCTTGTGGCTGCCATGGGATATTCACAGCAGTCCGGGATTCCTTATGGAACCGCGTTTCATAAAAACAGTTATGTAGGACGTACATTCATTAAGCCGAAACAGAGTGAGCGTGTGTCCAGTGTGAAGATCAAGCTGAACGTGATTCCGGAAGTGGTAAAAGGGAAGCGGATCGTTATGGTGGATGATTCCATTGTTCGAGGAACGACCTGTGCAAATATCATCAAGATGTTAAAGAAAGCAGGAGCGACAGAAGTACATGTGAGAATCAGTTCTCCGCCGTTTTTACATCCGTGCTATTTCGGAACAGACGTGCCGTCTAATGAGCAGCTGATCGCGCACTCTCATACAACAGAGGAGATCCGTGAGATGATCGGAGCAGACTCTCTGGGCTATATGGAAGTAGAAAAATTAAAAGATATGGTAGGCGATCTGAAGTTTTGTGATGCCTGCTTTACAGGAAATTATCCGATGGAGGTGCCGGGAGAAGATATCAGTCTGGCATTTGAATAGGAAAAAAGGAGAATACGATTATGAGCAATGACCGTTATGTAAGTCCGTTGTCCGAGCGCTATGCAAGCCGTGAGATGCAGTACATCTTTTCACCGGACAAAAAGTTCAGAACCTGGAGAAAACTCTGGATCGCACTGGCAGAGACAGAAAAAGAACTGGGACTGAATATTACAGACGAGCAGATAGAAGAATTGAAAGCGCATGCGGAGGACATCAATTACGATGTTGCAAAAGAGCGTGAGAAAGTAGTAAGACATGATGTTATGTCACATGTGTATGCATATGGTGTGCAGTGTCCGAAAGCGAAAGGAATCATCCATCTGGGAGCAACCTCCTGCTATGTAGGGGACAATACAGATATGATCGTAATGTCAGAGGCTTTAAAGCTGGTGAGAACAAAACTGGTCAATGTGATCGCAGAACTGGCAAAATTTGCAGATGCACAGAAATGTCAGCCGACACTTGCATTCACACATTTCCAGCCGGCTCAGCCAACTACGGTAGGAAAGAGAGCGACTCTCTGGCTGCAGGAATTTGAGATGGATCTGGAAGATCTGGATTATGTTCTGGGAAGTTTAAAACTTCTTGGATCCAAAGGAACGACAGGAACCCAGGCAAGCTTTCTGGAGCTGTTTGACGGAGATCAGGAGACGATTGATAAGATCGATCCAATGATCGCAGAAAAGATGGGATTTAAGGCATGTTATCCGGTATCCGGACAGACTTATTCCAGAAAAGTGGATACAAGAGTATTGAATGTACTGGCCGGAATTGCGGCAAGTGCGCACAAATTCTCTAATGACATCCGACTTCTTCAGCATTTGAAAGAAGTGGAAGAGCCGTTTGAGAAGACACAGATCGGTTCTTCTGCCATGGCATATAAGAGAAACCCGATGAGAAGTGAAAGAATCGCGTCTCTTTCCAGATATGTGATGATCGATGCATTGAATCCGGCAATCACCTCTGCGACGCAGTGGTTTGAGAGAACACTGGACGATTCTGCAAACAAGAGACTGAGTGTGCCGGAAGGATTTCTTGCAATCGACGGAATCCTGGATCTGTGCCTGAATGTTGTGGACGGGCTTGTAGTATATCCGAAAGTCATCGAGAAACGTCTGATGTCAGAACTTCCGTTTATGGCGACAGAGAATATCATGATGGATGCGGTAAAAGCCGGAGGAGACAGACAGGAGCTGCATGAGAGAATTCGTGAGCTTTCCATGGAAGCCGGACGCAATGTCAAAGAAAAAGGTCTGGACAACAATCTTCTGGAGTTGATCGCAGCGGATCCTGCGTTCAACATGAGTCTGGAAGAGCTGAAAGAGACGATGGAACCGCAGAAATATGTAGGTCGTGCGAAAGAGCAGGTAGAGTCGTACTTAAATAATGTGATTTATCCGCTTCTGGAGGAAAATAAAGAAATTCTCGGAGTAAAAGCTGAGATCAATGTTTAGTTTTGCCATAACAGGCAAAGGAGAAGGAGTGTTGCAAAAGAGCAGCATTCCTTTTTCGCATACCAAAGAAAAAGCAGGGAGAATGGAAAAAGAATGAGAACAAGTGGCGATTGCGTTTGGGAGAAACAGCATATCTGGAACATACCGGATGGATTAAAGAAAGTGATTGCAGGAGTTGTGACGGTCAGCCTTTTGGTTGGAATCGGTGATGCCGTCAGTATGGTACCGTTACAGGAAGATATGAGGTCATATGCTGCGACTGCGGGTGAAACGATACGATGGAGTGTTCCGATCCGGTTGGGACAGATGGTAAAACAGGAGAGTATCCGGACCTATACACTGGCAGAAATGGAGAAACATGTGCAGATAGAAACGGAGAAAGTAGCTGAAGCTTCGTCAGCCATGCCACAAGAAGAAGCGGTAGAACCGGTGGAGACAGTGCAGAGTCAGACCATACAGCCAGTGATTCCTGAGACGATGCCGGAAGAAATTGTGAATACCTTACCAGGGGAAGATATGACACAGGAAGAGTCTCCGGCAGAGGCGTATATATATTATCAGGGGTTCAAAATTGATCAGGAGGGAATGATCTGTGGATTTGACCCTGCAAAAAGCGAGATGATGGATGGATATCTGGAACTGCCGTCAGAAAATTGTATTGGAATTCGAAGAGGAACGTTTTCGGGAGTTGGAACCGGCATTTTTGAAATTTATATTCCGGAGAATATTCAGAATATAGAAAACGGTGCGTTTTCTGAACTGGGAGAACTGACATGGATCGAAGCAGGAGGCACAGGTGAATATACGGCAAGAGATGGGATTTTATTTTCCGGAACAGAGCTGGCAGCGTTTCCTGCCGGAAGAACTGGAATTTTTGAGATGCCGGAGGATGTGACTTCGATCCGTGCATCTGCATTTGCCAATACAAACCTGGATAAAATAGATATGAGAAACTGTATTTCGATTTTGTGTGATGAAGGAATATTCGGAGACGGGGCAGGCTGCGAGATCATGGAGGGGAAGAATGGAATATAAACAGATATTGAATATTGCGGTTCTTGCAGGAGAAATCATGCTCAGAAGTGGAGCGGAGACCTATCGTGTGGAGGATACCATGAAGCATATTCTCAACACCGCGAGAACAGAAGTGGCAGAGGCATTTGTTATGATGACAGGGATTGTTGCTACTTTGGATAATCCGGACATGGAAATGCTCACCGCTATGCGCAGAGTTCATGACCGCGGGACGAATATGCATCGTATTGTGCAGGTAAATGAAATATCCAGAAGATACTGCAGGGGAGAGATGACAGTTGAGGAAACATATAAAGAGTTGAAACAGATCAAGGGAAAACAGTATTCGGTGGCGGTATATAATCTGGCGACGATTCTGGTTCCGGTCGGGTTTGCTCCTCTTTTTGGAGGGGGAGTGAAAGAGACTCTGGTCTCTGCGGCAGTAGGATGTATCCTGGCATTTTTGATTACACTGGGCAAAAAAATCCAGATGAGCAGCTTTATTTTGAATGCAATCTGTGCATTCGGGGTAGCAGTGACAGCTGCCTGTGTGAATAGGGTTACATCCGGCTGGAATCTGGATATCGTGATCATCAGTTCTCTGATGCCCCTGGTGCCAGGTGTAGCGATCACCAATGCGATCCGGGATACGCTGCGGGGGGATTATATTTCCGGAGGTGCCAGGATACTGGAGGCATTTTTGACAGCAGCTGCAATCGGGCTTGGAGCAGGTACCGGGATGATTTTTGTAGGAGGTATCGTATGAGTGTGTTGATGGGAGTGGTGGGAAGTTTTGTTGCGATCATTGCGTTTTCTGTACTTTTGGAGACACCCGGAAAATATCTGTGGCAGACGGGTGTGGTCGGAGCAATAGGAGGCGGTGTTTATCTGCTTTGTACACACCGTGGAGTGGATGTGGTGCCGGCTTCTTTCTTTTCTGCGCTGGCAATTGCGTTTATGGCACATCTTTTTGCAAGGATTTTCAAAGCGCCGGTGACGGTGTTTCTGATTGCAGGAATCCTGCCGACCGTGCCGGGGGCCGGAATGTATCGGATCGCATATTCGATCATAGCCAATGACAGGGCAGGATGTGCCTATTATCTGCTGCAGACACTGGAGATTGCGGGGATGATTGCACTGGCAATTTTTATTGTGGATGCCATTTTCCGGGTTCACATCCCCTTGTCAAGGCGGAATAGTTAAGATATAATAGAAAAGATGACGTAAATAGAAAATGGAGAAGATAAAGATGAGTAAAGTAAGAACAAGATTTGCACCAAGTCCGACAGGACGGATGCATGTAGGAAATCTGCGTACAGCATTATATGCATATTTGATCGCAAAACACGAGGGTGGAGACTTTATCCTCAGAATTGAAGATACAGACCAGGAGAGATTCATGGAAGGAGCACTGGACATCATTTACCGTACTCTGGAAAAGACAGGTCTCATTCACGATGAAGGACCGGACAAGGATGGTGGATATGGTCCGTATGTGCAGAGCGAGAGAAATGCTTCCGGAGTGTATTTGAAGTATGCAAAGCAGCTGGTAGAGCAGGGCGACGCGTATTACTGCTTCTGTGATAAAGCACGCCTGGATTCCCTGAAGACTTCTGTTTCTGAAGACGGAACAGATATCGTTGTGTATGACAAGCACTGTCTGGGGCTGAGCAAAGAAGAGGTAGAGGCCAATCTGGCAGCAGGAAAACCTTGGGTGATCCGTCTGAACGTACCGAATGAGGGAACAACCACATTCCACGATGAGATTTACGGAGATATCACGGTTCCGAATGCAGAACTGGATGATATGATCCTGATCAAATCCGATGGATTCCCGACTTACAATTTTGCGAACGTGATCGATGACCATCTGATGGGAATCACACACGTTGTCCGCGGAAATGAATATCTTTCCTCTGCACCGAAATACAACCGTCTGTATGAGGCATTTGGATGGGAGATTCCGGTTTATGTACACTGTCCGTTGATCACGGATGAGAACCATAAAAAACTAAGTAAACGCTGCGGACATTCTTCCTATGAAGATCTGATCGAGCAGGGATTCCTTTCAGAAGCAGTGGTCAACTATGTGGCACTTCTTGGATGGAGCCCGTCGGACAACCGCGAGATCTTTTCGCTGGAGGATCTGGTAGAGGCATTTGATTACCGCCATATGAGCAAGTCACCGGCTGTATTCGATCCGGTAAAACTCAAATGGATGAACGGGGAATACATGAAAGCCATGGAGGAAGACAAGTTCTATGAGATGGCAGAGCCGTATCTGAAAGAAGTCATCACAAAAGACTATGATCTGAAAAAGATTGCGAAGATGGTGAAGACCAGAATTGAAATCTTCCCGGATATTAAAGATCAGATCGATTTCTTTGAAGAGCTGCCTGAGTATGACACTGCTATGTATACACACAAGAAGATGAAGACAAATGCAGAGAATTCTCTGGAAGTTTTAAACGATGTCCTTCCGATCCTGGAAGCACAGGAAGATTACAGCAATGACGCGTTGTTTGAAACATTAAAAGGATATGTAACAGAAAAAGGAGTGAAGATCGGATTTGTAATGTGGCCGATCCGAACAGCGGTATCCGGAAAACAGAACACACCGGGCGGTGCGACAGAACTGATGGAAGTTCTCGGAAAGGAAGAATCCTTAAAGAGAATCCGTGCCGGTATCGCATTACTCCAGGCAAATTAGAAAGAGGTATTTATGAGTTTTAATCAGGCTCAGCAGGAGGCGGTCTCTCACAATGAGGGACCGTGTCTTGTTCTTGCGGGACCGGGTTCCGGAAAGACGCTCACGATCGTGGGCAGGATCCAGAAGCTGATCCAGACGTATCATGTAAGTCCGGAAGAGATTCTGGTCATCACATTTACCAAATATGCAGCAGTGGAGATGAAGAACCGCTTTTTTTCAGCGATGAAGGGGACTCGCCCTGCTGTCACATTCGGAACATTTCATGGAATTTATTATGGGATTTTAAAGTGGGCATATCGGTTCGGACCGGAGAATATTCTGTCAGAGGAAGAAAAACGGCAGATGCTGCTTCAGATCGTCAATCGAAAAGAGATTGATGAATTTGAAGAGGAGGATTTCTTAAAAGAGATTATTTCAGAGATTGGCATTGTAAAAAACAACGGACTGAAGATTGAAGAGTATGAGACAACGATCTGCGGAAAAGAGACGTTCCGGGAGATTTACGGAGAATACGAAAAAAAGCGAAATGAAGAGCGAAAGATCGATTTTGATGACATGCTTCTGTTGTGTCGTGATCTGTTTATAAAAAGGCCGGATGTTTTGAAAAAATGGCAGGAGAAGTTTCGCTATATTCTGATTGATGAATTTCAGGATATCAATCAGGTACAATATGATGTGATCCGGATGCTCGCGGCGCCGCAGAACAATCTGTTTGTTGTAGGCGACGACGATCAGTCGATCTATGGATTTCGCGGAGCAGATTCCAGACTGATGTTTCAGTTTCAGAAGGATTTTCCAGATGCAAAACAGCTTCTTCTGGATGTAAACTATCGGTCTTCGGAAAATATTGTCAAAAATTCTCTGAAAGTGATCGCCAACAACGAGGTACGGTTTGACAAAAAAATCCGGGCGTGGAAAGAAAGTGGGGAGACACTGCATGTACAGGAAGTGAAAGATCCGGTGGAGGAAGCTTCTTATGTGGTGGAACAGATCAAAAAACAGATGGAAACAGGAATTTTGGCAGAGGAGATCGCAGTACTCTTTCGTGTTCACACAGATGCGAGGGCGGTTGTGGAAGCGCTGATCGATGAAAAGATTCCATTCCAGATGCGGGAACATCTGCCGAATCTGTACAATCATTTTATTGCAAAAGATATTATGGCATATTTCAGGCTGGCAATGGGGCAGCGTGAGCGCAAAGATTTCCTTCAGGTCATGAATCGTCCGAAACGGTATCTGGGAAGAGACTGCCTCCCTGGAAGAGTGGTTTCTTTTGAGGAGATGCACAAATTCTATTGTGATAAAGAGTGGATGCAGGACCGGATCGACCAGTTTGAATGGGATTTGAAAATGCTTGCGAAAATGGCCCCATATGCGGCAATCCAGTATTTGAAGAAAAAAATCGGATATGACGAATTTCTGCGGGAATATGCGACTACGAAAAACATGAAAGCTGCGGATTTAAGAGAAGTACTCTCTGAGATTGAAGAGGCGGCAAAGCCGTTTCAGACGATGGAAGAGTGGTTTGTCCATGTGGAAGAATATACGGAAGCGCTGAAAAAGAAAGAACAGCAAAAAGAACAGAACCAGGAGGGGGTTCGTCTGATGACACTGCATGCGTCCAAAGGGCTGGAGTTTCATACGGTGTTTTTGATCGAGGCAAACGAGGGACGAATTCCTTATCAGAAAGCAGAGAAAGAGCAGAATGTAGAAGAAGAGCGCAGGCTGTTCTATGTGGGAATGACCCGGGCAAAAGATGTGCTGAAAATCACATATGTGAAAATAAAAAACGGAAAGGAGATCTCTCCTTCCCGTTTTGTAGAGGAACTGTTCGAGGGCGTCTGACTTACTCAGCGTCAAGATCGATCTCGTCAAATTCCAGGGAATCCATCCATTCATCGAATTTGTCGGCAGCAGCATCGTACTCGTCGTCATCTTCGATGTTTTCCAGGTTTGGCTCACCGTCTTCTGTCTCAGAGAAACGGTAGATGTACACATCGCTTTCTTCGGACTCTTCTCCGTTCTCATCGAGCGGAAGGAGTGCGATGTACTGTCTGCCGGCTGCTTCGTAGATCGTCAGGACGGCACACTCCAGTGTCTCGTCATTGTCCAGTGTCAGAGTAACTGTTACACCTTCGTTTTCATTCATTGTTTCATTCATGTTTTCGCTCATAGCACGTTCTCCTTTTTTCTTGATATGCCTACTCTAACAAAAACCAGAGGAAAAAGCAAGAAAAACATCAGGTTCTTTCTATTGACAATGCTGAAAAACAGGGTAGAATAAAATAGATTATGCATATATGTTGGAAAAACAGAGTCTTAGCAATCAGGAGGACAATAGATGAAGAGAAAAATTTTGGGAGTCTTTGTGACAGTTATGTTCGGTTGTATGGTACTTTCCGGATGCAAAAAGAATGTGGGTACACCGGAAGATAACGCTGTAGTAGAAAATGAGGACGAGCAGGCACAGGATACAGAAACATCAGAAGGGCACACATTTGGCTACAGCTGCATTGATATTTATAATCCATATTATGATGTTGTAAAAGAATCGATCCGAGGGGAACTGGAAGCAAAGGGAGATACCCTGGTGGTAAAAAATCCGGACGGAGATGTGAATAAGCAGATCCAGCAGATTCAGGAGATGATCGATGAAGGAGTGGATGCAGTCTTTCTCGCACCGGTAGACTGGGAAGCAATCAAGCCTGCTCTGGAAGCCCTGGATGAGGCAGATATTCCGGTCATCAATGTGGATACGCAGGTGAAGGATACAGATCTGACAGCTGTTTATATCGGCTCTGACAATAAAAATGCAGGTGCAGTCTGCGGTGAGAATTTGAAGACACAGTGCCCGGACGGCGGAAAAGTAGTGCTTTTGGAATGCCCGTTCCAGAACTCAGTGAATGAGCGTATCACAGGATTTGAAGAAGCGATCAAAAATGCAGGATTTGAAGTAGTGGCGCGTGCAGATGCCGGCGGCACCAAGGAGAGTGCAAAGGAGAAAATGGCACAGATTTTGGCAGAAAATCCACAGGTAGATGCTGTGATGTGCGGAAATGATCAGATGGCACTCGGTGCACTTCAGGCAGCAAAAGAGGCAGGAAAAAGCAGTCTGAAGATTTATGGAGTGGACGGCTCACCGGAGATGAAAAGTGAACTTACAGATGAAAAGTCAATGATCGCCGGGACCGGAGCGCAGTCGCCGATCAATGTTGGAAAACAGGCGGCAAAGATCGGAGAGGCTATTTTGAATGATGAGGATTATGAGAAAACAACGTATATCGATACATTTTTTATCGGGAAAGATAATGTTGAGATGTATGGAACAAATGGCTGGCAGTGAGGAATAAATATATGAAAAAAACAGAAGGATATCCACAGCCTTTAGGAGCTTCCAGAAGAGGCAGAAGTGTGAATCTTGCGGTATGTGTTCCAAAAGACGTATCTTGCGAACTGCTTTTGTATAAAAAGGGCGAAAGTGAACCACATCAGGTAATCGAAATGCCGGCAGAAGAAGGAATCGGAGAAGTCCGTTTCCTGGCGCTGGAAGATCTGGAGGAAACCCAGTATGAGTATAATTACAGAATTGACGGAACGGTCTGTCTGGATCCTTACGTGAGAGAGATCGCGGGACATAAAATGTTCGGTACCGGCTGGGAATTCAACCGGCATCAGACAAGAGGAAGATTTCCGCAGAGAGGATATGACTGGGAAGGGGATAAAAGACCGCAGATTCCTGTGCAGGATGTGATCGCATATAGTCTGCATGTAAGAGGCTTTACGATGCACTCTTCCTCCAGAGTAAAGCATAAAGGGACATTTCTGGGTGTCCGGGAAAAATTACCATATTTGAAAGAGCTTGGCATCAATCAGATTCAGTGTATGCCGGTGTATGAATTTCAGGAAGATATGGGAAGTTACCGGAATTACTGGGGCTATGGCACTGGATATTATTTTGCGCCGAAAGCCGCATATGCAGCTTTTGATGATGCACAGACAGAATTAAAAGATCTGGTAAAAGCGTGCCACAAAGCAGGAATCGAAGTTGTTCTGGAAATGCCGTTTACAGAAAAGATTCTTCCCCAGACTGCGTTGGAATGTCTTCGTTTTTATCTTCTGGAGTATCATGTGGATGGGTTTGTGGTGAATCCTTACAATGTGCCATGGGACAGTCTGAATGCGGATCCGATCTTAAAGGGAGCAAAGATCTTCAAAAAAGAAGAGGGCTTCCAGAACAGTATGCGCAGGTTTTTAAAGGGAGATGAAGGCATGGTCAGAGAAGTGATACGACAGCTCTGCCGCCGGACCCCAGAAGACGGCTGCTGTAATTACATTACTTCACATACAGGGTTTACACTCTGTGACTTGGTCTCTTATGACGGGAAGCATAATGAGGCAAACGGAGAGCGCAATCAGGACGGTCCGGATTATAATTACAGTTGGAACTGCGGTACGGAAGGACCAAGCAGAAAAAGAAGTGTGATGACACTTCGCAAAAATCAGATGAAGAATGCTTTTCTTCTGCTTCTGCTTTCGCAGGGAACACCATGCATTCTGGCGGGAGATGAGTTTGGAAACACACAGGATGGGAATAACAATGTGTATTGTCAGGACAATGAGACCGCATGGCTGAACTGGGGAAGACAGAAAAGTTATGAAGATCTGTTTCGATTTGTGAAACGATTGATCGCCCTTAGAAAATCCAATCCTGTCTTTCATCAAAGACAGGCACTGCTTGGCCTGGATCGGACAGCGTGCGGGATTCCGGATGTCTCTTATCACGGAGAAAGTGCATGGCAGGTACAGGATGCAGTAGTCAGCAGACAGCTTGGAGTTCTCTACAGCTGGGAAGATACATTTTGGTTTGTCGCATATAATATGCACTGGGAAGCACACGAATTTGCTCTTCCGGCTCTGAAAAAGGAAATGAAATGGTATCAGGTTGCAGGAACAGAAGAGATGCCGGATGAGGCAGAGTGTCTGAAAGAGCAGAAGATGATAGAGGTAAAGGCAAGGACAATAATTCTGCTGCAAGGCAGATAGAAAGGAAATTCAGAGATGAACGCACTCCGACATTTTGGTACGATCACAAAACATAAGCTCCTTGTGATGAAGGCATGCTTTCAGGTAGGTTTGTACAGACAGGGGCTGCTCCATGATCTGTCAAAATACGGATGGACAGAGTTTCGTGTGGGGTGTCGATATTACCAGGGAACCAGAAGTCCGAATAATGCAGAGCGGGAGGAAAAGGGGTATTCTTCTGCCTGGCTGCATCATAAAGGGCGCAATAAGCATCATTATGAATACTGGATTGATTACGGAACGCATGGTGCCGTGCTCGAAGGAATGAAAATGCCGGTCAATTATGTGGTGGAGATGTTTCTGGACCGAATTGCTGCAAGCAAGGTATATCGCGGAACTGCCTATACAGACCGGGATCCTCTGGATTATTTCCTGGGAGGAAAAGGGCAGTATCTGATGCATGAGGAAACAGAAGCGCTGCTTGAAAAACTGTTGATCATGCTGGCAAAACAGGGTGAGGAGAAAACTTTTTTGTATATCCGGCAGGAAGTTTTAAAAAAAGGTGATAAAAAATCAGGGTGTAAAGCATGATGCTTTACACTCTGATTTTTTGCAGTAAAACTTTTGTTTTTGGAAGCCAAAACTGAACCATAGGTCCTGTCAGAAAAATGGCGATAATTGTTCCGACACCAACTGTACCGCCAAGGATAAATCCGAGGCTTACAAAGAAAGCATCACATCCCATTCGTACCCAGCGGAATTCAATCCGTTCGAGTTTGTCGGAGAGGATGATGGCAACCAGGTCATTCGGTCCGGTGCCGGCATTGCTGTTGATTACAACAGACATTCCCAAAGAGAGAATCGCACATCCGACCAGAACGCTGATGATACGAACCGGCATTCCTGAAGAAGCATTGATGTATTCTTTGAAACACCAGGTGAAAAAGTCAATGATAGGGCCTCCGCAAAATGCACAGACAATGGTTCCGGGTTTGACATATCCTTTGGTTGTTAACAACATCAGAACCATCAAAATACACAGAACAATGACGTGCACAGTTCCGACAGACAATCCTGCAACCTGGGATAACCCCTGAATAAATACTGTGAAAGTATCGGTGCCAAGTGCCGAGAGCAAAAAGAGCGTAACACCAAGATGCGCAATGATCAGCCCCAAAAGAAGAACCAGGAGTGCACGAATCCAGTCGGTGATACTTCGCTGGGAAGTATCAGATGCAAATGTTTGTTTTTTCCCCATGATATGCTCCTGTTCTATTGTGGATAAACGAGTTGCTCTTCGGTGATTTTATTCAAAACCTGAGTCAGGTATTTTCGTGCAACAAATCTGGCCATCGGCAGATTCATATCCAGAAAGTTTCCGCAGTCTTTTGCACAGGCTCCGGGAACTTCCTGATCGTAAGATGCGATAAAAGCAAACATCTCTTTCATCAAAGGAAGAATATCGCAGGATTCATAATCACCGATAAGAAGCAGATAGAATCCGGTGCGGCATCCCATTGGTCCGAAATAGAGTGTTTTTGGGCCATATTCTGCATGGTTGCGAAGAAAGGTAGCGGCAAGATGCTCGATGGTATGTACTTCTGCAGTATTTAGAACAGGTTCTTCATTGGGATTTGTGATACGGATATCAAACGTGGTAACCGGGGTATCTCCTGCAAGATCTTTTCTGGAAACGTAAAGTCCCGGAGTCAGTTTGATGTGATCGATCGTAAAGCTTGTAATTTTTTCCATGGTAATCTCCTTGTTTTTTTATGTGTCATTATTATAGACAAAATCAGGCGAATTTGCAAGCGGAAAGGAACAAAGAACGGTTGACGGGAGACAGGAAATATGCGTATACTAAGGGACAGAGTGATCGGATAAAAGAACATATCTTAGGAGGAAAACAACGGTGAGATTATATATGGTACGACATGGCGAAACGGATTGGAATAAAGCGAAGAAAGTGCAGGGGAGAGCAGATATTCCTCTCAATGCATATGGAAGAGAACTGGCAGAAAAGACAGCAGAAGGACTGCGGGGGATTTCTTTTGATCTGGCGTATACGTCCCCTTTATCCAGAGCAAAAGAAACAGCACAGATTGTTTTGCAGGGGAGAAAGATCCCCTTGATCGAGGAACCTCAGATACAGGAGATCTGCTTTGGTGATTATGAAGGCATTGTGTACCGAGGAGAAGGTCTGGATCCGCAGAGTGCGGAGTTTGTGAAGTTCTTTGATGATACTGCAAATTACATTCCAAAGGGAGAGGGTGAGTCCGTTGGACAGTTGATGGAGAGAGTGGACGGCTTTCTGAAAGCGTTATATCAAAATCCAGAATTGCAGGATAAGATGATTTTGCTTTCTACGCATGGTGCTGCAGTCACGGCAATGAAAAACTGTATCAAAAATGAATGGAGTCCGGCAAAATTCTGGCAGATGGGAGTGCCAAAGAACTGTGCGGTGACGATCGTGGAAGTAGAGGGGGGCATCCCCAAAATTATCGAAGAAGATAAACTATATTATTAAAACAAAAATACGGAAAGAACCCAACATCCGGGGATTCTTTCCGTATTTTTAATGTTCTAATCTTCCTCTTCTGTCTCGACAGTGTAAGTCTGGCGCTTTCTTGCCATCTCATCGCTTTCGAGATATTCGTCATAAGTTGTGATCTTATCGATCAGTTTTCCGCCCGGTACGATCTCCATGATACGATTTGCAGTCGTCTGCACGATCTGGTGGTCACGGGAAGTAAATAAGAGTACTCCCGGGAATTTGATCATACCGTTATTGAGCGCAGTGATGGATTCCATATCCAGATGGTTGGTAGGTTCATCTAATAACAGAACATTTGCGCCGGAAATCATCATCTTGGAGAGCAGGCAGCGTACCTTCTCACCACCGGAGAGGACTTTTAATCTCTTCACACCATCTTCTCCGGAGAAGAGCATTCTTCCGAGGAACCCCCGCACATAGGTGGCATCCTTGTTTTCAGAGTACTGTGTCAGCCATTCTGTGATGGTGTAATCGTTATCGAACTCTCCGCCGAAGTCTTTCGGGAAGTAAGCCTGTGAAGTCGTGATTCCCCATTTGTAAGTACCTTCATCCGGTTCCATCTCACCGATCAGGATTTTGAACAGAACTGTTTTTGCAAGCTCATTTCCGCCTACAAATGCAACTTTGTCATCGTGGTTCAGTGTAAATGTCAGGTTGTCCAGAATCTTGACTCCGTCGATGGTTTTGGAAAGTCCTTCCACGGTCAGCACTTCGTTTCCGATGTCACGGTTTGGACGGAAATCAATGTAAGGATATTTACGGCTGGATGGTTTGATCTCATCCAGTTCAATTTTTTCCAGGGCACGTTTTCTGGATGTTGCCTGTTTGGATTTGGAAGCATTGGCGCTGAACCGGGAAATAAAGTCCTGCAGTTCTTTGATCTTTTCTTCTTTCTTTTTGTTGGCTTCTTTCATCTGACGGATCAGAAGCTGGCTGGATTCATACCAGAAGTCGTAGTTTCCGGCATAGAGCTGGATCTTTCCATAGTCGATATCCGCGATCTGTGTGCAGACCTTGTTTAAGAAGTAACGGTCATGGGATACCACAATGACTGTGTTCTCAAAGTTGATCAGGAACTCTTCCAGCCATGCGATCGCATCCAGATCCAGGTGGTTGGTCGGCTCGTCAAGAAGCAGGATGTCAGGATTACCGAACAAAGCCTGAGCAAGAAGAACCTTTACCTTTTCTGCACCCTTTAAGTCTTTCATGTATTTGTAGTGGAGGTCTGTTTCAATGCCGAGTCCGTTGAGCAGAGTTGCAGCGTCAGATTCTGCCTCCCAGCCGTTCATGGTTGCGAATTCCGCTTCCAGCTCACTTGCTTTGATTCCGTCCTCGTCTGTGAAATCTTCTTTTGCATAGATGACTTCTTTTTCTTTCATGATCTCGTACAGACGTGCATTCCCCATGATGACGGTGTCCAGTACCAGATATTCATCGTATTTGTAGTGATCCTGCTGCAGGAAAGAAAGACGCTCTCCGGGAGTGATGTTTACTTCCCCTTTGGTAGGCTCGATCTGTCCGGACAAAATCTTTAAAAAAGTAGATTTTCCGGCACCGTTGGCTCCGATCATACCATAACAGTTGCCTTCGGTAAATTTAATATTGACATCTTCAAACAGCGCTTTTTTCCCGACGCGCAGAGTGATATTGTTTGCACTAATCATATTTTTTACTCCTTATTTATTATATAAAGTAATAATTCCAACGCTTATCTTAACATGAGAACCCACGACATGGCAAGGTCAGGAGTATGCTTTCTATGAAATAAACAAAGAAATATTGTGTTTTTGCAAAAATTTAACAGGATTAGGAGTTTGCGAAAAAGTGGAAAAAGTATATAATGGAACAAAGAAAGTGAGGGATGGATATGCAAAAAGCAACTTTGGTATTAGAAGGCGGAGCAACAAGAGGCGTATTTACATCGGGAGTACTGGATTATCTGATGGAGCAGGAGTTTTACACTTCTCATGTGATCGGTGTTTCGGCAGGAGCCTGCAATGCGGTGGACTATGTGTCAAGGCAGCCCGGACGGACAAGAGACTGTATGATCCCCACAGATAAGAATCTGTCCTATTATTACGGGATGCGTAAATTTATAAAAGAAAAAAGTCTGATGAATATGGATATGATTTTTGATATTTATCCAAAACAGATTTATCCCTTTGATTTTGCCACCTATTTTCGATCAGAGATGAACTGTGAGCTGGTCACGACAAACTGTGTGACGGGAAAAGCGGAGTACATGGATGAGGCGCAAGATCCCGACAGGCTGATGAAAATCTGCCGGGCATCCTCCAGTATGCCGCTGCTTTGTCCGATTGTAAATATCGATGGGATCCCGTATCTGGATGGAGGACTTGCGGATTCTATTCCGATTCGGAGAGCGATGGATATTGGAAATGAGAAGATCATCGTTGTTCTGACAAGAAATCGGGGATATCGCAAGAAGGCGGTTTCAAAAGCGGTGGAAAAGATGTATCGCAGAGCCTACAGATCTTATCCGAATCTTCTGCGGACTCTTTTGCGGCGTGCGCCGTATTACAACCGGACGCTGAATGAGCTGGAGAATCTGGAGAGAGAAGGAAAGATTTTTGTGATCCGGCCGCAGGTAAAGCCGGTGTCCAGACTGGAGAGAAGTCAGGAGCATCTGATGGCATTTTATCATCACGGATATGATCTGATGGAAAGAGAGTATGACCGTCTCATGGAGTATCTCGAAAAATAGGTATATTTTGCATGGAAAACATGATACAATGTGGAGTATTCATGTGAAACCGGCAGAAGGAGAAACATATGAAAAAAGAAATTTTGAATTACACACAGAACAGGGAATTGTCGTGGCTGCGCTTTAATCAGAGAGTGCTGGAAGAAGCGCAAGATGAAAGTGTTCCGCTTCTGGAGAGGATGAAATTTGTATCGATCTTCACCAGTAACCTGGATGAGTTTTTTATGATTCGGGTAGGAAGTCTCTACGATATGGCATCTGTGGACAGCAAGACATTAGACAGCAGATCGGGGATGACTCCGAAAGAACAGTTAGATAAGATTTATGAGGCAGTGGCCCCGCTTTATAAAGAGCGGGATAAGACGTATGCGGAGATAAAAAAACAGCTGCATCCATACGGGGTCTGTGGGCTGGATTTCAAAGAGCTGGAGGCACAGGAAAAAAAGTATGTCAAACATTATTTCAAAGAACAGGTGCTTCCACTGCTTTCCCCACAGATCGTAGACGCAAATCATCCGTTTCCACATTTGCTCAATAAAGAACTGTATGTGATCGCAACGCTTCGTTTTGAAGAGAAAAAAATGATGGGGATCGTTCCTGTTCCTCAGTTTATTTCAGATGTGATTTATCTGCCGGGACATGACATTCGTTATATCCGGATGGAAAAAGTGATCATGGAGTATCTGGATCTTGTGTTTGAACAGTATCAGGTATCGGATATCACATACATCCGTGTCACAAGAAATGCGGACATTTCTCCTGACGATGAGAACTATGCGGACAATGAAGACTTTCGCTATATAATGAAGGAGACATTGAATAAGCGCAGAAGAATGGCAGTGGTACGTCTGGAAGTGGCCAATCCGCTGAATAAAGAGACAGAGAAATATCTCTGTGAGAAATTCAAAATTACGCCTGCCTGCATTTTTAGAACGAAAATTCCGATGAAACTGGATTATATCTTTTCAATTATGGATAAAGTACCTGTTTCCATGAAACGATCATTGGTTGATGTACCATTTGCTCCACAGCCTGCCGCACAGGTGGGAGAAGGAAGCGTGATGGCTCAGGTAAAGAAACGGGACATTCTTCTGTCCTATCCATATGAAAGCATGGATCCGTTTTTGAAGCTGATCAAAGAGGCATCCACAGATCCGGATGTGATGACCATTAAGATCACGATCTATCGTCTTGCCAAAAAGACAAGACTGGTAGAATATCTGTGTGCAGCGGCAGAAAATGGAAAAGAAGTGACCGCTCTGATCGAGCTGCGGGCCCGGTTTGATGAGCAGAATAATATTGAATGGTCAGAACGGATGGAAGAGGCAGGCTGCAGGGTACTTTATGGGTTTGACGGATATAAAGTACATTCCAAAATTTGTCTGATTACATACCGCAGTAAAAATGAGATCAAATATATCACACAGATCGGAACCGGAAATTACAATGAGAAGACCGCAAAATTGTACACGGATTATTCGCTGATGACTGCGAATCAGTCGATCGGAGAGGATGCAGCAGTATTTTTTAAGAATATGTCCATTGGCAATCTGGATGGAACCTATAAGAATCTGATCGTATCTCCGACCAGTTTGAAGCAGAAGATTCTGGCGTTGATGGATGAAGAGATTCAAAAGGGTGAACAGGGACGGATTGTGATGAAGATGAATTCTGTGACGGATATGGATTTTATCCGGAAGGTGGCAGAGGCTTCCAGAGCAGGTGTGAAGGTGGATCTGATCGTGCGTGGAATCTGCTGTATTCTGCCGGGAATTGCACAAGAGACAGAGAATCTGACTGTGACCAGTATTGTAGGCCGCTATCTGGAACACCCGAGAGTGTTTGTGTTCGGCACGGGAGCAGAGCAGAAAGTGTACATCGGTTCTGCGGATATGATGACCAGAAACACGGAGAAACGGGTGGAAGTGGCATGTCCGATTCTCAACGAGGAGATCAAAAAACGGCTGGTGAGAAACCTGCATGTAATGCTTGCAGATAATGTCAAAGCAAGAGTGATGACAAGTGACGGAACCTACCGCAAAAAGAAGGTAGAAGGAAAAGCCATCAATTCACAGGAAATCTTTATGAAAGAAGCACTGATGGCAAAACGAGTGGAGAAGAAACCACAGAAACAGACGTTTCTTCAGAAGATGAGACGGTTGTTTCAGAAAGAATAGAATAAACAGAAAGATGATTGTATAAATAAGAATGGGGAAAGCAGTATATATCGCAGAAAAGCCAAGTGTGGCGCAGGAGTTTGCAAAGGCTTTAAAATTAAATGCAAAGCGAAAGGACGGGTATCTGGAATCAGAAGAAGCCATCGTAACCTGGTGTGTGGGACATTTAGTGACCATGAGTTATCCGGAAGTGTATGATCCGGCACTGAAAAAATGGAGTTTGAACACACTGCCGTTTCTTCCGCAGGAGTTTCAGTATGAAGTGATCCCGGGAGTGGCAAAGCAGTTCCAGATCGTCAGCTCCCTTTTAAACAGACAGGATGTGGACACGATCTACGTGTGTACCGACTCCGGACGGGAAGGAGAGTATATCTACCGGCTGGTGGAGCAGGAAGCACATGTGACAGGAAAACAAAGAAAACGGGTCTGGATCGATTCGCAGACGGAGGAGGAGATTCTTCGCGGGATCCGGCAGGCAAAGGACTTATCAGAGTATGATAATCTGAGCGCTTCGGCCTATCTCCGCGCAAAAGAGGACTATCTGATGGGGATTAATTTTTCCAGACTTCTGACATTAAAATACGGAAACAGTATTTCCGGATATTTGAAGACAAAGTATGCGGTAGTCTCAGTGGGACGGGTGATGACCTGCGTGCTGGGGATGGTAGTGCGAAGAGAGCGGGAAATCCGTGAATTTGTAAAAACACCATTTTATCGTGTGCTTGCGACTCTGGAAGCTGAGGGAAAAACATTTGAGGGAGAATGGAAAGCGGTCAAAGGCTCCCGCTATTTCGAATCGTTTGACCTATACAAAGAGAATGGATTCAAACAAAAAGAAAAGGCGCAGGAGCTGATCGCATATCTGAAGGAGAAAGAGCCTGTCACAGGACAGATAGCGGCGATCGAAAAGAAGAAAGAGAAGAAGAACCCACCGCTTCTTTATAATCTTGCGGAACTGCAGAATGATTGTTCCAAGCGGTTTAAGATCAGTCCGGATGAGACACTGCGGATCGTGCAGGAATTATACGAAAAGAAGCTGGTGACCTATCCGAGAACAGATGCCAGAGTGTTGTCTACTGCTGTTGCAAAGGAAATCAGTAAAAATCTGAACGGGCTGTCAAAATACGGGTCCGTGGCAGTATATTTAAAAGAAATCGCGGCTATGGGAACGTATAAGAACCTGGTAAAGACCCGTTATGTCAATGATAAACAGATTACCGATCATTATGCGATCATTCCGACTGGACAGGGACTTTCGGCACTTTCGTCGGTCTCCCAGGCGGCAAGGAATGTGTATGACTGTGTTGTAAAACGGTTTTTGAGTATTTTTTATCCGCCCGCTGTATATCAGAAAGTAGCGGTGACTGTAAAGATACGGGAGGAGAGCTTTTTCTCGAATTTTAAGGTTCTGGCAGAAGAAGGGTATCTGAAAGTAGCGGGAATTCCGCAAAATGCAGGAGAACAGAGTATGGATCCACAATTTTTCCAGGTGGTGCAGAATCTGAAAAAGGGGGCAGTCCTGCCGGTTTGTGCGCTGGATGTGAAGGAAGGAGAGACTTCTCCGCCGAAGCGCTACAATTCCGGATCCATGATCCTTGCAATGGAAAATGCGGGTCAGTTGATCGAGGATGAAGAGCTGCGTGCCCAGATCAAGGGAAGCGGTATCGGAACCAGTGCCACCAGAGCGGAAATTCTGAAAAAGCTGATCCATATCAAATATCTGAGCCTGAATAAGAAGACCCAGATCATCACTCCGACTCTTCAGGGAGAGATGGTGTATGATGTGGTGAACCAGTCCATTCGTTCGCTTTTGAATCCGGAACTGACGGCCAGCTGGGAGAAAGGACTGACGTATGTGGCAGACGGAGAGATCACTCCGGATGAGTATATGCAGAAGCTGGATCATTTTATTATCAGCAGGACAGAAGGCGTAAAGCGGCTGAACAATCAATATCAGCTGAAAGGATTTTACGATGCGGCTGCAAAATATTATAAAAAACCGGTATCGTCAAACCGGACATCGCGCAAAAAAGAGAATCAAAAAGGAGAGAGTTAATTTATGAAAGAACTGACAGTAAAAGAACTTTATACATTGGATGAGACAATTGCAAAAGATATTTTTGAGGGAGTGACCTATCCGTGGGAAGTGCTTCCGAAAATCTCTCGGTTTATTGTGGAACTGGGAAATACACTCAGCGAAGAGGAATATGAAAAACAGGGAGAGAATATCTGGATCGCCAAAACAGCGAAAGTAGCAAAAAGCGCATCCATTACGGGACCGGCGATCATCGGAAAAGAAGCAGAGGTCAGACATTGCGCGTTTATCCGTGGAAATGCAATCGTGGGAGAGGGGGCAGTAGTCGGAAATTCGACAGAACTGAAGAATGTGATCCTGTTCAATAAAGTGCAGGTTCCGCATTACAATTATGTGGGAGACTCAATTCTCGGATACAAATCGCATATGGGTGCTGCATCTATTACATCCAATGTGAAGTCAGACAAGAAGCTGGTAATTGTAAAAACACCGGAAGGTGAAATCGAGACCGGATTGAAAAAATTCGGAGCGATGCTTGGCGATGAAGTAGAAGTGGGATGCGGAAGTGTCTTAAATCCGGGAACCGTTGTGGGAAGCCATACGAACATTTATCCGCTTTCTTCTGTGAGAGGATTTGTACCGGCGAAAAGCATTTATAAAAAACAGGGTGAAGTTGTAGAAAAACAATAGTGAGGGAAAATAAAATGAAAAAGATCGGGTTTATCGGAGTCGGGATCATGGGAAAATCCATGGTGCGGAATTTGAAAAAGGCAGGATTTGATCTGCACATTTATGCAAGAACAAAAGCAAAGGTAGAAGATGTGATCGCAGAGGGTGTGACCTTTCATGACAGCATTGCAGACTGCGTGAAAGACTGTGAGGCAGTGATCACCATTGTGGGATTTCCGCAGGACGTGGAAGAAGTGTATTTCGATCAGGGGAATATTCTGGACAGCGCAAAAGAAGGCGCGTATCTGATCGATATGACAACCACCAGTCCGCAGATTGCCCAAAAGATTTATGAAGAGGGGAATAAGCGGGGATTTCATGTTCTGGATGCCCCGGTAACCGGAGGAGATACCGGCGCAAAAGCAGGAACACTTTCTATCCTTGTAGGTGGAGACAAAGAAGATTTTGAAGCATGTATGCCTCTGTTTGAAGCAATGGGAACCAATATTAACTACCAGGGAGCAGCAGGATGCGGACAGCACTGTAAGCTGGCGAACCAGATCATGATCGCAGGCGCGCTCTCCGGAGTATGTGAAGCACTTGCTTATGCACAGGCGAAAGGTTTGGATCTGCAGACAGTGCTTCATTCTGTGTCTACAGGTGCGGCAGGAAGCCGTCAGCTGGATCTGTTCGGACCGAAGATTCTGGAAGGAGATTACCGCCCGGGCTTCTTTATGAAGCATTTTATCAAAGATATGAAACTGGCGCTGATCGAATCCAATATAAGCGGTCTGGATCTCAATGTCTTAAGTCAGGTGCTGGCAGAGTATGAAGAGCTGCAGGCAGAAGGCCTTGGAGATGAGGGAACACAGGCATTGTTCAAATTGTATACACAGGAAAAAGCAGACGAATAAAGAGTTGACAAACAGAAAAGATTCTCGTATTATTGTATCAAATCAACAGTACAATGAACGGGAATCTTTTTTGCGTGATAAGCCGTAATTGGTGTGACCAGTAATGATAAGCCCGTCAGACAGCTGCTGTGCCTGCACAGACAGGCTGTGAGCTGTGTAAAACACGATGGAGGAAATGATATGCTGGAAGTTCAGAAATTAAGTAAATCCTATGGAAAGTCTCTGGCGGTGGATGAGGTCAGTTTTTTTGTACCGGATGGTACAGTCGGGATCCTTCTGGGACCAAACGGAGCCGGAAAATCGACGATCATCAAAAGTATCGCAGGTCTGCTTCGGTATCAGGGGCGGATCGGAATTCAGGGACTTCCTGCCAGAAGTGTGGAGGCAAAGAGACAGTTTGCCTATGTTCCGGAGATGCCTGCCATGTTTGATGCACTCAGCGTCAGAGAACACATTGAATACATGAGAAAAGCTTACAACAGCGGGATTACGGATGAAGAGGTGGAAGCGCTGCTTGCCCGGTTTGACCTGGATGACAAGCAGGATAAACTGGGAAATGAGCTGTCCAAAGGAATGATGCAGAAGGTGAGTATCTGCTGTGCGCTTGCCATCAGGCCGAAAGTGCTGCTTCTGGATGAACCGATGGTGGGGCTGGATCCAAAAGCGATTAAAGAGCTTAAGGAGGTCGTGCTGGAACAAAAAGCTCTCGGAGTTACAGTACTGATCAGCACGCATATGCTGGAGATGGTAGAAGAGCTGTGGGATATGATGTTTGTGATGGAAAAGAGTAAGATCATTGGTTCTTACCGGAAGGATGAGGTGGGAGACAAGGATCTGGATGCGCTGTTCTTTGAAATGACAGGTGGTGAGAAATCGTGAGAGCGCTATTGTATCTGACAAAACGAAGTATGATCAACAATTTGAAAAAAGCAGTGAAAAAGCCGCTCACACTTCTGGTTGTGTTAGCCTGTGCGGCATATGCTGTTTTTCTGGCTGTGATGCTGGCAGAATTAGCAGTGCAGATGAAGTTTGACAGTGCAAAAGGAATGGTGATCATTCTGACAGTCTGGTCATTGTATTTGTTTTTGCTGAATTTTATGTCATATGCATCCAGAAAAGGAATTCTTTTCCGCCCGGCACATGCACATTTTATTTTCAATGCGCCTGTGGACCCAAAGGTCGTGCTGATCCATGGAGCCTGGATGAATTATCTGAGCAGTGTGGTGTTCTTTCTGATATTTATTATCGCAGGAATTACAGTTTTTGATGTCAGTCTGTGGAGAATTCTGCTGTTTGCGGGAATCTGTATCTGTAATCTGGCACTGGAGATCAGCCTGATGGTCTGCCTGTATTCCAGTGAACGGATTTCGGAGAAGGCAAGAGAATGGATCGGCCGTGGGATCAAGGTGTTTCTGCTTATGGTTACAGGACTGATCGTTCTGTATTTCTGGAAAAAAGGTGTATCTTTTGCAACAGTTTCTGCATTTTTTGACTGGCCGATCCTGCGGATGATTCCAATTATCGGATGGGAGATTTCTGCATTTCATCTGATTCTTTTAAGTCCGGATCTGCTCAATGCTACAGGGATGGTTCTGTACCTTCTGACGACGATCCTGCTTGTGATCCTGGCATACCGGATGCCGTGTAATGGAGATTATTATGAGGACGCGGCAAAATTTGCAGATACCTATGCAGAAATGATCAAGCGGAAGAAAAACGGCGAAATGGTCATGGGGCTGGAGGAGAAGAAGAAAAAATTCCGCCATATGACAGTCCGTTATCAGGCAGTCGGAGCAAAGGCAATCTTTTACCGCCAGCTTTTGGAATATCGAAAAGAAAGAACGTTTATTTTCTCGAAAATGACACTTTTGAATCTCGGGATAGGCATCGTTATGGCATTTGCGATGCGAGAGACAGCACAGGAAAGCGGGATTCCTCAGATTTTTCTGCTTGGAATTCTGACGTATATGACTCTGATCTTCAGCGGATATCTTGGAAAGTGGGAGACTGAGATTAAAACACCCTATCTTTATCTGATTCCGGACAGTCCGGTGAAAAAGCTGTGGTACTCGACACTGATGGAACATGTGAAAGCATTTGTGGATGGAGTTTTACTCTGTGTGCCCATCGGAATCTTGTGGAAGGTAAATGTGCTGGAAGTAATCCTGGGGATCCTGATCTACACGATACTTCAGGCGAACCGGATGTACAGTAAGGTGCTGGCACAGTGCGTGGTGGGAGATGTGCTTGGACGTACCGGACAGGATGTGGTGAGAGCTTTTTTCCAGATGTTCGTGCTGGGGATCGGGGTGACGGCCGCAGCGCTGGCAGGAATCTTTATAAGTATGTATTTAGTCTTTCCAATCGCTCTGATTTATAGTATGATAGTAACTGTGATAATCGGTCTGATCGCAGCCATCCGTTTTGATTCCATGGAACAGATGGCGTAGACGGATGAAGCTGTACAGTGAAGGTAAAAGACAGGAGGAAAAAAGATGCTGAATGATAATTTTGTGACCATGGAAATCGGCAAGGCAAAGCACATTGCGCTGGTTGCTCATGATGGAAAAAAGAAAGAACTTGTAGACTGGTGTGACAGAAATAAAGAGATTTTGAAAGGACATTTCCTGTGCGGAACAGGAACAACGGCAAAACTGATCTCAGAGCGTACGGGACTTCCTGTGAAAGGATACTGCAGCGGTCCTCTCGGAGGAGACCAGCAGATCGGAGCAAAGATCGTGGAAGGACAGATCGATTTTATGATTTTTTTATGGGATCCTCTGGAAGCACAGCCTCACGATCCAGATGTAAAAGCACTGCTTCGAATCGCGGTTGTTTATGATATTCCGATCGCGAACAACCTTTCTACAGCAGATTTTATGCTGCAGTCAAAATATATGAATACGTCTTATGAGCGTAAGATTGAGAATTTCAATAAGACGATCCAGGATCGCGTGAAATCTATGAAAGAGTCAAAATAAATTTCTGAGAATTTAAATGTGAAGATTCTTAAAGGGGCTGTCGCACTAAGTTCATGAACTTAGTGCGACAGCCCCTTTAAAATAGAATTTGTCCATTATTTCCATTCGTGGCTGAGAATTCGCATCATAATAAAATCGCTGTATTCATTGTTGTAGTAATATGCCTCTTCCAGAATACCTTCCTGCTTGAATCCGATTTTTTTGTAGAATTCCAGTGCATCTGTGTTCAATTCTACGACTCCGATTGAGACACGATGCATTTCATACTTATTGAAGGCCATATCAAGCATGATACGAATTGCTTCTGTCCCGTATCCTTTATGCTGCATCTTTGGGTCGGGAATGATAATCGTAAGATCGGTCTGGTGCCATGCAGGAAACATCCGGAGCAGACCAGTTTCACCTATTATATTGCCGTCGAGGTCTGTAATCGTGAACCAAACCGAGTTTTTCGACTTATGGTCCACATTAATACAAGTTTTTACCTCTTCTTCATCGGTAGGCTTCTCAAAGCCGCATTGAAACATGACTTGCGGCTGATTGAACCAATAGGCAAAAAATGGCGCATCTTCTTCTCTTTGTTCACGCAAAATAATCCTTTTCCCTTTCATTTCTTTATTCATATGTTTTCACTAACCTTTCTTTTATTCTGGTAAAATCTCGATTTATTTATAATCTATAAATGAGCAAATTTGAAAAATTGCACAAAACTACACTGCGAATTTCATAAATGAATCAAAATCATTACTTTCCTT